>WBZO01000805.1_pt1 | contig 57846 bp, 53 predicted proteins | sample 5204261 | NCBI WGS metagenome assembly WBZO01 (sample SAMN12412400, study PRJNA552823) | activated sludge metagenome | isolation source: activated sludge from anammox sidestream of wastewater treatment plant... | place: USA: North Carolina | collected 2017-09
GCCAGGATAAGAGTCTTTTTCGCTTAGGCATGGATTGGCTCCGTCATTGTCTGAAACGCAATTGGGATTTTGAACCCCTATTTTGGTTTCAGCCTGGACCTGAGGTTATTAATGTACGGTAGAGAAATCAATTATTCAAAATGACAGATAAAAAAACTGCCCATCCATTGACGCTAGTGAAGGGCAGTCCATCGGCCAGATATGCGTTACCATAAGTTGTCCACATGGGACTTGGTCTATATCCTTGCGGATAGTAGGGAGCCTCACCATTAGGACAAGTTTGCCCATTGTTATAGCATTGACAGAAATAATCGTAATGAGGTGGATAATCCGAAAGATCCCAATGCCAGAAACTCAAATGTAAATGATAATTATCCGTCCCAGATTGGCCTACAGTTCCTAAAGCCGTGCCAGCCCTGACTCGAAAGCCAGGGCTGACAAAAACACTATCAAGATGAGCATACCGTGTACGAAAGCCCAATGTGTGGTCAATATCTACATAACACCCATACCGTTCGGTTGTGCATGGGGGTGAATCTACACTTGACACCGTCCCGTCGGCTATTGAAAGTACTGCATACCCGGCATCATTATTATCCGGCCTGTTCCAATCAGTTGCATAGTAGTTGTTGTAGTAGTTGCAATGGTGGTAATTTCCGTAGAACGCCCCACTTCCCCCAACAATCCATGTCTGTCCCCATAGAAAAGGCATTTGAAGATCGATTGTGCTGCTCTTTGCTTCTGTGCCCGGAAATGTTTCTCCTATTGGGCATTCAAATGCTGTGAGAGTTTCGTCTTTCATTTGGTTGAGATCGTAAGCTAACTCTGCAATTTGATCGGAAGAATAGGAGTTCTCTGAGCATGTGAATTTGCCTGATGCATCAAGTGTGGCGAGAATAGCTAATGCTTCTGAGAATGCCTGTGAATCAGCAGGGAATATATTGACGACTACTCCTTTACTTGTGTCAACTTCTAATGCGATAACCCTTGAATTCCATCCAGCCGAATCCGTAAGGGCATAAGCTACACCCTTATACTTGCCAATTTCGTAGGGAATATTTTCACTAATAGTGAGAGCATTACCGTCCTGCCTTTTGGATTGAGCTTTATCGACAGAAACCCATTGCTCTAAAGATTGATTAGGTCCAAGGTTTAGATCATAAATCTCAATCTTTATGCCATTAGCAGGAACGTTTTTGGGTTTTCCATGCTCATATAATATATTATTGGTATCATAATTTACGATATTTATCGAATTTGCATTGATATCACCGTACCACCCCGCCGGTAATTGGAGGGATAATTTTCTTGAATACTCAATCAGGCAGGCAGGTCCCACGAACCTTTTTTTGGGGGTACTTACGGGAGTCGTTGACTGGTTTTCTGGAGCCGGATAAGGAGACACTAGTAAATCAGGTGTGTTTTGTACTTGCCTGGTTCCGTCCAGTGGAGGTGGATAGCTTTCTGCTCCTGCCGGCTTCATGCTGCTCTGATTATTGCCTCGAAGGAAATTGATCGACACGACTAAAACCAACACCATTAGCAGAACGCCTCCAACTTCAACAGAAATCTTAAGCGCATGTGGAATTCCTTTCATTAGTTTCCTCCTTCGGTTTTACTACTTAACGTGAGTACGGGTTAGGCAGACAAACAAGTCAGCGCTTCCCGACCCAAAGATGGTTTCTTGGGCTGACGAGCGTAAGCAATCAACCCACAAAGAAGATTGACCAGGAAACTTGTTACACTACGATGCCGCGAATGCTCAATCTGCGAAATATTCTTGAGTTGATCAATCACACTTTCAACGATGGCTCGCTTCCTCAACATGATGCGATCCGTCAGGGGCATCGGTAAACGGTTCTTGGCATTGGATCTGAGCTTGGTGACCAGTTGGATGCCAAATGTTTGCTGGAGCAGTTCATACAGGGCTTGAGAGATGTATCCTTTGTCACCGAAAATCTTGCCGAATAGCTTACCGACCAGCTTTGGAACAGGCTTGCGGTCATCTACATTACCAGGCGTCAGCCGCACATTGAGCAATTCGCCGCGATCATTGATCACCAGGTGCAGTTTGAAGCCGAAAAACCAGCCCGTAGAAGTCTTTCCTCGACCTGCCAGCCCTGCAAATACTTTGTGAGAATGGATGCGCTGGTTGAGACACACATCTAAGGAAGTTGAGTCGATGAACGATATGCCAGTGCAGTCGCCCAGACAGGTTTGCAGGAAGTAGGCACAAAGCGGAAGCATGGCCGAAGGAATGAAATCCACAAAGCGAGTGTAGCTCACCAAACCAGGAAACTCGTTGCGCAGATACGGAAGGACAAACTCACAGTAATAGGCTTTGAAGTTGCGGTAATGCGATTGATGAAAGTGGATCAAGATGGTCATCACTTCACTGATCGATAACCATCTTTCTCGGCGGCGCTGGATAGCTCCGCTGCTAAGCAACTGTTGCTCCAAATGAGGCAGAAAGGCTTGGTAGAAATCATCGACATGCACGAACAATTCGAGTAGACTTTCCATGGGGGCTTCTCCTGGTGATATGCTTGGTTTGTAGTGAACTCAAGTTTATCCCAGTTGAAGTCCCTTATCCCGTACTCACGTTAAATACGCTTGACTCAACTCATATTGAAGTTCAACATTGTTATTATATACTATACAATATGCCAAATTTTATAATTTGTCAATACGATAATCGTTTGGGAGTGGGGGATAAAGCCTGGGCTAGACAAAATGAGACAATGAGCGGGGAGTTTGGAAACCGTGTTTGTGCAATTGACGCCGTCGGCAGGATCTTTATATCGTACTTGATCGAACGTACTATCCAGGGGATTCGCTAAACTATCATGCACCTCGGACTTTGCATAACCGGCTGCAGCAACCGGTGTTCAGCCCCCCGCCGACTGGGCATTCCGGTTTCCAGGGATCACATCCCGCTGTGCCAGCAGCATGCCAAGCAGCATGGTTCCGCCTCCGGCGATCTGGATCCAGGTCAGGTTTTCTTGCAGAAACACCCAGCCAGAGAACGTTGCAAACACCGCTTCCATGCTCAAGATGATTGCCGCGTCCGCCGGCGGCGCAAATCGCTGACCGGCTGCCTGCAGCGTGTATCCCAAAGCGATCGAAATCAAACCGGTGTACGCAATCGGCCACCAGTTTTCCAACAGAACAGCCGTATTGTGACCTTCGAGCGCCAGCCCGAGCCCCAGCGAGATCAGCCCGCAAACCAGATATTGACCGGCGGCAAACTGCACCACATCCATGCGCTTCACCATCCAATCGATCTGCATCACGTGCAGCGCCCAAAACACCGCGCTGACCAACACCAGCAGGTCGCCCTGGTTGAACTGCATTCGACCGCCGGTGCTGAGCAGGAAAAGCCCGCCCGCAGCCAAAACCGCCGCCAGCCAGGTGACTTTGCTCGGGGCGCGCCGCCAGCCGACTGCGAGAAAAATCGGGATCAGCACCACGTACAACCCCGTGATAAACCCGGCGTTGCCCGCGCTCGTGAATTTCAGCCCGGCTTGCTGAAAGGTAGCCGCCAGGGTGAGCAAAACGCCCGCCAGCAGCAGCCCGAAGCGCGTCTTGACCTGTTCAGCCGGCGCCCGTTCCACCTCATCTTTAGGGGACCGGTTTCGAAAAACCAACAGCGGCGTGAGCGCCAGCGCCCCCACCAGAAAACGCCAGCCGTTGAACGTCAGAAATCCGATCTCCGCCGCGGCAAGACGCTGCGCTACGAAAGCAAACCCCCAGACCGCCGCCACGCCCAGCAGCATGAGGTCTGCCGTAAGCCGTTTTTGCCGCGCCGCCTCTGCCTGAATGTGTTGAACTGTCATAATAGAGCCGATTATACAGTCTACCGCAGCCCCCACGCCCGGTTCCAACAGGTTCTCCAGCCGCTGCATGAGGGCAATCGGTTGAACGGTCGCGCTCATTCACCCGATATCCGTCTGCCAATTTTCAAAATTCAGCAACCAATTTTGCCCATAAACCGATTTTAATCCTATAATCACCAAAATACGTCAGCAGCGAAAACGGGCGTTTCAAGCTGGCAATCTCATCACTGATGGAGAATTCAAATCATGACAGTTAAATATAACTTTGACGAACTGATCGACCGCCAGAAGAGCGACAGCGTCAAATGGCGCTCCTACGGGAGCGACGTGCTGCCGATGTGGATCGCGGACATGGACTTCCGTTCGCCTGAGCCGGTGATCCAGGCTTTGCGCGCGCGCGTCGACCACGGCGTATTCGGCTACCCGGAATGGAACACCACCAATACCGACCTGATGCGCGAGTTGGGCGAGGTCATTGTCGAGCGAATGGCGTCTCTCTATGGCTGGACTATCCATCCGGACGACCTGCTGTACTTACCCAGCGTGATGACCGGTTTCAATCTGGCTTGTCACACCCTGACGCCCCCGCACAACGGCGTGTTTATCCAGACACCCATTTATTATCCAATACTACACGCCGCCAGGGATACCGGCAGGCTCTATCAAGAAATGGAACTCACCCTCAATCAGGACGGCGCTTACAGCGTGGACTGGGACCTGTTCGAGTGCAGTCTGGACGAACGCAGCCGCCTCTTTATCCTCTGCAATCCGCACAACCCGGTGGGAAAGGTGTTCACCCAGGACGAGCTTCTCGAGGTCGCCCGGATCTGCCTGCGGCGCGGCATCACAATCTGCTCGGATGAGATCCACTGCGACCTTTTATTCGATGGGCACCGCCACACCCCCATCGCCTCATTGGACCCGGAAATTGCGCAAAACACCATCACCCTCATGGCGCCCAGCAAGACCTTCAACCTGCCCGGCTTGAAGTGCTCGTTCGCCATCATCCCAAACCCCGAACTGCGCAAACAGATGATCGCTGCTCAACAGGGCCTCATCTTCGGGGTGAACATCCTGGGGCTGCATGCAGCGCTGGCAGCCTATCGCGACGGCGCCGATTGGCTCTCTCAGCTCATGCCCTACCTGCAGGCTAATCGGGATTATCTCGTTGATTTTGTGCGTCAAGAACTGCCAGGGATCAGCCTCGCTTCGCCGGCGGCGACTTACCTGGCGTGGCTCAACTGCCGTCAGGCAAACATCCCCGGAAATCCGGGACAATTCTTCCTGGAAAAAGCCGGGATCGGCTTCAACGACGGCGAGCTGTACGGCAAAGGCGGAGAAGGTTATGTCCGCCTGAACTTTGGCTGTCCGCGCTCCGTGCTGGCAGAAAGTTTGAACCGCATGAAGAACGCCCTGGAAAACCTGCCCGGCTGAGTTGGTACGATTATTGCAACATGTGAATTGTGCAATAACTTGACGCGAATCTCGGTTTATGCTAGTATCATTGCAATGAGATTTGCGATCCCTGCATTGCCTGCATTGACTGGAGCAGTCAGGCAGGCTCGCCGGACGGCGATCAAAAGATCAAGGAGTCGGGAATGAAAACTAATCGCATGATTGCATTTCTGGTTGTAGCTTTGCTCGTTGCCAGTCTGGCTGCCTGTAAACGACCGATACCCGGCACCGCTGATAAACCGACTGCCACACCGGTCGAGGGTGCTTCCCTGCCCAGCAGCCCAACGGACGTGCTGGGACAGATCTACCTTTTCGCGACCCAGACCTCCATGGCTACCCAGGGTCTGACCAGCCTAGAAACGCCCGTTCCGGACAACTCCGCCCCCACGACCCCCAGTGAGCCCAGCGCACCGGTTGAAGGGGCGCCCACCGAGGCAGTCGTTCCACCTCCCGAGCCGGCTGCGCCGGAGCCGATTGTCGCGCCCACGGCGACCCCCGGACGCCCGAGCAGCTACACCCTGCGCACTGGCGAATTCCCATACTGCATCGCCCGCCGCTTTGATGTCGATCCCGGCGCCCTGTTGCGCGCCAACGGTCTTACCAGCTATTCGGTCTACTTCGCGGGCATGACCCTTCAAATTCCTCCTTCGGCGGGCAGGTTCCCCGGTAATCGGGCTTTGCGCTCTCATCCCACCACTTACACCGTCCGCCCCGGCGATACGCTTTTCACGATCGCCTGCGCGTTTGGCGATGTCGATCCAAACATGATCGCTTACGTCAACAACATCAACTTGAACACCAAGCTGACGCCCGGCGAGGTCATCCACATCCCTTGAAACCGGGGGTTTAAGGGAACATCAAGCGGTTTAATGAAAATTGAATTACTGCACAGCGAGATCGTCTACCAGGGTCCAGCGTTCAACATCCGCCAGGATTTCCTGCGCTTTCCAGACCGCGAACAGTTTCGCATCGACGTCGTCGATCATCGCGATTCGGTCACCATCCTGCCCGTCGACCAGCACGGCCAGGTCTGGTTCATCCGCCAGTACCGCCGTCCGATCGACCGCTACCTGTTAGAGCTTCCCGCCGGCGTGAGAGAGCCGGGCGAAGACCCGCTCTCCAACGCCCAGCGTGAACTTAGGGAAGAGATTGGCATGGCGGCTGGCTCTTTGCAGGACATCGGCGCTTTCTACCTCGCCCCCGGCTATTCGAGCGAATTTATGCACGTCTTTCTCGCCCGCGACCTGTATCCAGCCCCCTTGCCCGGCGATGCAGACGAGGTCATTCAGATCGAAAAGAAATCTGCCAGCGAAGCCCTGCGGCTGGCAGAAAGCGGGGAGTTGTGCGATTCGAAATCGCTGATCGCTCTGTTTTGGGCAAAGCCCTTTTTATCTGAGCAAGGCTTGATCTGAAATCATCCAGGCAACGGACGATCGATCCGCCGCGCCCCCGGGCGGCGGCGTTTCCCCTTTTTTATTGGGCGCCGCTTGCCTTCTGAGCTAAGCAGCGTGTTCAGCCGGATGATCGCCCGCGAGTCGTACTCGCGCTTGCCGCACACATCGCACACCCAGGCTGGAAAATTGGGAACGGTGATCAGTTCTTTGTTCAGCCAGGTAAAATAAGTCAAATATTCCATGCGCAAAATGCCAGTCTGACATTCAGAGCAAAGGCTATAGAACTGGGGCAAATTCCCCGCGTTTTCCGGTTGGATATCATTGTCCGGTTCGTTGAATTGGCTCATCCAACTACTCCATTTCCAGCCGTTCAGGGCGCCGCGCTGGCAGCGATCGGGTGCTCAATCAGCCCCCATTGTTGGGGCGGCCAATAAACGAATAGCGCTTTCCCGATTACATTCTCCATCGGCACCGGACCCCAGTTGTGCGAATCGGACGAGTTGTTGCGATTATCGCCCAGCACGAACAGCGAATCCGCCGGCACAATCCATTCGCTTTCATATCTTGGCGGCGCAGAGATGTACGGCTCATTAATCGAATTCCCGTTCACCATCACCTGCCCATTCAAGATTTTCACCTCGTCCCCTGCCAGCCCGATCACCCGCTTGATATACTCCTGCTTGGGGTCGCGCGGGTAGTGAAAGACGATCACATCTCCAAGGCTCGGTTCTCCAAATGTGTAAGCCAGTTTGTTCACGATCACAAACTCGCCGTTTAGCAGCGTCGGCTCCATGCTATAGCCATCCACCCGGATGCGCGCTGAAATCGCGTTGATCGCCAGGAACAACAGCAACGACAAGACGATCGTCTCCAGGATATCCAATGTAAAGCGCCAAACCCCGGGGCTTCCTTTTTGTCCTCCTTCTTGTTCGGAAGACAGATCAACCAGCGGTGTGTTTTCCGAAAATTCGTTTTCCATCTATAAAGATTATATAACCGCTCGATTAGCGGATCAAGGTTTAATTATTAGAGTAAATTCATCCTTTGCAAGATTATCAGGTTCAACGGCGCGGGCGAAAAACGAACCGCACCGGCGTCCCGACAAACGGATAAACTTGCCTTAAGCGGTTTTCCAGGTAGCGGACGTAGCTGAAATGCACCAGTTTGGGGTCGTTCGAATGGATCAAAAACGTGGGGGGGTCGCTCCGTACCTGCGTCCCGTAATACATTTTGAACTGGCGGCCTCCTGCCGAGGGCGCCGGGTGAACGTCCTGTGCCTCGTGGATAATGGCATTGATCTGCGAGGTGGACAGGCGCACCAGCCGCTCTTCCTGGATCATCAGCGCCGTCGGTAGAACCCGTTCCACGCGCTGACCGGTTTCCGCTGAGATGAATAACAACGGCACGTAATCCATGAAGTTCAGCTCCTGACGGATCCGGCGGGTGAACTCGTCCATCGTCGCGGAATCCTTTTCGATCAGGTCCCACTTGTTCACCAACACTAGCGCGCTTTTCCAGGCGTCCAGGATATACCCGGCAATGTGCGTATCTTGAGAAGTGATCCCGCTGGTCGCATCAAGTACCAGCATCGCCACATCTGCGCGTTCAATTGCCTGCATCGAACGCAAAACGCTGTACTTTTCCACCCCTGGCTCAACTTTCCCGCGCCGGCGAATCCCCGCGGTATCGATCAGCGTGACGGGAATGCCTTTGTAGGTCAGAAAGGTGTCCACGGCGTCGCGGGTCGTCCCTGGGATGGGCGACACAATCGCTCGTTCCTCGCCTAACAAACGGTTGAGCAGGCTGGATTTTCCGACATTAGGCTTGCCCACAATCGCAATTTTGGCGCTGTCGATCTCATCCTGTTCCTGGCTGGGGGGCAGCAGCTTCACCAGGTCATCTAGCAGATCGCCCGTTCCGGTGCCGTGAATGGCTGAGATCGGGTAGGGGTCGCCCATCCCCAGTTCGTAGAATTGCAGCGCCTGGTCGCGCCGGGCGGGGCTGTCCGCCTTGTTCACCACCAGCAAAATCGGGGGCACGCGTTTCCCGTCCTTTTCCTGCTGGCTTCGCCGTAAGATCTGGGCAACTTCGATGTCGGCGGGTGTGACCCCGCTTTCGGCGTCGGTCAGGAAAAGCACTGCGTCCGCCTCGCGAATCGCTGTCTCAGCCTGAAACCGGATCGATTCGATGAAATCTGAAGACCCAACCGAAAGCGGCTGCTTGCCGCTGCTGCCGGAATGAGGGTCGATCCCGCCGGTGTCCACGATGTCGAAAAATACGCCGTTCCAATCCGCCTCTGCCAGCAGACGGTCGCGCGTGGTGCCGGGTACTTCGTCCACAACCGCCAGCCGCTCGCCTGCCAGCCGATTGAACAGCGTGCTCTTACCGACGTTTGGGCGTCCAACCAGGGCTACAACCGGTTTACGAATCATCATGCCTCAACGCGTCGCTATCGGAGTGAACGATGGGTGAACAGTCGGGGTTGGGGTGCTCGTCGGCGTCAACGTAAGCGTTGCCCCCGGGGTTATTGCCAGATTCGTCGCGGTCGCCGTAACTGTCGGCACGATTTCAATCGTTACCTCCACAGTATCCGGCAGCGTCGTCTGAATCCGCACCTGTTCCGGCGCTATGTCCACCTCAATCTCGCGCTGGTAGACCCCAGCCGGCAAACCGCTTACATCAACCACCACCCGGAAGTTTTCCGGGGTCAGGCGGTCGAGCACCAGCAACGGGCCGGCGATGATCACATCCACGCTTTCCGGCGAGACTATAGCTTGAAATCCCGGCTCGAGCCCAACCACCTCGAGTGGAAGGCTCAAGGTCATACTGCCTTCAATTGCCGCCACGCTCACCTGCACGACCACGCTTGGATCACGCACGGTGGTGATCTCTTCTGGGAGATTGAGGTCGACAGAAATTGCGGCGTCATCGGCGAGATTGGTGAGGTCCACCGGCAGGGTCTCGATAAAGCCCGGGATTTCATTGATAAGCTCTGGGTTTTCCGAAAAAACCGTGAACGTCGGCGGCGAGACGGAAATATTCGTCAGGCGGTAGCCATTGGCTACCTGCCCGGTCGTGACAATTTTCACCGCCACATTCTTGAACCGCCCCAGCAAGCTGACCGGCTGCACCACTTCGACCGTTTTCGCCGAAGCCGATAAGCTGCTCACCGGGTTCCCCGCGCTGTCCAGAAACTCTACCGGCACGGTTCTATTGATGGTATCCACTGCGCCGGAAATATTCAACTCGACCCGCGCCTGGTTTACCGCCTCGACGGCGGACTGCGCTCCGGAAAGCACAATCGTCTCCGGATCCAGGCGTACCGCTCCGCTCCGGTACCCCAGAGGAAGCTCGCCGCTCACAACATAGTGCACCGGAATTTCCCGGCGCACCAGCGGCTCTAGCTGCACATCCACGAAGCGCGGCTCCACCTCCACATAGCGGATGGGGGAAATATCCACCTGCGATTTGACTTCGACTGTGTGCTCTCCCGGCTCCAGCCCGGTCAGGTCGATCCAAGTTTTTATCAGCCCCGGGTTGTCCTCCAACTCCGTCCAGCGCGAGCGCGGCGCCCGCAAGGTCAATCGCACTTGCCCCGGGACCTGGTTCACGATCACCAGTTGTGCCGGCTGACCGATCACTTCCAGCGTGTGCGGGCGCAGCGTGCGCTGTTCGTTTGGGTCCGCCGCCACGACCGCCGTCACCCATACGGCAATCGCCAGGATGAGCGCCAGCAAAAAAGCCCCGACATTCTCTCCGAGCCAGTGCAACACCGTCTGCATCAGATCTGCTCTTCCTCTCGCCTTTGGGTGAGCCCGTTAATAAACCTCAGGATCGCCCCGAACAGCCCGCCGCGTTCTGCCGATTTAAAGAAAGCCCGCAGGATGTTCTCAAGCCGTTCGGCGTCCAACCGGCGGATCATCTTGCCCCCCTGCACCACTGCGACCTGACCGGTTTCCTCCGAAACAACCACCGCCACCGCGTCGCTGGCTTCGGAGATTCCCAAAGCAGCCCGGTGGCGCAAGCCCATCGGGCGGTCGGGCGTGGGCGTCAATACGCCGCTCGCGGAAAGCGGCATTACACACGCCGCGGCGATCAGCCGGCTGCCGGCGATCACCACCGCACCATCGTGCAGCGGCGTGTTGGGATAGAAGATCTGCAGCAGCAGTTCAGGCGTCACGCGCGAATCCAGCCGCACGCCGGTCCGCACGTATTCATCTAACCGGTCGCGCCTTTCCAGGACGATCAATGCCCCGTGCTGGCGGTCAGCTAGCCGGGCGGTCGCCGAGACAATATCGCCAATCACATCTTGCATCTGATAGGCGGTTTTACCGTTCGTCCGGCTGACCCCCGCCCGCCCAAGCCGTTCGAGCGCGTGACGGATCTCAGGCGCAAAAATCACGGGGATCGCAAACAACAGCGCCGGCAGGGCGGTGCGCATCATCCAGGAGAACGCCGGCAGCACTTCGAGCGACGTAAGAATCGCCACCAACACCACCAGCAGCAATATGCCGCGAAAGAGCGCCACTGCCTGCGTGTTGCGCAGAAAGGTCATCACCGTGAAGAACGCCGCTGCAACCAGCAAAATATCCAGGACGCTCAGCCATGTCAGCCGTTCGAATATAAAAGCCAGGTTGGCAGCCAGGTTATCCAGTAACTCGAACACGGTTGTTTCTTCTCTCCGCGTGGATTATACGGGGCGCAAGACCCGATCTTTGCGCAGTTGCTTGAACAACATCAGCGTGCCAGCCGGCATCGACTCGAGCGCCGCCTCTTCCCAGGCGCGCACGCCCAGACTCTCGATCGAGCGGCGCTGGTAACCTAGCGAAGTTATTGCCGCTTCCTGGCTGACCAGTTCCTGCGGTAAAAATAAGAGCGATATTTCGCATTGCAGTTCGCGGGACACCCGCTCCACTTCGTTTATCAATATCTGGATCGCGTCGGGGAAAAACAGGCTACTGTCGATAAAGATTTCATCTGTGCGGGCAACCAGGTTTTCGACCTTCCAGCCCACCATTCCGAGCGCTTTCCCATCGATGCGCAGCAGTAAAAAAGCCTTCTCGCCAAACGCCGCCATAACGTCTTCGCGCGTGGGGCGGCGCTTGCCCTGACTAAAGCGGGAGATAATTTCAGCCAGCTCTTTAGCCTCGCGCGGCCGGGCGCGCCGGATCGTCACCTCGCCTTCCACGGTTTCGATCGTCTCGGCAATCTCCTCCTCTTCCTCCACCGCGGGCACCTGCCGGTACCAGGCTGCCATCACCTGGCTCCAGGTATCCTCATATGAACCGGCATTGCGGATCACCACATCCGCCCGGGCGATCTTTTTCTCCTGCGACGATTGCGCCGTTATCCTCTGGCGGGCTTGCGCCTCGCTCATCTTGCGCTTTTCAGTCAAGCGCGCCAGTTGCTGCTGCGGCGGGGCGTAGGTGACCCAAATTGAATCGCACAATTCTGCCAACCCTGACTCGAGCAGCTTGATCGCCTCGATCACCACCACTTTGTGGGTTGAGCGCCTCACCAGAATGCCGATCGCTTCGCGCACATGTGGGTGGATGATCGCTTCCAGCCGCGCCAGCGCCTCCGGATCCGAAAACACCAGCCTGCCCAGCTTTGCCCGGTCGATTTGACCATCCGCGCCCAGAACCCAGCGCCCAAACGTTTCCAGGATCGGCTGGTAGCCCGGCGAGCCCTTGGCAATCGCCCGGTTAGCCAGCGAGTCCGCGTCAATGCCGTAGCCGCCCAGGTGCTCCAGCATCTTGCGCACGACGCTCTTGCCGGTTGCGATATTGCCTGTCAAGCCGATGATGTATTTTCCAGGCCAGGCGCTCATCGATCCTCCGATGATAAATCAGTCAATACTGCTCATTGTATTCTGGCGAGCCAGGAATGTCAAAGCCATTCGCTTTTGAATTTTCATTTCCTTCAAAGCGGCTCTCAAAGCAGCTCTGCGGAGCAAAGCTTTGAATCTCGTTTACAGCCTGGCGCGAGGCTCTTCCAACTACCTGGCATTCAAGAACGCCCCCCACAGTTCCTTGAAATAAGCAAACTCTCCTGTTCGCCCCTTGTGGAGCCCGTCCGCGGCATCCCATTGTACGCTGAAAGACCTGACGACATCCGCGGCATCCAACAGACTGCCGTCGTGGAATTGCACCCCATCCCGCAATTTACAGGTCCACTCGGTCAACTCCGCATTGGGGGTGCAGCTTTCTGCCAGCGCCGGTTCGAGGTTTGCCCCGCCGCGCGCAAAGCGATAGAGCGGCTCGATCACCTGAGCGCAAGCGCGCAGAGAATCGCTGTCGGTCTCATCCGCACAGTAAAGCGAGAGCGGTTCCAGGCTTTGCATCCAAACCAGCCTCGCTTGCCCGTTCACCGACATCTCGTTAAAACGCTCGAGGCTGAACGGGCTGGCGGATGCGCCTTGCACAGACCGGTTGACTGCAATCGAAAGCGCCTGAGCATCTAGCCAGCCTCCATGCGCCAGCGGCGCCAGCGGCGCGTGTTCGCGGATGGCGTTATTCGCGGTTTCGTAATACGGTTTCCGCTCCGCCTCAGCCGCGATCGATCCGCCTAATTCCAAAGCCGACTGGATATCTGGGAAAGGTTTGCCAAACAGGCGCGTCGCTTGCGCGCCAAAATGCGTGTCCAGGAAGTTGGTTACATCCGCGTAATCCGCCCCCCAGCCCAGCAGGAACAAACCCGGCAGCCGCCCTTCATCGACAGCCTGCAAAAAATCCGGCGAATCAATCGCGATCAGGCTGGCGTTGATCTGGAGGTTTTGTCTGAGTTGGACGCGGATTTGCTCTGCAACCCGGCCTGGCTGGGGCATATAGCTGCGCACCACATCGCGATAGGCAATCTGGGTTTGAAAGCCTGATGGAAAACCCGCTTGATCCAGAAGCTGGCGAGCTTGGACCGGATCGTATCCGTACCACTTCTCGCCCAGGCAGCCCAGAGGGATCGCGCAAGGCGTAAAATACTCTGCCAGGGCGAAACCCGGCGGAAAAGCCGCCTGCAGCAGCGCAGTTCGATCCAGCGCCAGGTTGATCGCCTGGCGCACAATCTGATTGTCGAACGGGGGGTAAGTGTTGTTCATCCCCAAATAAGCTACGCTTAGAGGCAAGCGTTCGAGCAGGGCAAGATCGGGGCTGCCCTGGATCGCATCTAGATCCTGTGAGTGCGGGTTATCGATCGCCTGGACTGTCCCGGCTTGCAGTTCAAGCAGCCGCTGCGCGGCGTCCAACTCCCAGCGAAAGACCAGTTCGGCGTTCCGCCCCTTCTCGCCCCAGTAACCCTCAAAAGCGGTAAACACCAGCTCTTCCCCCGGATCCCAGCGCGCGACCCGGTACGGTCCCGTTCCGACCGGCGCTTCTAACAAGCGGCTGCCCTTCCCGCCGCCCCCAGCCGCCTCGAGGAATTCGGCTGGCAAGATGCCAAATGCCGGATACGCAATCTTGGACAGAAACGCCACCTCCGGCTGGCACAGCCGAAACCGCACGGTCAGCCGATCCACTGCCTCGATCGCGGCGAACCGCCCCCCATACTCGCAATCTGGCGCGCTCTTGCTGATGGGCTGGAAAACCGCCGTGGGCTCGGGGGCGACCGGCACAATCTCGGTTTGCGCCTTGGTCGCTTCTACCTCTGGCGTTGGCGGCTCCACCGGTTGAGTGGCGCTCGTCGGCGCGGGCGCATTGCCTGACCCCAGCCCGCCGCTGAGGCGGGTCAATTGACAGGCTGAAACCAGCCACGCCGCGCTGAGCAGCAGGATCAGCGCGTTGAATTTAACGGATCGCTTCATAGCAGGTCGTATTGTACCGTAGGAATTCGCCACTCGATTGGGTAATCGCCCGCCCTATCCGGCAATGAGCGGGCAATAAATCAACCGGGCGGGTTGATTTCGCCCTTGCTTATAGAAAATCCTCGGCGAAGTGACAGGCTACCCAGTGGTCGGGCTTGATCTCGCGGTAAGCCGGGTCTTGCTCGAAACAGATTTCCTTGGCAAACGGGCAGCGCGTGTTGAAATTGCAGCCTTTGGGCGGGTTCGCCGGGCTGGGGATGTCCCCTTCCAGGATGATGCGTTTGCGGTTCCGCGCGGCGTCCGGGTCGGGCATCGGTACGGCAGACATGAGCGCTTGCGTGTACGGATGCAGCGAGCGCAGATAGATCTCGTTCCGGTCTGCCAGTTCCACGATCTTGCCGAGGTACATCACCGCCATGCGGTCGGATATGTGGCGCACCATGCTCAGGTCGTGCGCGATGAACAGATAAGTCAGCCCCAGCTTGTGCTGCAATTCTTCCAGCAGGTTGACCACCTGCGCCTGGATCGAGACGTCCAGCGATGAGATCGGTTCGTCGCAAACCACCAGGTCTGGGTTGAGCGCCAAAGCCCGCGCGATACAGATGCGCTGTCTTTGCCCGCCGGAGAATTCGTGTGGATAGCGGTTGACAAAATCCGGGTTCAACCCCACCATTTCGAGCAGGTTGTCAACCCGTTCACGCTTTTCGCGGCCCTTCCAATAGCCATGCACTTCAAGCGGCGCTGAAAGGATCGAGCCAACGGTCATGCGCGGGTTCAGCGAGGCGTATGGGTCCTGAAAGATCATCTGCATACGGGCGCGGATTTTCCGCAGGTCGCCGCCCTGCATCTCGGTCAGGTCGGTATCTTCGAAGAAGATCTTGCCCGCGGTGGGTTCGTATAAGCGCAGCATCGTGCGTCCAACCGTCGTCTTGCCGCTGCCCGTCTCACCCACCAGACCCAGCGTCTCGCCCTGGTAGATGACGAAGCTCACATCGTCCACCGCTTTGATGTCGCCGACGTGCTGCTGCAAGATGACGCCCTGATAGATGGGGAAATACTTCTTCAGATTATCAACCCGGACCAGTGTCTTGGCATCGTTGTTCATGAGGAAACTCTCCCCGCGATGTGTTCCCAACGCCAGCAGGCTACGGTGTGCTCGACACCGTCCGCCTCTTCAAGCGATGGATTCTCTTCAAGACAGCGTTCCACCCGGTAAGTACAGCGTGCGTAAAACGGGCAGCCAGTTGGCAGCGCCAGCAGATCCGGCGGAAGCCCCGGGATGGAAACCAGCTTGGTTCCGGGCGGCTCGTCGATGCGCGGCAGCGACCCCAGAAGCCCAATCGTATATGGATGGCGGGTTTTCTTGTAAATATCCCGCACCTGCCCGCGTTCGATAATGTAGCCAGCGTACATTACGTTGATCTTGTAAGCCATTTCCGCCACTACCCCCAGATCGTGCGTGATCCACATCACCGCCATGCCCAGCTCTTGCTGCAGGCGGATCACCAGATCGACGATCTGCGCCTGGATGGTTACGTCCAGTGCCGTTGTAGGCTCGTCCGCGATTAAGAGCTGCGGTTCGCACGAGAGCGCCATAGCGATCATGGCGCGCTGGCGCATCCCACCCGAAAACTGGTGCGGATAATCATCCAGTCGCTGGCGCGCCCCGGGAATTCCCACCAGCGTGAGCAGTTCGGCAGCCCGCTCGCGCGCGGCTTTTTCATCCAGCCCCTTGTGCAGTTTCAAGGCTTCGACGATCTGGAAACCTACCGTATAGACCGGATTGAGCGAGGTCATCGGGTCCTGGAAGATCATTGCGATCTCGCGCCCGCGCACATGGCGCATCTCCGATTCGCTCAACTTAAGCAGATCGCGGTCGTTGAAAATGACCTGCCCGCTCTCGATTTTACCCGGCGGGGTCTGGATCAGCCGCATAATGGATAAGGCGTGCACGCTTTTCCCGCAACCGCTTTCCCCCACCACCCCCAGGATTTCCCCCGGTTCCATCGCATAAGAGACCCCGTTTACCGCTTTGACCATACCCTCATCGGTATGGAAGCGCACGCGTAGATTTTTGAGATCCATTAAAGGCGTCATTGTTTGCTCACTGTCCGCTCACAGTTTTTTGATTTGCTTTATCCAGTTTTTCATTTTGTCGATCATTTTTCCTGGCTAGACGCGCAGCTTGGGATCGAGCGCATCGCGCAGCCCATCGCCCAGCAAGTTGAACCCCAGCACGCTGAACATGATCGCCAGCCCGGGGAAAAGCACCGCCCACCACGCCCCGCTGGAGAGGTACTTATAGCTGTCGCCTAACATTGCGCCCCACTCCGGCGTCGGTGGAATCGCCCCTAAGCCTAGAAAGCCCAGCGCAGCCGCCGATAGGATCGCGCCAGCCAGCCCCATCGTAGCCTGGATGATGATCGGCGAGAGGATGTTCGGGAAGATGTGGCGGAAGATGATCCGGTCGTGACCTTCCCCCACCGAGTAAGCCGCCAAAATGTATTCCTTTTGCGCCACCGAGAGCACCGCCGAGCGCGCCAGCCGGGCGTAGATCGGGATGCCCACCACGCCGATCGCGATCATCCCTTTTTCTAAGCCGGGACCCAAGAACGCCACGATCGCAATCGCCAGCAGGTAGCTGGGAAAAGCCAGGATGATATCCATGGCGCGCATTACGACGTTTGAAAAGAAGGTCCCGGTTAACGGGCTTGCCAGAATCGCCCCCAGGACGGCGCCCAATAATCCGCAAACCAGCCCGACCATCGGAGCGCCTAACAGACCTATGCCGCCTCCGATCAGCAACCCCCCCAGCGCGAAAAGCGCGATGCGGACCGGCTTGCCCGCCAGGAACTTTCCGAACACAATCGAAAGCACCCCCAGTAAACCGAACAGGAGCGCTATCACCCACTGCGCCCCAATCCAGGCGATGATCCCTCCCAAACTCAGCCCAACCAGACCCTGCAGCAAGACGCGTTCACCTTGGGTGATCTCCATACTCTCATAAAATCCAGCCAGCAAACCCAACAACACGCCGATGACCAGCGAGATCGTCACCGCCACCAGCCCAACTCTCAGGGAGTTCCACCCGCCGTGCACGGTGCGCCGGAAAATATCCCGTCCGAGTTTGTCGGTCCCAAATGGATGGATCGTGGAAATTTCCTCAGTTGGACGCAGATTCGGCGGTTTTAATTTAAGGGCGTAGTCCAAATCTGTCTTGGCGTCGTAAGTCCAGAAGAAATGCGCCAGCGTTGCTGAGGCGACAAACACCGTCACGATGAACAGACCCAATCGGGCGGTGTTGCTCGAGATCAGCCTGCGCCAGGCATCCACCCAGAGCGAGCGGTGCTCGCGCACGGCAAAATCGGTGACGAACAGGTCTTGCGGAGTAATCTCAGCCATCATGCGCCTCAATCGTAGTGGATGCGTGGATCCAGAAAAGCATACGAAATATCGACCAATAAGTTAAAAAACACGAAGATGATCGCGATCAGCAGCGTTCCGCCCTGCACAATCGGATAATCCCGCCCCAGAATTGCGTCATACACCCATTTCCCAATCCCGGGCCAGGAAAAGATCGTCTCGGTCAGCACTGCGCCCGCCATCAACGTGCCAGCCTGGATGCCGATGATGGTAATCACCGGCAGGAAGGCGTTTTTCAGCGCATGACGAAACAGCACCACCCGCTCAGCCAATCCCTTTGCCGTCGCGGTGCGGATGTAATCCTCCTGCATCACGTCCAGCATACTCGAACGCGTCATGCGCGCGATGATCGCCATCGGGATAGTCGCCAACGCAATTGCCGGCATAATGATGTGCTTCAGCGCATCCACAAAGCCAGGGATGTTCCAGGTGAGCAGGCTATCTACCAGATACAGCCCGGTGATCGATTGGATCTGCACCCCGGTGCTCAATCTTCCGCCGGTTGGCAGCCAGCCCAGAATCACCGCAAACAACATAATCTCCATCAAACCAAGCCAGAAAATCGGCATCGACACCCCCACCAACGAGCCCATCATGCTCACTCCGTCAATCAAAGAGTTGCGCCGCGCGGCGGAGATGATCCCGACCGGGATGCCAACAAAGATCGCAATCAGCATGGAGAGCAGCGCCAACTCGACCGTGGCGGGGAAGCGCAAACCCAGCGTCTCCGCAACCGGGATGCGCCGGTGGATCGAATTACCCAAATCGAGTTTGACCAGCCGGCTCAGGTAGCGGACGTACTGGCTGTCGAAAAACCCCCCTAAGTCCCCCTGCACGAGCGAATCACGATCCAGGAAGAGCGGGCGGTTGAGACCGAGCTGTTCCCGGATGCGGGCGATATTCTCTGGGGCAGCGTGCTCGCCGAGCATCGCCACAGCCGGGTCGCCTGGGATCAGACGCTGGAACATGAAAATTACAAAGGTGACGCCGATCAGTGTGGGGATTACGGAGATGAGCCGGCGTAGGATGTAACGCGCCAATTCGCCCCTCCTTTCAAGTCATAACGTCCATTTTCAGGTGTGGAAGGGGGGCGGACGTGCCATCCGCCCCCCGGCATAGCTCAATTAACCAAGTCTATGGTGCTGCAAAAGCAACATACCCAGTTTACTTAGCCAGCTCGACGAATTCGTAGTAGTCCGCGCCCACCGGCTGCGGAATGTATCCAGAAACAATCGTCGACAGGATCAATGGCGTGTTGTTGTGCGCCACCCACAGGCGGGTCACATCGTCGTGCATGATCTGCTCAGCCTGCTTGTACATCTCCTCGCGGGCTGACTGGTCCGGAGTGACGAGCGCCTTGTAGAGCAGCGCAGCCAATTCCTGATTTTGGTACCAACCTTCACGCCGGATTGGCTCCTGGATCGCGTCTGCGCTCGACAAACCGCCAAAGAAGTAGCCGGTGAAGTTGTCTGGGTCGCCGTTATCGCCGCCCCAACCGAGCATATACAACCCCACCAACTGACCGCCGGAACGGGCAGCTAAGTAGGTGGGCCAGTCGCCTTCGAGGTACAGCTCAGCGTTGAAACCAGCCTTCGCCAGGTCAGCCGCCATCGCTTCGCCGATTTCTTTCGGGCTTGGATAATAGAAACGGGTCACCGGCATGTAATACAAGCGCAGCGGGAGCTTTTGCCCAGCCGCAAAGACCACGTTGTCGTCCGCATCCTTGATATCCTCAGCAAGGGTCACCTCGCTCAGACCATTCGGGAAGCCCGCGTCTGTCAGAAGCTGCTTGGAAAGCTCTGGGTCATACGCCCAATCCTCGATCGCGTCATTGTGACCCCACACCAGGGGCGGCAGCAGGTTCTTGGCGACCTCGCCGTAATTGCCGTAGAAGTTCTCGACCAGGGCTTTGCGGTTGATTGCATGCGCCACCGCCTCGCGGACGCGCACATCCTGGAATTCAACCAGCTTGTAGTTGAAAGCCAGGTAAGCAGTGTTCAGCGCCGGGCGGGTCATGATCTGCAGATCGGGATCCGATTCCGCCGCAGCCAGGTCTTCGACAACCGCCTGCTCGAGCGCGTGGATGTCGCCCGATTTGAGCGCCAGGAAGCGCGCCGAGTCATCCGGGATCACGCGCCAGACGATGTGATCGATCTTTGGCCGCCCGCCCCAGTAATCGTCGTACGCATCCACCGTGATGGTGTCGCCCTCGACCCATTCCGCGAACTTGAACGGGCCGGTGCCGACGCAGCCAACCGACGGAGTGCCGTAAGCCTCGCCACTGGCTTCGATGGCTGCCGGGCTGGAGATTGCGAACATATCCATGGCGATGTTAGCCAGGAAGGGCGCCAGCGGCGCATTGAGGGTGAATTTGACGTTGTAATCGTCGACTTTATCGATGCTGGTGATAATGCTGGCGTCGTCGAAACCAAGCCACATCGCCTCGTAATATTCAAAGACCTGGCTCTCAAAGTGGTACGGGTTATCCGTGAAGCGCCAGCGTTCGTAGTTGAAGATCACGGCATCGGCGTTGAAATCGGTGCCGTCGTGGAACTTCACGCCTTCGCGCAGCTTGCAGGTCCACTCTGTGGCGTCTTCATTCGCGGTGCAGGATTCAGCCAGCGCCGGGACCGGCACCGTGCTGCCCTTGTCGTACTGGTACAGCGGCTCCAGGCACTGCCCGGTGACGCGGAACGATTCGCCGTCGGTCACGAGAGCCGGATCCAGCGATACCGAATCGCCGCCGCGCCCAAAAACGAACGTCCCACCGCCCGCTGGCGCTGGCGCTTCCGTAGGAGCGGGCGCCTCGGTTTGGACGGGCGCTTCTGTAGCAGCGGGCGCTTCTGTTTGGACTGGCGCTTCGGTTTGGACCGGCGCTGGAGGCGGCGGGGGCTGAGTAGCTTGGGGGGCGCATGCGCCAAGCACCAGGCTGAACAGCAACGTCAGCGCTCCAACCCAATAGATCAAGTTGCGTTTCATCGTTCTTCTCCTCTTTATGAATGGTTTTCTTATGATTTACCCATTACCCATCGTTCGGGTTCAAAAACTGTTGCGCGCTACCGACAGAACAACCATCACCTCCTTTCAGCGCGTTCCACATTATACTAGATTGTCCGGCAAATAATTGTGAAATGCCGCAGATTTAAATTATATCGATGCGGGGCGTGGCGTCAAGCCATCGTCTGTTGTTTTTACTCACTTAGCCAGTTTATATCTAACCAGTTTATCCAACTTTCAAGATGTCATTTGTCCATTCACCCAATGACACCTGACACTATCTCTGCTTAGAGATCAACCTATAATATTATTAGCTGATGACAGCGCTGATGCAGGCTTCCATTAGTCCATGTGATTCAGGTATAGATCGGTAATAGTCTACGGAGGTGCCGCTTGTCAAAGAAAGTCTGGAAGGTCCAACAAATCTGTTTTTGTCAGCGCATCGGTCAGGAAGTTGCCCTGGAGGTTCAGGTGGTTTACCCGGCGGATCTGATCCCCGAAACGAGCCCGCGGGTCCTGGCGCATCGCTGCACGCAGGGCAGGTCCTGCAACCTGGATGAGCGGGCGTGCTGCCTCTGGTCCGGCACCAACCCGGCGTACGATCCATTCGCCGAGAGTTTTTAATCGAGTTGTTCTTTTTTGCAGGAGCGGTCTTCACGCTGAAGACCGCTCCTGCATTTCAATTTAGATTACGCCCAGCGCCTTCCCGACCTTCTCAAAAGCCTCCAAGCCCTGGTCCAGATCAGCTTTTGCGTGCGCGGCAGAAATCATCACGCGGATGCGCGCCTTGCCGCGCGGCACGGTCGGGAAACCGAGCGCCATGGCGAACACGCCGTTCTCGAACAGTTCGCGGCTGAACTGCTGCGCCAGGGGCGCCTCGCCCAGCATCACCGGCGTGATCGGCGTGACGCTCACCCCGGTGTCGAACCCCAAAGTTTTCATTTCAGCCTTGAAGTAGCGCGTGTTCTCCCACAACCGGTCCACCAACTCGGTCGACTCCTCGAGCAGGTCAATCGCCGCGATGCAGGCTGCCGTATCTGGCACGGTCGTTGCGGAGGAGAATAAGAAGGGTCGCCCGCGCTGCCGCAGCCACTCCACCACCAGCGGATTGCCGGCGACCACGCCCCCCACCACGCCAAAGGCTTTTGAGAGCGTCCCAACCTCGATGTCTACTTTTCCGTGCAGGTGAAAGTGATCCACAATTCCGCGTCCGCCCCGACCCAGCACGCCCTCGCCGTGGGCGTCGTCTACCATCAGCACCGCATCGTAGTTCTGCACAATCTCGTAGATTTGATCGAGCGGGGCGATATCGCCGTCCATGCTGAACACCCCATCGGTGATCACCAGCGCTCGCGGGAATTCCTGGCGGTGCTGGTCAAGCTGGCGCTTCAAGTCCGCCGGGTCGCAGTGGGCATAGCGCACAATCTGGGCGCCCGAAAGCCGGCTGCCGTCGATGATGCTGGCGTGGTTGAGCTCATCCGAAAAGATGCCGTCCTCCTTGCCCACCAGCGCCGGGATCGTCGCCAGGTTGGCTGTGAACCCCGACTGGAGCGCGATGGAAGAGTCAACCCGTTTGAATTTCGCCATGCGCTCCTCGAATTGCAGGTGCAGCTCCATCGTCCCGGCAATCGACCGCACCGCGGCGGGACCCAAGCCGTATTTCTCCATGGCTTTGCGCGCCGCTTCGAGCAAACGCGGGTGATTGGCAAGCCCCAGGTAATTATTGGAACAGAAATTGAGCACGCGCTTCCCATCCACGATCAGCCAGGCGCCCTGCGGCGAACCAAGCGTGCGGATGCGGTTGTACAATCCGGCTTCTTTGAGGTTCTGGAGTTCTGTTTCGATCCATTCCAACTTGTGCGCCATAGCTCTGTTCTCCTGATTTTATATCCCTGCAGATCAGTTCTCTTTTTTTGGTTTGCGACCCACGCCAAACAAGCGCCCCAACATGCCCGGCGTTTCCGGCGCGTCGATCCTCGTCATCGCTTCGTACGACCAATCGCCCATCTGGCGCTCTGCCCACCAACGCAGCCGCCCCTGGCGCGCCCTTTCCAGGCGCTCGGTCAACGCGGCTTCGTCGCCAGCCTCGATATCCTCCCGCAAAGCGTGCAACGCCGCCACACTGCTATCAACCAGGCGCAGCACATTTTCGCGGTTCAGAACCGCCGCATGGCTGAGCGCCTGCACATCGCTGACTTGCACGATCGGTTCGCTGGACTCCGCGTAGGCGCGTCCTGCCAGCTTGCGCGCCTCCTTCCACCCGGGCTGGTCGATGGTCGCGTTGAGCAAGGCTGCCGCGATAAGCTGCGGCAGAATGTGCGTCGCAGACATCAGCCCATCCACTTCGACCGGGTCGATAAACATTGGGTTTGCCCCCACCAGGCGCGTTAAATCGGCTGCCAGCTTGATCGCGCCCGAATCAGCCTGCGGCGGCGTCACGATTCCGATCAACCCATTCTTGAACAAATCCGCCCGGGCTGCCTCGATGCCCGTGTCCACCTCGTGCAAATAAGCCGGGTTGATCACCGGCGTCAATCCGATATAGCGCCGTCCACCGGGGAGCAGTTCCGCCGCCCAGGCAGATACCGCTTCTTTAGCCATGCTGGTCTCCATCACAACCGCCCCCTCTTTGAGGTGCGGGGCAATGATTTCCAGCGTTTCGCGCATCTGGTTCAGCGGCAGGCACAGTAGCACCAGTTCAGCCGCGCGGACTGCGCGCGGCAGATTCCTTTCCACTTGATCCACCGCCCCGATCTTCTCCGCCTGCCGGGCGACCTTAGCCTCCCGGTCATGCCCGATCCGGCTGATCAAGTCTTCCCTGCCTGCCAGCGCCAGCCCAAAAGAGCCGCCGATCTGCCCTAAACCGATAATCGCGATTTGAACGGTCATCTGTTTCTCTCTCTTGTTTGTTGGCTAACTGTTATCGTCCTGGTTTTGCAAAATGAACAGCAAACGATCCTCTTGTCCCGCCTCCCAGACCGGCAGCGGGGCATCCTGGTGGCGTAAGATCAAGTTCACCGTCAACGGCGCGGCGCCCGCCGCGCGCGCCATTTCCGCCCCCCAAGCCGGGTGCTGGGCGGCGACTACAAAGGAGCGCCGCCAACCGCGCGCTGCGTCATGCTGGGCGCCGCTCCCCCAGCGCCGCGCCAGGTCCGGCGCGGCTGCCTGCACCAGGACCACCAGCGCGCGTTCCCAGGCGCACAACGGCGAACGGCTCTTGCCGACATCGTGCAGCAGAGCCGCCGCCAGCAATTCCGGTGAGTTTTCACCCTGAGCGACCAAGCGCGCGTAGACCTTCAAGCTGTGACGCTGCTCCGCCGGCGGCTGCTGGCGAAACAACGCCATCAAAGATGGCGATAGAACTTCTTCCAGGTGCTGCGCCTCCGGCTCCGACGGGGCTGCCGTGAGAGCTGACCAAAACTGGCGGATGCGGTAAATTGGGCGCAAGCCTCAACCCACCAGCAAGCCGAACAACGCCTGCAGCGGTCGTCCAATCACGATCCCCAGGAAGTCGAAGCCGATCATCGGCAGCACCAGCACCAGCACGATCAGGATAATCGGACCGTAGGGGCGGATGTTATCGAACACCCGCGCCAGGTTGGGCGGCAGGAAATACTCGGCGATTTTGTCGCCATCCAGCGGCGCCAGCGGGATCAGGTTGAACAACATCAGCAACAGGTTGATATAGATAAACTCAAACACGACGTAAGCGGGGGTTGGCAGGAAGCTGCGCTGTGGTGCAAAAGCGTCCGCCAGGTTCACCAGCCCCAGTTGAACCGGGATAGCCGCCAGGATTGCCATCAACAGGTTGGATGCCGGTCCCGCCAGCGAAACCCACATCATCGCCGCTGAAGACCGGCGTCCCAGCGCGTACGGGTTGACCGGCACCGGCTTAGCCCAGCCAAACCCGGCAAACAACAGCAGCAGCGAACCCATTGGGTCCAGGTGGGCAATGGGGTTGAGCGTCAACCGCCCGTTCAGGCGCGGCGTTTCATCCCCGAACCAGGTGGCGGTCAGCGCATGCGCCAACTCGTGCACTGTAAAAGCAATTATCAGCGTGATCGCCCGAGCGATCAGCGTTGCGGGTTCGAGACCTAACATTAAATTCCTCCGGGCTCGATTATACCATTCGCGCCCAACCCCTCCGGAGGGCAGGCGCTTGTCCCGTTCGCCGACTCACTGCCGAAGATAATCGTCTTCCGCAAATAAGCGATCAGAACGAATTAGCCGGTGCGTCTTCTGGGTTGTCGTTCAAGCGATACCCCACCCCCAAATCGGTTTTAATATACGTGGGACGATTTGGATCCGGCTCGATTTTATGGCGCAGATTACTGATGTTCACCCGCAGCAGGCGCGATTCATCCCCCAGATGACTATTCCAAACCTTATCAATGATCTGGTAATGAGTGAACACTTTTCCCGGTTTCTGAAACAGAGTTTTTAGAATGTCAAATTCTGTTGGGGTAAGCTGAATTTCACTGCCGTTGATGGTTACTTGTCTGCGACTGACGTCCATTTCAAGATTGCCAGTTTGGTAAATCCCAGCCATCATTTCACTGAAACTGCGCCGCATTACTCCCCGGATCCTCGCCAACAGCTCTCCTACCCCAAATGGCTTGGTCAAATAATCATCTGCGCCCGCGTCAAGCGCAGCAATCTTATCCTCTTCTCGATTTCGAACTGATAAAACAATGATTGGCAGACTGCTCCACTCTCGAATCTCCCGGATCACTTCCACACCGTCCATGTCCGGCAAGCCTAAATCAAGGATCAACAGATCCGGATGCTTCTTAGCCAGCAGTTCTATCGTCTTTAGTCCGCAGTCTGCCTCCGTAACAACATGATCGTAGACCGACAAAGTCGCCTTCAGAAAGTGGCGGATGGCGGTTTCGTCATCGGTTACCAGGATATTCAGTTTACCGTCTTTCATTGCTCAGCCTCTCCTTTCAGATCATCATAGACAGGCAGCGCAAAGCTAAAAACACTTCCTCGAACAGGTCCATTTTCTGCCCAAATTCTGCCGCCCTGAGCCTCAATGAACCCTTTACAGATCGAGAGACCTAAGCCGGTACCCGCGGTCTGGTTGGTGAGCTTGCTACGATAAAATTTATCAAACACATGGGGCAGGTCCGCCGGCGCGAGACCAATTCCTTCGTCCGCCACAAGAATTAGAATTTCATCACCCTGCTGACTGGCGGCAATATAAATCGGCGACCCCGGCTCGGAAAACTTACAGGCATTTTCCAACAAATTGACTAAAACCTGACCGGTCAGTACAGCATCCAAGCGGACTGCCGGGAGATCCGGTAGGATTTCCAGGACGACCTTCCGGCTTGCCAGAAATTCGCCCATCTGATTGATCACCGCCCCGATCAAGTCTTGAACATCGCCCGCCTGGCTGTTCACGTGAATAATACCGGCTTCCAGTCTCGTCATTGATAAGAGATTCTCCACCAGACGATTTAATGTGTTTGCTTGTTGAGTAGCCGAATCGATCAGTTCTTCTCGTACTGCCAAAGTCAGTTTGCCATTTTTACTACTCGCCTTCTCTGATTCGGAGAGGCTGGTCAGAACCCCCGTGATGGCTGCTAATGGGGTGCGAAGCTGGTGCGAAATGGAGTTTAATAGAGCGGATTGTAAGCGTTCAGCCGTCCGTAAGGCTTCTGCTTGCATGGCATCCTGTGCAAATTTGGCGCGTTCAATTGCCAGGGCAGCCAGGTTTGTGAGGCTGCTCAAAAAGGTGCGCTGATCGCGCGTAAAAAACTCCTGAAATACCTGTGACTGAATTCCGAGAATGCCGGTGACGCCCTGAGAAGTAACGAGCGTCACAAAAAGCGACTGAACGGAAGGAAAAGTCTCAGTCCCTTTTCCGGCAGCCTGGGCGTTCTTAAAAGCCCATTCAGCCGCTGCTATTTCGGATTCGGACAACACATAGTGAGGCGTAGCTGCATTCTTGTGGAGGCGAGTTCCTTCTGGAAGAAAGACTACAACTTCGCCTCCAAAGATGGCAGCAAAGTTTTTCAAGGTGATTTCCAGCACCTGGTCTAAGGTTATGGCGCCTGTTAGCTCCTGGCTAAACTGGTTTACGAGCTGAGTCTGCATTTCGCGCGCCTGCAAGGCTTCGACCTGACCGCGCAAAAGAGTTGCAGAGCTGCTGATGATCAGCCCAACGATTAATAGACCAGCGAAGGTAATCAGATATTGCATGTCTGCAACCGCAAGACTGAAACGCGGGTTGATGATGAAAAAATCAAAGACCACTACGCTGGTAATGGAAGCCAGTATTGAGGGCCCTTTCCCCAAAAAGATCGCTGCAATGACAACTGCAATCAGGTAAAGCATCACTAGATTAGTAGGGTCAATGAAATCGCCAACGAGATGACTGATCCACGTTGCCACCCCAACCAGCACCAGACTTTTGAGATATCTCATCAGAGGCTGGTGAGGCAACCATTTTTTTGTCCGGATGTCTTCAAGGGTCTCCTGATCCTCGTTAACCACAAAAACACCGACTTTGCTGCTCTTTCGGATAATTTCATCGGCGACGGATAGGCTGAAGATCTCTTGCCAGCGCGGGCGTCTGGTACGACCGAGAATAATGTTTGTAATATTGTGTCGCTGATAGAACTGAAGCACTTCATCTGCTACCGAACTCCCAGATACCTTGTATACTTGCGCACCCAACTTTTCAGCCAGCGCCAGGTTCTGGTTGATCCGGATTCGATTTTGTGACGGCATGTTCAGATGCCCTGGAGTTTCAACAAAGAGGACAAACCATTCCGCGCTTAATTCATCTGCCAGTTTCCTACCCGCGCGAACTAGTCGTTCTCCAAGCGGATGCGAGCTTAAACTTACCAATATGCGTTCACCGGTTGCCCAGGAATCCGCAATCGAATTTGGCTGTAAATGGGATTGCTTCTGGTCGCTTAACCGCAGCCGCTTCAGATCATCATTCATAATATGCCCTTGCTCACCTGGTTAAGTACGGCACCTCGACAATCACAATCTCATCTCGGCTCAATAAAGCTTTGCGGAGCAGTTCGGATGTCCTGGCATGAAGGAAATTGGTCAGAACGTTTTGTGGGATGAATTGCGGGATCACAATTGTAATGATATCACCTTGATGCATATTCTCTTCGATTTTTGAAAGATACTCGATGAGAGGCTCGAGGAAGAGGCGATATTGCGATTCCAGAATTACAAGACGATAGCCATCTCCCCATTTCTCCCATTTATTTTGAACTTTTAAGGCTTCGGCAGGGTTAGTTGAGATGTGAATAGCAGTAACATCATCAGAGAGCGTTCGGGCAAACTGAAAAGCCCGCAAGGTCCCCTGGTGAACGCTGTTGATTGGCATAATGACGTGGTTACGCCGGATCCGTTTTTGCCTCGGGGGTTTCTCCAACGAAAGCTGGCTAGCCAAGCTCTTATAATGGCGATGGATAGCAAAAAATATGCTGACAAGTAAAGGTGTCAGGACAATGACGACCCAAGCGCCATCCATAAACTTTGTGACCGCAAACATAATCATAACGACCGCAGTACAAACCGCCCCAATGCCGTTGATGATCATTTTTGTTATCCAATGGCGATCATATCCGTAAGTGGAACCAGGTTCGCGTATCAGCTCGCCTTCTTTGGTATGCCCCGATTTCCACCAGCGCCTCGCCATACCGGTTTGAGAAAGTGTAAAAGACAGAAACACGCCGATAGCATACAGAGGGATCAAGTGCGTCACGCTGGCTTGGAAAAGGATGATCAGCGCCGAAGCGATAATCGCCAGCGTGATGATGCCGCGTGAAAAGACCAACCGGTCTCCCAGAAAAGTAAGTTGGCGCGGCAAGAACCCATCTCCAGCGTGCAGCGCTCCCAGGCGTGGAAAATCGGCAAAAGCCGTATTAGCAGCCATAATCAAGATCACGGTGGTAGCAGATATGGTCAGAAGATAAAACACGCCGCGCCCCCCATAGACCGTCCGCGCCAGTTGTGAGAAAACGGTTTCAAACTGCGAAGGCACCGCTCCAATACTGTGTGCAAGGAAGGCTGTACCCAGCAGCAGCGAGCCGAGGATGACAGACATCATGATCAGCGTCCTCCCGGCATTTTTGCTGCGCGGCTCTTTGAAAGCAGTCACACCGTTGGATATCGCCTCGACCCCCGTTAGAGCGGTTGTGCCGTTTGCAAAGGCTCTCAGGACCAAGAAAAAGGTCAATCCCTGCAGGTCGTGCAATGTCTCCAGTTGAGGTGGATCAATGACCGTGCCCAGGCTGCCCGTAAATAAGCGCACCATTCCAAAACCAACCGTGAAGTACATCATGACAACAAAATAATAAGTCGGAATGGCAAAAATGATGCCAGATTCTCTCACACCTCGCAGGTTGATCAGCATAACTAAAAATACTAATGCTGCCGCCAACCAAACGCTATAAGGATATAACCCAGGCGCCGCAGAAACAATGTTCGCCACACCGGAAGAAACAGATACAGAAACCGTGAGGACATAGTCCGTTAATAAGGCTGCGCCAGCAATTTGAGCAGGGAGTTCACCCAAATTGTCGCGAGCGACAATATACGCGCCGCCTCCGCCAGGATAAGCATGGATCGTCTGTTCATAAGATATGGTCAAAACCACCAGCAGCAGGATAACCCCAAGCGTTAGAGGCGTCACGAAAATTAAACCGGCGGCGCCTGCCGCAGCCAGCACCAACATCATCTCTTGGGTCGAATAAGCTGTCGAAGCCAAGGCGTCCGAAGAGAAAACAGCCAGACCCACCAACTTTCCAACCGTCTGGTGTGGGGCGTCAGCGGTTGCCAGTGGTCGTCCGATAAGCAGAGACCGAATTGGGTTAAGCGTTATTGTCCCCGATCTAATTCCCAAGAAATTGCGATCCAGTTCCATTCACATTCTCCATGATCTTTCCGAATTGCCACAATAAAAACTACGATCGTTTTCATCAGGCGGATACCTTATACCGCCAAGGAAGTTAAGAAGGTGTTAAGATTGCGCGCACACCTCTATACCAGCAATCGGTTCGTTCAAATGATCTTCTCCAGGCGTTCAAGCAGCGCTGCGATGGATTGTTCAACTTGAAGCATCTTCATCAACGCGTCTTTAGTTCCCCATGAATCAAAATTCAGGGTTGCGTTGCGTGTTATAATCCCGCCATGCTACCCGATCTGCACCTCGAAGACCAGGTGCGTCTGCGTAAGCCGCATCCTTGCGGCAGCTACGATTGGAAAATCTACCGCCTGGGCGCCGATATCGGGCTGGAATGCCTGCGCTGCGGGCGGCGCGTCCTGCTCCCGCGCCGCACCCTCGCTCAGCGTCTGAAAACACTTACCCCCAAACAGGAAATTGAATGACTCAGAATAAACATTGGCTCACCCGCCTTGCCGTATTGTTTCTCTTCACGGTCAGCGCGTGCAACATGCCCCGGAAATCCAGCGACACCACCTCCACCCCCGACGTCACCCAGGCTTATCAGACTGTGGAAGCCCGCCTGACCGAAGCTGCCGGCGTGACGCCCAAGCCGACCGACACCCCCGCCGAGCCGAGCGCCACCCCGCCCACTTACGCCACCCCGACCGGCGGCGTGCCAACCTTCACCACCAACACCGCCACCAGCGCCGCGCCTCCCACCGCGGTGAACCGCTGCAACCTGGCTGAGCCAGGCTCCCCGATTGACGTCACCATCCCCGACGATACCCAGATGGCGCCCGGTCATCCCTTCACTAAAGTCTGGCGGCTGCGCAACGCCGGCACCTGTACCTGGTCGAAGAATTATTCGATCGCGGTCTTCTCCGGCGAGGCGATGAACGCCCCCAACAGCGTCTCGCTCCCCAAGGCGGTCGCTCCGAACGAGACGATCGACATCTCGGTTGACCTGGTCGCCCCGAACAAAGCTGGCAGCTATCAGGGCAACTGGAAGCTGCGCGACGAGTCCGGCGCCTGGTTTGGCATCGGTCCGGGCGGCGCCTCCCCCTTCTGGGTACGCATCGTGGTCACCGGTTCGGGCACCGCCGTTCCACCCACCGCCACCACCGGGAGCGGCACCCCACAGCCGACGAACACCAGCGCCCCGGACAACCCGCCGGTGCTGGTCAGCGGCGGCAACACGCTGGTCGCCAACGACGGCTTGAACCTGGATAACAACCTGCTCAACCTGGGCGGCGAGGACATCGCCCTCCAGCCGGACGCCAAGGACCGCCTGAATCTCCTCACCTTGGGCGGCGCGGGCATGGTCGGTTTTGGAGGCACCCGCCCAACCTATGCCGCTTGCAAAGCTGCCAATCCGGGTTCCGCCTCCGTTCGCGCCGACAAACTGCCTAACGGCGCCTACATCTGCTACCGCACCGGAGACGGGCTGTATGGCTGGCTGCGGGTGATCAACTTCAACACCAGCACGGGCACACTGAACGTCGAAATCAACACCTGGACCAACCCCTAACGGAAGTGGGCACGCTCTACCTCGTCGCCACCCCGATCGGAAATCTGCAGGACATCAGCGCCCGGGCGCTTAACACGCTGCGGGCGGTTACGCTCATCGCGGCTGAGGACACCCGCCGCACCCGGGTACTGCTCGATCATTACCAGATCCGCACGCCGGTCATCAGCTACTACGAGCACAACAAACTCGCCCGCCTGGAGCAGGTGCTCGCCGTCCTCGCGCAGGGCGATGTGGGGTTGGTCTCCGACGCTGGCACGCCCGCCCTCAACGATCCAGGGTACGAGCTGGTGTGCGCCGCCATTCAGGCTGGCTACCCGGTCAGCCCCATCCCGGGCCCGAGCGCACCGATCGCCGCGCTGACCGCCTCGGGCTTGCCAACCGACGCGTTCCTTTATCTGGGCTACCTGCCGCGCAAAACCGGCGAGCGGCGCGCCCGGCTGGCAGAAGTGGCTGAGCTGCCCTATACGCTGGTTTTTCTCGAATCGCCTCACCGCGCCCTGGCTGCCCTGCAGGATCTGCAGGCTGTTTTGGGCGAGCGCCAAATCGCAGTGGCGCGCGAACTCACCAAGCTTTACGAGGAGATTGTGCGCGGCAATTTGAGCCAGGCGATCGAATATTTTCGCACCCAACCGCCGCGCGGCGAGATCACCTTCATCGTTGAAGGGCAGCGCCAGCCGCCTGCCTGGAGCGAGGCTGAGCTCGAACAGACGCTGCAAGCGGCGCTCGCCGCAGGCTTGCCCATCGCGCAAGCCGCCGGACAGATCGCCTCCCAATCCGGCTGGCCGCGCCGCCAGGTTTACCGGCGGTTGACCGCCCTGCAAGCCCGAAGTGGGAAAGCGGCAAATTCAGGTGAAAATTACGATCAACAGGAGCACGGATGAAACTCGATGACCCGGCAGCCCTTGCCCAGATCGACCGTCAAGATATGCTTGCCCAGATCGACGGGCTGCCACAACAACTCCGCCAGGCGTGGGAACTGGGGACCCGCCTGGATCTGCCGGACTGGAAAGGGGTTCAACGCCTGGCGCTAAGCGGGATGGGCGGTTCTGCCATCGGTGCCGACCTGCTGGCAGCTTACGCCGCCCCGCTTGCGAAAACCCCCCTGGTCGTGCTGCGCGATTACAGCCTGCCCGCCTGGGTCAGCGGTCCTTCCACCCTGCTGGTCGCCTCCTCGCATTCGGGGAACACCGAGGAAACGCTGGCTGCCTTCCACGAAGCGGGGCAGCGCGGCTGCGCTCGCCTGGCGGTTGCCACGGGCGGCGAGTTGGAGCGGGCGGCGCGCTCAGCCGGGGTTCCGCTCTGGAAATTCGAACATTCCGGTCAGCCGCGCGCCGCGGTCGGGTTCTCGTTCGGTTTGCTCTTAGCGCTGGCGGCGCGGCTGGAGGTTCTGCCCGACCCGCAGGTGGAGCTCGACGACGCCATCGCCGCGATGGAGCGCCAACAACAGACGCTCAACGCTTCCGTCCCCGCGGCAGCCAACCCAGCCAAGCGCCTTGCCAGCCAGATGATGAACCTCATTCCAACCATCTTCGGCTCCGGATTAATGGCGCCGGTCGCCCGGCGCTGGAAGACCCAGATCAACGAACTGGCAAAAGCCGCGGCAGGGTTCGAAATCCTGCCCGAAGCCGATCACAACACCCTGGCGGGCTGTTTGCACCCCGAACCGGCGCGCGCCAGCCTGATGTTGTTATTCCTGCGCAGTCCGGCGGATCACCCGCGCAACCGCCTGCGCAGCGACCTGACCCGCAAAACCTTTATGCACAGCGGCTTCAACACTAAGATCATCGATGCCGGGGGAGAAACCCGCCTGGCTAACCTGTGGACCAGCCTGCACCTGGGCGATTACGCCGCGTTCTACCTGGCGATGGCTTACGGCGTCGACCCCACGCCGGTCGATGCGCTGGAGACGCTCAAAGCAGAAATGCAAGCCGCGGCATGACCCAGCCAAAAAACAATCCAATTCCCCCGCCTAAAAGCGCGCCTGCCAGTACGTCCGAAAGATAATGCACCCCCATCGCAACCCGCGCCAGCATGACGAGCGGCGCCCAGATACATAAAACTGCCGCAAACCAGGGCGGACCCAGGCTGAAAGCCAGCACCGCCAGCATCACCGCCCGGGCGGCATGCCCGGATGGAAAAGAATGCGGATCAGTCTTGCGGTAAATCTGCCCCCAGGCGCCGGCGGGACGGCTGCGCCGCACCAGCAGCTTGATGGCAAACACCGCCAGCGCCGTGACGAAAATAGCCGCCAGCATCCAGCGCGCCCGCGCCCCCCACTCCGCTGAACCGAAAATCCACACCAACAGTAAACCCAGCCCCCAAAACCACGAATCGCCCGAATGCGCCAACACCGCCGCTAGGCTGCGCAGCAGACTGGGCTGTTCAGCCACCCACATGCGCCGCGACAGGCGCACATCCAGGCGCTGCGCCTTCTGACGCAGGCTCAGCGTATCGTTCATTGCCCCCGGCTGCGTTCCTCCAAGTAACGCTGGACCAATTCGAATTGGTGCGGCTTATCTACGTCCATGGCGATTTCCGCGTAGGGGCAGTCCAGGGCGCGCCCACGCACTCCAACCCGCCGGCTGACCCGCTCCACCGCATCTTGCAGGCTCATCAACCGAAAAATCAGCAGAAACAGGGTGTCAAAGCCCAGCAGTGCAGCCTGTTTGAGCGCGTTCTTGCGCGCCGCGATAATTTTCCCCCAAAGCTCCTCGTTGACCGTCGCCATCGACTTACGGATCACGTTCAGATCACCGCCGCAAACCTCGGCGTCTTTGAGCCGCACGTAGGAACGATTCGAACCCGGAAAACGCCGCTCCATTACCGCGCGCCGCACCACATTGTAGTACAGGTCATGCTCGCTCTCTTCAGCGCTGCGCACCACCCAATCCACCTGCTCCGGTAATACGGCGGGGATGTCGGAAGAAACGATCGCGGCGCAGGAACTGCCCGACCCCATTGCCAGGCCGCGCCGCACCCCATAGCGGATATTTTCGAGCATCCCGCCCTGATCGGGGAGCGCCGCAGCCAGTTTGGCGCATCGCAGCCCCTCCACGTCCGCCAACCCAACGATCACCACCCGCTCGATCGTCTGGGCGTTATCCAAAGCATCCAGCACCCACTGGATCATCGGCTTCCCGCAAACGGGCAGCCGGGCTTTTGGCTGACCTCCCACCAGCGGGTAGAGCGGTTGACCGGGCTGCGCCGCGCCTCCCGCGATCACGATTGCATCCACATCCTGGCTCCTGCTGTACTTGTTCTCTACGAAACCTACTCAAAATGAGGTCAGTTCAACACCTGGAGTTGAGGCTCAAGCCCCAACTGCTCGAGCAGCGCGCTGAGCTCTGCTTGGTCCAGGGCGCGCCGCTTTCCGGAAGCAGCGACTAAAGCCGCTTCCATCATATTCGTGCCGAACGAGCGCCCGTCAATCACCGGGGTGCTGGTGATCAGATACTTTGCGCCCGCCTGGCGGAACGCCTGTACGTCTTCGGGGGTGGTTGTGTTGGTCACGATCACTTTGCCGGCGATCTGGTCGGGCAGGTGACGCATAATGTAGTGGCAATCGCCGCCGGTCACGGTCGCCCAATCGTAATACTTTTCCCACTTGGGGACGCGCTTCTCCTGCTTTTCGCCGGTGGGATAGAGCCATTCGAACGGCACCCGCCCCAGGATCGGCAGCAGCAAAGCCGCCATGCGCTTGAGACCCTGCTCCGAACGGATCGGGAACGGCAGCCCGACCCCAAACATCAGGTCGCCAAACACGCAATCGTAGCCCGCGTTCATGAATGAAACTGCCATCCCCCAGCGGTCGGCGGCGCTGGTGAGCAGCGCCGTTTTGCCATGCTGGTTCACATATTCGCCGATTTGCCTGTCGATAAATGACGCCAACTGGACTTCGAGCGTGTTTTTGAGCCCGCCGCCATCCACCACCGGCGTCTTGTGGACATTCTTCACGAGTGGCTGAACGGAATAGAGCGGATACCAGCGTTCCGCCACGCGCAAACCGAGGTCCGTCCCGCCCACGCCAAACGCATCCACCTTCCCATCCAACTGTTCGAAGAGCTGGGCAGCCTTTTGCATATCGCCGTCTGTCCCGATGCGCTCGATGGAGACCGTCTCCCCCAACAATTCCACTTCTACAACTTTATCCCGTTTCGATGAGCCAATACTGATGCTGACTGCGCGTTTCATGCGTATTTGCAGCTCCTGATTTTGGGTGTCTTGGCTGCCGGGCGGCGCCAACTCGCAGGCGCCCGGCGCAAGGGTATGCGCGAGTATACTCTTAAGTATAAAAACACGAAACCCTGCACTCCGCGGGGAGTGGCTAAATATTGAGTCTAAGTGAATTGAAAGATATGCGGTCACGCACCCGGTTCAGCAGCCGTGCAGCTCGCTATTCTCACCCCACCCTGCCCTCCCCAAATCCGTGCGGGGTTTCCCCCGCACGGATTTGGGGAGGGTTAGGGAGGGGTAGCCCATTTTTTCACCACTCTCAAACCGCGGCAGCCAGGGTTTTCTTATAATCCCCACCTGGGCGCCGCGGCGACGTACAGGTTTACTTCATTGAGGCGTTCGAGTGGATCGGACAGCCTTCCAGATCGATGATCTCGCCGCGCACCTTCCCGCCATTTTCGATGTGAAGCAGACCCAGGCTGGGAACGGGTTTCTTGGGCTGGGGGAAATGCGGCGACCCGGGGTTGAAATACAACTGCCCATTGATCCGGCGGTTCATGATCAAATGGGCATGCCCAAACACGATCACATTGCTGGGCGGGAACTGCGCCTGCTGGCGCAGAGCCAGGCGCTCGAGGTTGACGCCAAACAGCTTGTATACCGGCCAGTCGAGCAGGTAACGCAGCCAACCGCCATGACCGTGAGTCAACCCGATGCTCACCCCATTAAATGACAAATGCCGGGTTGGCGGCAGACTCCCCAGCCACAGCCAGTCGCGGTTGCCCCGCACGGCAAAGACCGGCGCGACCCGCCTCAGATCTTCGAGCACCGCCGGCGCCGAGACATCTCCGGCGTGCAAGATCGCTCTAACACCGCAGAATTCGAACAAGGGCAGGATGCGCGGGTCAAGGGCTTTCCGCCGGTCGGGGACATGGGTATCGGCGATCACGCCCAGCGTGAACGGGCTGGCTGGGGGGCTTTGCGGTTCCTGGCTCACCCGACGATTGTACCCGATTCTCCCTGGGCTGCGAACTGCGCCAACTCGGCGTAAGCCGTCGGAAGAACCGCTTTTATTTCATATATCGGGCGCCTCTAAATGCCACCGCGTTGCCTGCTCGAACGCCGCCCCCGCACGGAGCAAGCGCGCTTCGCTCCAGGGCGGCGCAACCAACTGCAAGCCAACTGGCAGCCCATCCTCCGCCAGCCCGCAGGGCAGCGACAGCGCCGGAAAACCGGTCAGGTTGAACGGCGCGGTGTAGCGCGTCAGCAACCCAGCCAGTTCGAGGGCGTCCTTCCCTTCGATCGGCGGAGCAGTGATCGGCGTGGTCGGCAGGAGCAAAACATCGAACCGTTCAAAAAATCGCTCGAATGCGCGGCGCACCAAGCTCTGGGTTCTGCGAGCCTGGATATAGTCCATAACGTTCAGCGCCGCGCCGTTCTGGAGGCGCTGGCGCACGTCCGCCCCGAAATCCTCAGGGCGCGCCTGCAGACGTTCGGCGTGCAGCGCGGCGGCGTCGGCGATCACCATGCGCCCGTTGGCAAAGGCGGCTTCATAGATCAACGGGACTTCTGCCGGTTCGACTTGAGCGCCCAGCCGCTCGAAAACCCCGGCGGCGGCTTCGACCCGGCTGCCTACCGCAGGCGTCGTCTTGCGGAAATACTCCCCCTGCGCCAGCGCGACCCGCCAGCCGCGCACGCCGGCTTCAAGCTGACCCAGATAATCCTCCACCGGGACGTTTTGCGAATATGGGTCGAGCGGCTCGTATCCCGCCATAATCTGCAGCAGCAGCGCCAGGTCGCGCACTCGGCGGGCGATCGGACCAGCGTGGTCGAGGTTCCAACTCAACGACATTACCCCCTTCAGGCTGATGCGCCCGAAGGTGGGCTTCAAACCGGCGACGCCGCACAGCGCAGCCGGAACGCGGATCGACCCACCGGTATCCGTGCCAAGCGCCGCGGGGCATAAGCGCGCAGCCACTGCCGCCGCCGAGCCGCCGGACGAACCTCCAGGCACCCGCGCCAGGTCCCAGGGGTTGTGTGTTGGACCGTAATGCGGGTTGACGTTGGTCAGACCGAGGGCGATCTCGTGCAGGTTGGTCTTCCCCAACCAGATTGCGCCCGCCTGGCTCAGCTTCCAAACCACGTCAGCGTCCGCCTCGGGGACGTTCTCGGCGAAGAACTTCGATCCGGCGGTTGTGCGCACGCCGCGCGTCTCGAACAAATCCTTCAACGCCAGCGGAACCCCGTGGATCGCCCCCAGCGCCCGCCCGTCCTGGGTCTCACCACGCCCGGCTTCCGCTTCCGCCCTGCGAGCCTGTTCGAGCGCCTGCTCGGCAGTCACGGTAATAAAGGCGTTCAAATGCGCGTCCAACCGCTCGATCCGGTTCAGATACGCCTGGGTCAATTCAACCGGCGAGAGCGCCTTGTTACGCACCAACTGCGCCGCTTCCTCCAGGCTCAAGCGGGTCAGATCGTCTTTCTGGTCAGCGCGTTCGCTCACCGCTTTGATCCATCGATCAGGCTTTCGAGCTCCGCCCGCGCTTGAGCGGGATTATTAAAACAAATGGCATGCAAACCGACCCGGCGCGCGCCTTCCACATTGGCGGGTATGTCATCGATGAAGACCGCCTGGTCCGCCGGGACCGCCAGGCGTTGCAGCGCGAGTTGGTAGATCTCCGGATCGGGCTTGACCAGCCCAACCTCGGCGGAGATCAGTAGGTCGTCGAATACGTCGGCGATTTTCCAGATCGATGTCACATAATTACGCAGATCGCTAAAGGCATTGCTCAACAGACCGATCTTATACTCCTCCCGCAGCGACCGGATGTATTCGATCAGCGTTTCGTCCACCTGGTCGCCGCCCCAAAACAGCGCCCGGAATTCCTGCATACCTTGATCGTCCAATTCGAACATGCGTCGGAGGTTTTGCCAGTGCTCCTCGACTCGAATCTCGCCGCGCTGCGCCCGACCGCCCGAGTCGCCGCTGAAGACCGCCTCCTCCAGCGCGCTGCGCGGGACCCGCAATTGCTCCGCCAGCGCCTCACGCGGCGCGGGGTCCTCGGTGCGCACCAACACGCCCCCCAAATCCCAAATGATCACTGAAATACTCACTTCAACTCAACCCTGACCTTTCCATCTTTTTTGAAATTATCGCAAGGAATGCTTCAACCGCCCATTATTCAAATGGCGGACAACAGTAAAACCGTTCGCAAGACCCTTGGATCGATATTCCCTTTTTCAGGCAACCCCTATAGTATACCCGCGGTCGCCGCCCTTTTTACCAGCCGGCGCACCAATCCAATCCTGGCGCACCCGCCGCTCTAACCGATAAGATCGTTTATAATTCGGGTTATAACAGCCCTATTCCGATGAAAATGCACAGCATTCGCGCCCGCCTTGTCTTGCTCCTGATCGCGTTTGCCGCGCTGGCGGCGGTCGTATTTGGGACGACTTTCTGGTCGTTAGAAACCCAGAAACAAGACGCCCTGGTGATCAACCTCGCGGGACGGCAGCGGATGCTGCTCCAACAAATGCAGCGCGAAGCTGCACAAATCCCGCAGTCCGGTCACCTGTTTTTCGCTTCCAGCTTGCGGGAAGCAGCCACGGTCTTTGAGCAGACTTTGAACGCCCTGCAACACGGCGGGCTGGCGCCCGATCAGCCGGGTCAGTTCGTGCAAATCCAGCCCGCGGCAAATCCTCAAATCCAGGCTGGTTTGGAAAACCTGCAAACGGATTGGGCTCAGTTTTCCCAGGCGGTTGACGGTCTGCTGAATTTCCCTTCCGCTTCTGAGCGAGTTGCCCAAAACAGCCAGACGATCGACCGCCTCGCCCCCAGTCTGCTGGCGCAAACAGACGCGCTTGTCCGCCAATACGAGAATGACGCCGAAGCAAAGATCGCGCGGCTGCGCCTGGTGCAGGCGGCGTTCCTGCTTGGCGCGATCCTGCTGTTGGGTTTTGGCAACCTGGTTGTCACCCGCTCGGTGACCCAGCCGCTGCAAAATTTGGAACACAGCGCCAACCAGATCAAGGCGGGCGACCTCAACACGCCGATAAGCGTTGACGGTTCGAGCGAAGTCGCCCTGCTCAGCGATACGCTGGAACGCATGCGCCTGGAATTGAAAAACTTGCGCGACGAACTGTTGCAATGGAATGAACATCTCGAACAGCGGGTAGCTCAGCGCACAAACGAGCTCGAAGCATTGAACCAGGTGAGCAGTGAAATCGCTTCGCGGCTGGAACTGCCTTACGTGTTGAACTCGGTGGTTGCCAGGACCAGCCAGCTGCTCGAGGCTGAGACAGTTTTCCTCTGCATGTTAGATGAAAGCGGCGCACGCATGCGTTTACAAGCCACGCGCGGACCGGAAGGAACCATTCAAGCGACCAGCACCTCTGCCTGCCGGCTGCCAGTCAGTCAGGTGCTCAATTCGGATATGGCGCTCAACTGCGGCGCGGACGACTGCCGCGGCGCTTGCCAGATCTTGCATCCACTCTATCGAACCAGCCAACTGGTTGCTCCGCTCCGAAGCGGGCAGAACATCATCGGCGCCCTGTGCGTCGGGAGCCAGAAGGCGGGCGCATTTTCGGCTGAAGCCGAAGCGTTACTGACCCGCCTGGCTGTTATCGCTGCCATTGCCATTGAAAACGCCCGGCTTTACGCCCAAGCCGAGCTTGCCGCAAGCGTGGAAGAACGCCAGTGTATCGCGGCTGAAATCCACGATGGGCTGGCTCAGACGCTGAGCTACTTGCAGCTCCTGGCAGACCAGATCACCCAGAACGTTCAGACGGATCAAAATCAAGAAGCGCTTCGCCAATTGAACCTGATCCAGACCGCCCTGGACCGCGCGCTCGCGGACACCCGCCGCGCCCTCACCCGGCTGCAGGCGCAGGCGCCGCTGCGCGAGGTCCTGCAGGACCAAATCGGGCTGCTGGTCGAAGAGGCTTCGTCCCGCACCAACGCTTCTTTAGAATGGAGCAGCGCCCAGGCAGCCCCGATTGTGTTGCCCCATCAAGACAACGAACAGATCCTGCGCGTCGCCCAGGAAGCGCTCAACAACGCCCGCAAACACAGCCGCGCGGCGCACATCACAGTTTGTCTTGAAGTCCGCGATCGAGAATACGCTCTGACCGTCCAGGACGACGGGCAGGGTTTCGACCCCGAGGGAATCCCGCGGGCGAATGGTCACAACCATTTTGGGTTGAAAATTATGCAAGCCAGGGCTGCCAGGGTCGGCGGGCGGCTTAGCATCGATTCGCGCGCGGGCCGCGGAACCCGGGTAACGCTGATATGGCCGAAAGTCGACTGAAGCCCATCCGCATTCTGCTGGTAGACGATCACGCGCTGTTTCGCGAGGGGCTTGCCGGCATTCTCTCGGCGCAGCCGGACATCGTGGTGATCGGCGAAGCCAATGACGGTCTTGAGGCAGTTGTCATGGCAAGGGAATTGCGCCCCGATCTAATCCTGATGGACATTCAGATGCGCGGCTGCGATGGGCTTGAAGCCACCCAATTGATCAAGAAAGAATTGCCCGAAACAGTCATTGTGATGCTCACCGTTCGGGACGAAGAAGATAAGCTGTTTGAGGCGATCAAGAGCGGCGCCCAGGGGTATTTGCTCAAGAGCATCCGCTCCAGCCAGATGATCGATCTACTCCACGCCGCGATGCGCGGCGAGGCGGCGCTCTCGCCGCTCCTGGCGGGGCGTATGCTCGAAGAATTTCGCCGCCTCAGCAATCAGCAAAACGACCTCCAGCCCGCCCCAGTCGAGCCGCTCACCCAGCGCGAACAAGAGGTGCTGAGCCTGGCTGCGGTTGGGCTGAGCGACAAAGAAATCTCCGCCAAACTTTCGATCAGCCTCTTCACCGCTAAGAGCCATATGCGCAATATTCTGGCTAAACTGCAGGTGAACAGCCGGCGAGAAGCCGCCTGGCTGGCGAAGAACCGCGGAATGCTCTAAAAAGAACTAGTTCTTTTGGCGTTTGTTCTACTCATTTATTCGTTCTTAAAATAAATTAATGAGGGATTCAAATTTCGAGGCGCCTCGGTTAACCTAATCACCAGGGAGTCTGTCGATGAGCGATTCGCGTTATAAAGTAATCACCCCGGATGTAGACTTTTATCGTCAAATGGTGAAATGCCAGCACGCCTGTCCCGTGCACACGGACGCGCGCGGCTATGTCCTGGCAATGGCGCGCCGAGACATCGCCCTAGGTTTCGAGATCGCCCACGATCCTAACCCGCTCTCGACGATTTGCGGCAGAATTTGCGGCGCGCCGTGCGAGACAGCCTGCCGCCGCGGCGTCATTGGACCCGAATTCGAACCGGTCGCCATCCGCCCAATCAAGCGGGTTTTGACCGAGCGGTACGGTCCTGAGCGCCCGCTGCTAAACCTGGACGACCCGCCCTATCCGAAACCCAGCTCAGCCGAGCTGCTGGCGGAGGAGGCGGTGTTCTCCCCGCTGGATGGCAAGCCCGAATTGCCCGGCGAGGGCTCGTTCTACGCTTACTCACGCCTGCGCTGGTCGCTCGACGTGCTCAAGGATCTGGCGGCAACCCCCGGGCGCAAACATGGGCGGGTGGCGGTGATCGGCGCCGGGCCAGCCGGTTTGACAGTTGCCCATGACCTGGCGCTGCTCAAACACCAGGTGGAAATATTCGAAGCCGGACCAACGACCGGCGGGATGGTGCGCTATGGCGTGCCGATCTACCGCATCGATCAGCCGTCCATGGACGCCGAGATTCAATCGATCCTTGACCTGGGCGTAAAAATTCACTTCAACACCCCGATCGGTCAGCAGATCACGCTGGCGGATTTGCGCCAAGAATTCGATGCGGTTTTCTTGGGGATGGGTCTGATGAAGGGTCGCATGTTGGACATCCCTGGGGCAGACTTGGACGGCGTGGTCTCGGCGGTAGACCTGCTGCTCAATTACAACCTGGGGTACAAGGTCGAACTGGGCAAACGCGTGATCGTGGTTGGCGGCGGCGATGTCGCGATGGACGCCGCCCGGACCGCCCTGCGGCTGGGTCAGATCACCAGCGACCAGGCGGCAGACCTCCAACAGACGACGGCGCGCTCTGAGGAAGAATCTGAATCGATGAAGACCGCCCTGGATGTCGCCCGCACCGCCTTGCGGCTGGGGGTCGCGGATGTACAGATCATTTCGCTCGAATCCTGGGAGGAATTGCCGGCTTCACGCTTCGAACTGGAAGAAGCTCTGGAAGAAGGCATCCAGATCAACCCGCGTTTGGGTCCCAACCGCATCCTGGGTGAAAACGGCAAAGTCAGCGGGCTGGAGGTCATCGAAGTCGAGGCGGTTTTTGACGAGACCGGGCGGTTCAACCCGCGCTTCCGGCTCGAGAGCGAGCGCAACCTGGAATGCGATACAGTCATCCTGGCGATTGGTCAGCGCGCCGACCTGGACCTGCTTGGCGGCGCCGACGATATCGTGATCACCCCGCGCGGCTTAGTGCAAATCGATCCCGATACCCTGCAAACCACCGCTTTAGACGTGTTTGCCGGCGGAGATGTCGCGTTCGGTCCGCGCCTGATCATCAGCGCCGTGCGCGATGGTCACCTGGCAGCTTTGGGCATCGAACAGCGCATCCAACAGCGGAAATTAACCAACGGCGTCATCGCAGAGTGGACCGACCTGACCGGGCATTCAATGTTCGCGGACTGGACCCGCATCGAGCGCGCCAAGGTGCCCGGCTTGCCCATTGAACGCAGAACCGGCATCTCGGTCATCGAGCAGGGCTACTCCCCCGACGCCGCCGCCGAACAGGGCAAGCGCTGCCTGGAGTGCAGCGTCAACACGGTTTTTGATGGAACAAAATGCATTTTGTGCAACGGCTGCGTGGATGTTTGCCCCTGGGACTGCCTGAAAATCGTCCGGCTGGATCAGATTCAAGGCGACGAGCGCCTCGATCAGATCGTCGAAAAACACATCCGCCAGCCCTTAGCCGCCGCTGGCGAGCAGACGCTCTCCAGCGTCGCGGCGATGATCAAAGACGATGAGGCTTGTACCCGCTGCGCCTTGTGCGCCAAACGCTGCCCCACCGGGGCAATCACGATGGAAGCTTTCCGTTTTCAGGAAACCCTGGCTTACGAGAGGGAATGATGCCTAACTGGATCCAGACGATTACAAATTCGCGTTTTTGGAAGTCTTTTTTCCGTCACGGCTGGCCCGACAACCCGCTAGACCGTTCGCTGGTGATGTCCTCCAACATCTTCTTTCACCTTCACCCGGTGAAAGTGAGCCGCAAAAGCCTGCGAGCAACTTACTCGTTCGGTTTGGGGGTGATCGCGCTCATTTGCTTCGGGCTCTTATCCCTGACCGGGCTGCTATTGATGTTCTATTACACTCCCACAATCGAGCGCGCTTACACTTACATCCTTACTCTCCAGACGCAAGTGCCGTTTGGTCAATTGCTGCGTAATATGCACCGCTGGGCTGCCCATTTGATGGTCATTGTGGTCGTGCTCCACCTGGCGCGCGTGTTTTACACCGGCGCGTACAAACCGCCGCGCGAGTTCAATTGGGTCATTGGCGTTATCTTATTGCTGTTAACCCTTGCGGCAAGCTTTACAGGCTATTTGCTGCCCTGGGATCAGTTAGCATTCTGGGCAATCACGGTCGGGACGAGCGTCGCCGGTTACGCGCCCGGGGCGGGACCAACCCTGCGCATCTTTCTGCTGGGCGGAACCGAAGTGGGGCAGGAAGCGCTTACGCGCTTCTATGCCTTGCACGTGATGCTGGTCCCGATGGGAATTCTGCTCTTAACCTCCGTACATCTCTGGCGCGTGCGTAAAGACGGCGGTCTGGCAGCCAATCAATCCGATGCAGAGGATCGTTGAAATGAATAAAAGCCGAGTCACCGAGTCGTTTTCCAGAAGCTCATCCAAGACTTATTCGCTGGTAGAGCTGGTGCATCGCGCCCCGACCATGATGGTGGATCACGGACCCGAAAACACCGTCTTCTCCTTCCCGATCGTCGCGCTGATCGAACTGGTGCTGGTCCTGGGAGTTGTCATGGCGCTCTTGTGGATGTCGCTGGGCGTAAACGCTCCGCTCGAGGAAATCGCCAACCCGAACCAGACCACCGACCCGGCGAAAGCTCCCTGGTACTTCATGGGCTTGCAGGAGATGTTGGAACACGGTCATCCAACGCTGATGGCGGTAGTTCTCCCCAGCCTGATGGTTCTTTTCGTGATCCTGATCCCATACCTGGACAACAACCCGCACGGCGCGGGGCGCTGGTTCACCAACCAGCGCGGCAGGAGCCTCACAATCAAGACCGCCCTGTATGTGCTGGTGATCATGCCAATCTACATCTTCCTAGACAGCACATTCCCCCCGCGCGAGCTGTTGCGCGGGGTGCTGCCGGACCTGGTGAGCCAAGTGGTCATCCCGGGCATCATTATGAGCGTCATCGTTTTGCTGCCCTTGATCGTATTGAACCGCCAACAGCCAAACGCGCGTGAAGTCATGCTGGTGCTGTTCACCGTGCTGTTCGTTTCCGCGATTGTGTTCACCGTGACCGGTTTTCTATTTCGCGGTCCAGGGTTCAAGCTTTTTCTGCCCTGGAACATGCCCGGCGGATACAACCCCTTTATGAACCTTTAGCCGGAGGTCGAATATGCGTCAATCAAGCCGCCCCAAAATCACGCGGGCACAATTCTTAAGCCTCACCTGGCTGGGCGCGCTGGTCGTGCTTGCCGGCGAGGCGGTGTTTATGCTCATCAGTTTCATGAAACCCAAGGCAAGCGGCGGCATCGGAGGGTTAGTTTACGCTGGCAAAATCGAAGAATTCCCACCCGGAAGCGTCAACTACATCCTCAGCGGCAAGTTTTACATCGTCCACCCCGCCGGTGGTCTGATGGCTCTCTGGCAGCGCTGCACCCATCTTGGCTGCGCCGTCCCGTGGGCAGAAGCTGAAAACCAATTCCACTGTCCCTGCCATGGATCGTTGTTTAACCAGGACGGGGTGGTTATCGGCGGACCGGCGCCGCGGCCTTTGGATCGGTTTTCCATCGTGATTAAAGATGACGAGGTATGGGTCGATACCAGCAAGCCGATCGAGCGGTCCAATTTTGATCCATCCCAACTGACCCCGGTTTAAAAACAAAAAATGAAAAGCTCATCTGAAAACTACAACACCCTTTTGGTCATTGGTCTGGCGATCACGCTTTTGATCATGGCAGGTCTGGCTTTGTATGCTCTCTTCGAGCCGCAGCGCCTGGCGCATGGACAGGAGCAAATCTTGAGCGCTCGCATCGAACGCGGCGGAGAGATCTTTCAGCAGCAATGCGCCTCTTGCCACGGTTCGCAGGGCGAAGGCGGCGTTGGACCCGCGTTGAACAACCGCGCCCTGCTGAAGATCACCTCCGACAACGCTTTCTTTTCGGTGATCCGCTCCGGCGTCCCCAATACCCAGATGCCAGCCTGGGGGATCGAGTTTGGCGGACCCCTGACCGATGAAGACGTGCGCGACGCGGTCGCATTCATCCGCAATTATGAGGCGACGGCGCCCGAAATCGCCGCGGCGGCGTTTACGCCCGATCCGGTGCGCGGCGCGCTGCTGTTCGACAGCACCTGCGCGATCTGTCACGGTCCAAACGGGTCTGGAGGCGACCGCGCCCCACGGTTGAACGATCCAGCGCGCCTGCAAAAATTCCCCGATGAGTGGTATCGGGGCGTTATTCAGCACGGGCGTCCCGCCCGAGGCATGCCCACCTGGGGAACGGTGCTGTCTCCAAATCAGATTTCCGACCTGGTGGCGCTGACCGCAGCCTGGCGGGGCGGTCAAACGGTAAAACCGGAATACTCCTTCGAAAGCGCTTTAGAAATGGCGATCTTCTCGTTGGAGAACAATGACCCGGAGAGCGCCGCGCTGAACGTGGAGCGCGCGCTCGAGGTTGCCCCGGAAGATGATAAACCCGTGCTCCGCTCCGTGATTGAACAATTGAGCGCGGGAGATCAAGCCGGCGCGCTGGCTCAGCTCGAGGAGCTCCAGGCGGCTCCGGCAGCCAATCCGGCAGAGGGCGCAGTGCTCTTCAGCGCCAATTGCGCTGCCTGCCATGGCGCCCAGGGCGAAGGCGGGATTGGCAAGCCGCTCCAGAACAACCAGTTCATCCAGGGACAATCGGATCAAGACCTGCAGCAGTTTATATTGGATGGAAGAGCCGGCACGGCAATGGTAGGGTTTCAGGGTCGCCTGGATAGCAGCCAAATTAGCAGCATCATCGCGCTGCTGCGCCTGTGGAATCCGTGATCCGCTCTGGCGTCAAACCGGATGAAGAAAAGATCGGTAGTATTGGTGAGCAAGCAGCATATCTGGGGTGAAAGTCTCGAATTTCTCCTTACCAAAACGGACGCGTTCGAGCTGGTTGGATGGTGGGAATACGACGAAAACTTGCTCGAACGCTTGAAAGATTGCCCGCCGGAAATCCTGGTGATCGCCGACGACGAACTTCTCCAAGGTCCGGCAGTCTGCCTCACCGCTGAGATTTTGGCTGAGCTGAGCGATCTGATCATCCTGCACGCTGGTCCGTCCAGCAGCGAGCTGCGAATATTCACCTCCCAAACCTTGCCGGCGCATCAATCCGATCTAATCGCCGCGCTCCTGGACTTAAGAATGCATGCCCTATCTGCCGGACACGTGAATGTCTTAAAGGAGGAAAAGGATTAATGTCTCGAATAGCGCTACCAATTCGACCGTTTTGGAAAGCCGCCATCTGCCTGGCAGGGATGCTCCTCTTGGTCGTGGGCTGGTCGAGTATCGCCTCGGCTAAGTTGATCGCCCAGACTGCCCAGGAAGGCGAGCTCATTTTCAACCAACGCTGCACCTCCTGTCATACGATTGGCGGCGGCACGCTGGTGGGGCCCGATCTGCAGGGGGTAACTGCCCGGCGCGATCTGGCATGGCTCCAGCAGTTCATTCTAGCGCCCGACAAGATGATTGCCGCGGGCGACCCCATCGTCTTAGAATTGATGGCTACGCACAACAACATCCCCATGCCGAACCTGGGTCTCACTCCGACCGAGGTGGACGCGGTGATCGCCTATCTCGAAAGCGCGGGATCAGCCGCCCCCGCAGCGCCCGCCGCGCCGGCTCAGCCGGCTGCCGTCACGGGAGATGCGGCGCGCGGCCAGATGTTATTCAGCGGCGGGTTGGCGCTCCAAAACGGCGGGATCAACTGCATCGCCTGCCACCACGTGCGCACAACCGCCGGGCTGGGAGGCGGCACCCTGGGACCAGACCTCACTCAGGTCTACACGCGTTACGGCGGCGATGCCGGGCTGAGCGCGGTTCTCACAACGCTCCCCTTTCCCAACATGCAAAGCACCTTTGCTACCCGCCCACTGACGCCGCAAGAACAAGCCGACCTGCTGGCGTATTTTCGGGGTTCGTCCCAGGTTGTAGCGGGTGATGTTCCTCAGCGGTCGGGGTTGTTCGTGGGAGTGGCAGCCGTGGGCGCCCTGATCCTTTTTGGCATGATGGCGTTGTTCTGGCCGTTGCAGCGCACCAGCCTCTCGAACAAACTGCGAAAACAGTCTCAATAACAACCGGAGAACTCGTATGAAGAAATGGACTCGAGAAATCACCTCGCCCAGCGAGCAGAAATGGGAAGAATTTTATCGTAACCGCTTCCAACACGATCGGCGCGTGCGCACCACGCACGGCGTCAACTGTACCGGCAGTTGCTCCTGGGAGGTCTACGTCAAAGACGGCATTGTCACCTGGGAATTGCAAGCGACGGATTATCCGCAACTCGAGGACGGTTTGCCGCCCTACGAGCCGCGCGGCTGCCAACGCGGCATCAGCTATTCATGGTATCTCTACAGCCCGCTGCGGGTGAAATACCCCTATCTGCGCGGCACGCTGATGGATCTGTGGCGGCAGGCTCGGGCGGAATACCCGGACCCGGTGCAAGCCTGGAAAGCCATCGTGTCCGACACGGTTAAACGGCGCAGCTACCAGCAAGCGCGCGGCAAGGGCGGCTTCCGCCGCTCATCTTGGGACGAAGTCCTGGAACTCATCGCGGCTTCGATCATTCACACCATTCAAGAGTATGGTCCCGACCGGATCATCGGCTTTTCACCCATCCCGGCAATGTCGCAGGTCAGTTATGCCTCGGGGGCGCGGTTTCTGACGCTGCTCGGCGGCGTGGTCATGAGCTTTTACGACTGGTATTGCGACCTGCCGCCCGCCAGCCCGGAAGTCTGGGGCGAACAGACCGATGTGCACGAATCGGCAGACTGGTTCAACGCGCGCTTTATCGCCGTGATGGGCTCGAACCTGAACATGACCCGCACGCCCGACACGCACTTCATTTCGGAGGTGCGCCACGCCGGGGCAAAGCTGACCGTTTTCTCGCCGGATTTCTCGCAAGTGGCTAAATATGCCGATTATTGGATCCCTGTCCACCCGGGGCAAGACACCGCGTTTTGGATGGCGGTCAATCACGTCATCCTGAAAGAATTCTTCCACGAGCGCCAGGTCCCTTATTTCATTAACTATGTAAAGCAATACACCGACTTGCCATTTTTGATCGAGATCGACGGGAGCCGCCCCAGCCGCTATCTGCGAGCCAATGAACTGGCAAGGTACCGCGACGTGGAAAACGGCGATTGGAAGCTAACCATTTGGGACAAAGAAACCGCCCAGCCATGCATGCCCAAAGGCTCGATCGGCTTTCGCTGGGCGCAGAAAGAGCGCGGCAAGTGGAACCTGGAATTGAAGGACGGGTTATCCGATGCCCCAATCGACCCAGAGCTGAGTTTCTTGAACAAACACGACGCTGTTGTGGAAGTCGAATTCGACGATTTTACGGACGGATCGACAGTGCGCCGCGGCGTGCCGGTGCGCCACATCGAAACCGGCCGGGGCAGGATCGCCGTTACCACCGTCTTCGATCTGCTGATGGCGCAGTTCGGGGTGGAGCGCAACCTGCCCGGCGAGTACGCTCAGGACTACGCCGAAGACCAGCTGTACACCCCCGCCTGGCAGGAGAAATTCACCGGCATCCATCGCGACACGCTGATCCGCTTCGCCCGCGATTGGGCGACTAATGCCGAACAAACCGGGGGTAAGAATTTAGTCATCATCGGCGCCGGCGCAAACCACTGGTATCACAACAATTTGCTTTACCGCTCCGCCATCACCGCCCTGATGCTGACCGGCAGCGTGGGCGTCAACGGCGGCGGTTTGGCGCATTACGTGGGTCAGGAGAAACTGGTGAACCAGGCTTCCTGGAGCGCGATTGCTTTTGCCAGCGATTGGGGAATAGCACCCCGCCAGCAAAATACCCCCTCATTCCACTACGTTCATTCGGATCAATGGCGCTATGAACGCGGGTTTGCGGCTTACGACCGCCTCCCCGGCAATGGTCATCGGGACCACACCATCGATCACCAGGTGCGCGCCGTCCGGCGGGGCTGGCTGCCTTTCTTCCCCCAATTTGACCGCAGCCCGCTGCAGATCGTGCGCGATGCCCAAGACCGCGGCGCAGAAACCGATGCCGAGATCATTCAATATGCCGTCGACCAGTTAAGCCAGGAACGCCTGCATTTTTCGGTCGAGGATCCCGATGCGCAGGAGAACTGGCCGCGCCTGTGGTTCATCTGGCGCGGCAATGCAATTGGAACGAGCGCCAAAGGTCATGAGTATTTCTTGAAGCATTATCTGGGCACGCACACCAATACCATCGCGCCCGAACTGGCAGAAGGTCACACCAGCGAAGTGAGCTTTCGCACCCAGGGTCCAACTGGGAAGTTCGATTTGGTGGTGGATTTAAATTTCCGCATGGACACCTCCGCTTTATATTCGGACATCATCCTGCCCGCCGCCACCTGGTACGAAAAGGACGATCTGAACACCACCGATATGCACTCGTACATCAACCCCATGCAAGCTGCGGTGCCGCCTTCGTGGGAATCCCGCAGCGATTGGGACATCTATAAAGCGCTGGCGGCTAAGCTGAGCCAGCTCGCCCAGGTTCACCTGCCGGCGCCCATCAAGGACATCGTGATGCTCCCGCTGCACCATGACACGCCCGACGAATTAGCCCAGCCCGAGGTGCGCGATTGGAAAACCGGCGAAGTCCAACCGATCCCTGGAAAAACGATGCCGAAGTTCAGAGTCGTCGAGCGCGATTATACCAACCTCTACGAGCAGTACATCAGCCTGGGCGCCGGCGTCGAAAAGAACGGGGTGACCGCCCATGGCTTGCAGATCAAGGTGGATGATGAGTACCAGAAGCTGCTCGCCCGCCAGCCGCACAGCTTTGCCGGCAAAGCTTATCCTTCTTTGTACGAGGCGCGCCAGGTAGCTGAGGCAATCCTGGCGCTGGACCCGGCTTCCAACGGTGAACTGGCTTATCGCGCCTTCGAAGAAGAACAACACAAGACCGGCCTCCAGCTTACGGATCTCGCCGACGGCTTGCGGGATATCCGGATCAGCTTTTCGGACATCGTTACCCAGCCGCGGCGGGTGCTCACCAGCCCAACCTGGTCGGCGATCATCACCAAGGGGCGCGCTTACTCACCCTTCACCCTGAATACCGAGCGACTGATCCCCTGGCGCACGCTGACCGGACGGCAGCACTTCTACCTCGACCATGCCTCTTATCTGGATTGGGGCGAACAACTGCCTACTTACAAGCCGCGCCCGGATCACACCATGCTGGATGAGACCCAAAAAAGTTTGATGGAAGCCCAGGGCAAGCTGCTCAATTACATCACCCCGCACGGCAAGTGGAGCATCCACTCCACTTATTCGGATAACCTGCGCATGATGACGCTCTCACGCGGCGGCTATCCGGTCTGGCTCAACGACAAAGACGCCGCCGAGATGGGCATCCACGATAACGATTGGGTCGAGCTTTTCAACGATAACGGGGTGTTCGTCCAGCGGGCGATCACCTCGGCGCGCATCCCCACTGGCACGGTGTTCGTCTATCACGCTACCGAACGCACCATCGGGGTACCGAAATCGCCTTTGCGCCACAAGCGGGCGGGGATGAATAACTCGCTCACCCGCGCGCGCTTGAAGCCGGTGCTGATGGCTGGAGGCTATGCCCAGTTTACGTATTTCTTCAATTATTGGGGACCGACCGGCGTAAATCGAGATACGTTCGTCTTCCTGCGCCGGTTGGATCACGTCGAATGGTAACCGGTCACTCAGCCGGCTTAATGGTTAACCCTTGAACGCATAGGAGATTTGCTGATGAACATTCGAGCCCAAATGAGCATGCTCTTTCATCTGGATAAATGCATCGGCTGCCACACCTGTTCCGTTGCCTGCAAGAATCTGTGGACCGACCGCAAAGGCGCCGAATACATGTGGTGGAACAATGTCGAAACCCGCCCCGGGACGGGCTATCCCACGCAATGGGAGAACCAGGAGCATTATAGAGGCGGCTGGGAAAAGAAAAACGGCGCGCTCGACTTGCGCCTGCATTCCCGGGCAAAGGGCTTAGCCAAACTGTATTACAACCCCGCCCTGCCCAGCCTGGAAGATTACTACGAGCCGTTCACGTTTCGCTACCAGGACCTCTTCAACGCGCCAGCCGGCGACGACCAGCCGACCGCGATCCCGATCTCTCTGATCACCGGCGAACCCCTGGAGATCAAGACCGGACCCAATTGGGACGACGACCTCAGCGGATCGAATATCTATGCCCGCAACGATCCCTCTATGGAGGACGTGCCGCCAGAAATCCGCGCCCAACTGGACGAACTGGAGCGGGTGGTGTTCAATTACCTGCCGCGCATCTGCAACCACTGCCTCAACCCGGCTTGCGTTGCTGCCTGTCCCTCCGGCGCAATCTATAAGCGCGCGGAAGACGGCATCGTGCTGGTCAATGAGAATAAATGCCGCGCCTGGCGAATGTGTATCGCCGCCTGCCCGTATAAAAAAGTCTTCTATAACTGGGCGACCGGCAAGTCCGAAAAGTGCATCCTGTGCTTCCCACGCCTGGAAACGGGACAGGCTCCGGCTTGCGCCCATTCCTGTGTCGGGCGGATCCGTTATATGGGCGTGTTGCTATACGACGCCGATAAAATCCCTGAAGCTGCGCTCGTACCAGATTCAGAACTGGTCGCAGCGCAGCGAGCTGCCATCCTGGATCCGTTCGATCCGCAGGTCGTTTCCGACGCCCGAGCCAGCGGGGTTCGGGAAGACTGGATCGAGTTCGCTCAGAAGTCCCCCGTCTATAAATTCCTCAAGCAATGGGGGCTTGCCCTGCCGCTGCACCCTGAATTTCGCACCATGGCGATGATGTATTACATCCCGCCGCTTTCACCGGTTGTCAGTTTGATCGAAGACGGTTTGGTGCGCCTGGATTTGGCACCCGAGCAACACGACTTCGAACTATTCCAACGCCTGGACGCGGCGCGCCTGCCGGTTCAATATCTGGCAAACCTCTTTGCGGCTGGTAATGAGCAGCCGGTTCGCTATTCTCTGCGCAAGATGTTAGCTGTGCGCCTGTACATGCGGCGCAAATCTTTGCAGCAGGAGATCGACCAGGCGACCCTGGCTTTGTTGACCGACGCTGGAACGAACCCTGCGGAAGCGGAGGAAATCTACAAGCTAACCACCTTGCCTTCGTTGAGCGAACGCTTTGTGCTTCCGCCCTATCACCGGGAAATGACGATTGAAGCCTATCGCGATCCGCTGACACAAAAAGGCGCGACCGGTCTGGGCTATTTGCAGCCCCCGGCGAGAGGCGAGTGATGGGTATCTTTGCATTGCTGGCTGATGCCATGGAATACCCGCGCCCCGGCGGGTTGGACAACCTGGAGGCGCACCGGCGCGCTTTGCAAGGGTCGCCCTTCGACAAGCCTTTGCAGGGTTTTTTTCAGGCAATCAAGAAACTCGAGTTGAGTGAATGGGAGGAAGAATATACCCGCACCTTCGATCTGAGCCCGGCGGTTGCGCCGTATGTCGGTTTTCAGGTCTGGGGAGAAAGCTACGAGCGCGGCAATTTCATGGCGCTGGTCAGCCGCGAGTTACAGGCTTTGCAGATCGATCCGGGCAGCGAACTGCCCGACCACCTCGCGCCGGTGTTTCGTTATCTGGACGCTGCGGCAGTTCCGCACGCAGAAATCGTCCAGGCGCTGCGCCCAGCCTTGCAGCGAATGGCAGAAATATTAAATAAAAACCAGGCGAAAAACCCGTATTCGGCGTTATTGCAAACAGCCGTCCTGGCATCCAATGAGCTGCCTGTGAAAAGTTAGATTGGATTCGGCTACGCCTGGATCAGCAGGCTTACAAATTTATTGAAAAGATAGGAGTTAACGTGTAATGAAAGCTACTCAAGCTCTCATGGATGAGCATCGCGTCATTGAACGGATCATTCTGGTGCTCGAGACCGCCGCTCAAAACCTCGAACAAGGTCAGCCTGTGCGGCCCGGCTTGTTTATCGAAGTTACGGATTTTATCAAGGGTTTTGCGGACGGCTGTCATCACCAAAAAGAAGAAGGCATCTTGTTTAAATCTCTAGAGGAGAACGGAATGCCCGTTCAGGGCAGCCCAATCGGCGTGATGCTGTTCGAGCATGAGCAGAGCCGGCAGTTCACCCGCGACTTGCGGGAAGCTGCCCAGCGGTTGGAAGTCGGCGACAAAGCCATGACCAGCAAGGTGATCGAAAACGCGGTGGGTTATGCGGCGCTGCTCCGGCAGCATATCATGAAGGAAGATCAGATTCTTTTCCCCATAGCGGATCAGATGATCCCGCAGGAAAAACACGAACAAATTTGGGACGATTTTGAGAACTTCGAACACGAAGAGACGGGCGAAGGCGTCCACGAGAAATATCTGGCGCTCGCCGACCGGCTGACACAGGAAGTCAGCCTATGATCGACCGCTGCACGCGCGCGGTCCTGCTGACAATCCGGACCTGCCAATAACCGACCTGGAGGCAGAAAATGAATTTCAACACATTGCTTTTCATGATTTTCCCGTATGTATCGATCGCGATTTTTATTATTGTGACGATCTACCGCAGCATTTTCCGACCGTTCACCGTGTCGAGTCTTTCGTCCCAGCTTCTGGAGCGCCGCTGGCTCTATTGGGGTTCGATCTCGTTTCACTGGGGGGTGGCGCTGATCCTGACGGGTCATCTGCTGGCGCTGCTGGTGCCGCAGAGTCTGGTGATCTGGAATGCAGCCCCTCTGCGGTTATACCTGCTGGAACTGACCGCGTTGGCGTTGGGCATCTGGTGCCTGGCTGGGTTGGTCGTTTTGACCTGGCGCCGGTTGAGCAACAAGCGTATCCGGGTTGTGACCACGCCTATGGACCTGGTCATCATGGTGCTCTTGCTGGCTTCTGTCATCACCGGCGTGACCATTGCCATCGTGTACCGGTTTGGTTCTTACTGGTTCACCAGCGTTTTTTCGCCCTATCTGTGGTCGATCCTGACGCTGCAGCCGCAGCCGGCGATTATCGCGCCGCTGCCCTGGGTGATTCAACTGCACATGCTGAATTTCTTCGTTTTACTGGCGGTCCTCCCGTTTAGCCGCCTGATCCACATTCTCACTTATCCACTGGGTTATCTCTTGCGACCCTGGCAAATCGTGGTCTGGTATCGCCGGGTGACTCGTCTAGATCCGCGGGTTTGAAAAGCCGGGTTGCACCAAGGAAAAGTATGCAAAATCAGATAGACGCTTCTCGCCGCACTGAATATCAGACAAAATTGTTTCTGGCGGGTCTCTTCCTGGCAGCCTTTGCAGTTTTTATTCTCACGCAAAATGCCCGCCAGTTCAGCCCATCCATCTTCGATTTGGCGCTGCTCAGCCTGGCAACATTTCGGCTGGGACGGATGGTGGCTTATGACACGGTTTTCGAACCGCTTCGCGCCCCCTTTTGCGTTACCGTTCCGGATTCCACCGGCGCGGGCGATACTGTAGAGCCGAAAGGAACCGGCGCCAGATACGCCATGGGGCAGTTGCTTTCGTGTCCGCTTTGTTCAGGCACCTGGATTTCGGCAGGCTTGATTTATGCGCTGTATTTCCTCCCAACGCCAACGAGAGCCTTTCTGTTCATCATCGCTGCCGTTGCAATCGCCGAGATGCTCGGTTCAGTGACGGAGGCGTTGAGCTGGTCGGGGCAGCTCGCGCGCGCCCGCAGCGGTGCCGTGCTCAATCAAAAAAAAACGAACCATTCTGCAATCAGCGTTCACCCGGTTCGGATGAAACCTCGGAGGCATCATAATGGAATATTCAGGCAACCCGGATAGAGGGCTCTTCGGCGCTACTTTAGGCTTCTTCGTCGGTTTTGCATCCGTCGCATTGTTTGGCGCAACCGCGAGCAAGTTCAACGAGGTGATGCAGTTGTCTCCGGTGATGATCGGGGTGCTGGTCGCGATCCCTTCACTCTCCGGTTCTTTGCTGCGCATCCCTTTTGGCGCCTGGGTAGATGTGGTAGGCGGTCGCAAGCCATTCCTCGTCCTGCTCTGGTTGTCGGTGGCAGGCATGGCGGGGCTGCTTGGCGTGACCCATTTCCTCTATCCCGAAAAGTTGAACGCCGCGATGCTTCCGCTGGTGCTTACGTTGGGCTTTCTCTGTGGCTGCGGAATCGCCACATTCTCAGTGGGCATCAGCCAGGTTTCTTACTGGTTTTCCCAAAAACGGCAGGGAACCGCCCTGGGTATCTATGCGGGGCTTGGAAATCTGGCGCCGGGCATTTTCTCGCTGATTCTGCCTTTTGCCATCACCGGGTTAGGTCTGTCGGGCGCATATCTAGCCTGGCTCATTTTTCTGCTGATCGGAACCGTGCTGTATCACATCTTCGGATTGAACGCGCCTTACTTTCAATTCCGGGCGCAGGGCGCCTCGCCCGAAAAAGCCCATGCGCTGGCGCGTGAAGCGGGGCAGGAGATCTTTCCTAAAGGGAATTCGCTGCAAAGCCTGGCGATGGCGGGGCGCAACCCGAAGACCTGGATGCTGGTTCTGATCTATTTCACGACTTTCGGGGGCTATATCGCGCTGACCGCCTGGTTCCCCACTTATTGGAAGTCCTATTACATGACCACGCCCGTAATGGCAGGTATGCTGACCGCCATGTTCTCCCTGCTCGCCTCTTTGATCCGCGTGGGCGGAGGGTCGATCTCGGATCGATTGGGCGGCGTTCGCACGCTTGAGTTCGCTTTAATCGGGCTGCTGATCGGCGCGCTGGTTCTGGTATTCGCATCCAGCTATGCGCTGAGTATCACCGGCGCATTGATCATGGGCATTGGAATGGGCATTTCGAACGCCGCGGTGTTCAAGTTAATGCCGCAGTATGTCCCGAACGCAGTCGGCGGCGCCTCCGGCTGGATCGGCGGGCTGGGCGCGTTTGGCGGCTTCCTCGTGCCGCCTGTCTTGGGCATAATGGTGCGCAATCTGGGATCACCCGGATATGCGACCGGCTTCGTCCTGTTTGTCATTTTGGGAGCCGTGTCGCTCGCCCTCACCTACGTGCTCAGCCGGCGCTCCGAGGCGCACGCCTGATCCGCGGAAACTAAAACAAACCGCTAGATTATGGCTGGAAAATAAAAAAACCGGGGCGCTGGCGGATCTGGCTTACGACGCCGAGAACCATCTGGTCTCGGTGAGCGGCGCGGCAACAGCCAGCTTCGTCTACAACGGGAACGGGCAGCGGGTGAAATCGACGGTGGCGGGGGTGACGACCGCCTTTATTGGCAACTACTACGAATGGCGCGGCAGCGCGGCGGCTTCGGTGAAGTATTATTACGCCGGCGGGACGCGCATTGCGATGCGCACGGGGGGCGAAACGCCGAAGTACCTGTTGGGCGACCACCTGGGCAGCACGAGCGCGCTGGTCAACGCGGACGGGAGCGGGCTGCAGATGCAGGGCTACGTGCCCTGGGGCGAACCGCGCTTCAGCGGCGTGGGGACGGAGTACCAGTATACCGGGCAGTACCGGCAGCAAGCCCTGGGATTGGACTACTTCAACGCCCGCTGGTACGACCCATGCTGGCGCGCTGGGCGCAGCCGGACAGCCTTGTGCCGCTGGCGAGCCAGGGCGTGCAGGCGTGGGACAGGTATGCGTTTGTCAACAATAATTCCATCAGGTACAACGATCCGGGAGGGCATTACGCCTGTGGAAGGGATTCGGGGATGGAAGGGGGATGCACTAATGAAAATGATCCTTTCACACGGCAAGAATTAGAAGATGCGATTGAATATAATTATGATAGGAGTTACGCAGTTGCCTCCAAGGTGATACTCGGATGAGCCAGATAAGACTTGATCGCCGAACGAATAATGCCGGTTTTGGCATCCAACCAGGAAATACCTGTCTGCAGCCGATAGGCTTCCAGG
>WBZO01000806.1_pt1 | contig 57807 bp, 43 predicted proteins | sample 5204261 | NCBI WGS metagenome assembly WBZO01 (sample SAMN12412400, study PRJNA552823) | activated sludge metagenome | isolation source: activated sludge from anammox sidestream of wastewater treatment plant... | place: USA: North Carolina | collected 2017-09
CCTAAGGAATGTGCTGGAAATAAGTTGGGTATTTCGACGAGTGTCTTTTGTGGGCTGGCAAGGCAGTGAAATAGGCGCATAGCCTTCGCTACGTAACTATTTCACTAACACAGCCAGCGCCCAAAAGACGCCGCCCAAATGCGTAAGTTATTTCCGACACGTTCCTAAGGAATGTGCTGGAAATAAGTTGGGTATTTCGGCGGTTGTATTTTGTGGGCTGGCAAGGCAGTGAAATAGGCGCATAGCCTTCGCTACGTAACTATTTCACTAACAAAGCCAGCGCCCAAAAGACACCGCCCAAATGCGTAAGTTATTTCCGACACGTTCCTTAGCTCCATCTCAACAGCATCTCTGCTCAAGCACCAAAACGCAAACAAGCCCTCAAGCACCAAAACGCAAACAAGCTCTTACCTCCTCCTCTCTGAAAAAAGCCCCTAAATTCCCTTCATTTCCATCTTCACGGGATCCCACAGCACAACTTTTTGATTGAAGAAGCTGCGGTTGGCGGCCAGAGAAGGAGCCGCAGCCCGCAAGCCGAACACGGCATCTTCGACTGGGGTATTGCCGCTGCGCATGCAGTCGTAGAAGTTGAGGTGGTGTTCGATGTTGTCGCTGTAGTTCTTTTCAGGCTGTCTGTAAATCAATTCAGCTGGCTCCTGGATTTCGGGAGGCAGGGGCGGGTATTCCTTTTGGTACCATTCGACGAACTCCTTTTGCTGGGAGGAGGAAAAGGTATCGAAGCTGTCCCAGCCGCCGTAGCTGGGGATGGTATTCACTTTATGGCGGTGAACCGTCACGGAGCCCCATCCCAGTTCGATGATGCCGTCGGTGCCAACGAGGCGGGTCTTTTCGCTGCCACCGTCGCCGCTGGTGAAGTTGACGCGGAGCTGCACGTTAAAAGCAGGGTGTGCTTTTGTCTCGGGGTAATCCAGCAATGCCAGCATCACATCTGGGACATCTCGGCCGTCTTTCCAGTAGCGCAGGCCGCCGGTGGCGTAAATCCGCTCGGGACCCAGGGAGTCCAGCACGTTGTGCAACCCCGAAAACAGGTGCACGAAGAGATCCCCTGCCACGCCGGTGCCGTAGTCTTGGTAATTCCGCCAGCGGAAAAAGCGAACGGGGTCAAAGGGCCTTTTCGGCGCATCGCCGATGAAGTTGTCCCAGTCCACGGTTTGGGTGGAGGCGTCGGTGGGGATGGAATACTGCCAGGCACCGCCTGCCGACTGGCGGTCGGTCCAGGCTTCTGCCGTCAGCAGTTGACCGATGATACCCGACTGGTAGAGCGCTTTGGCTTTCTTCTGTACCAAACCGCTTACGCCCTGACTTCCCACGATCATCGCTTTGCCCGATGCTTTTTGCGCTGCGATGACTGCCTGGCCCTCCTCAATATGGTGGACCATGGGCTTCTCGCAGTAAACAGCCTTCCCCGCTTGCAGGGCGGCAATAGACATGTGGTCGTGCCAATGGTCGGAAGTGGAGATGATGACGGCGTCAATGTCCTTGCGCTGGAGAAGTTCCTGGTAGTTGCGGGTGGTGATGAGGTGGTCGCCGAAGACTTCTTTGGCCCGTTCCAGTCGGCCAGTGTAGAGGTCGCATACAGCAGCCAGCTCGACGCCCGGGATCCGGGAGCTGTAGCGGCAGTTGTTAAAACCCATGATGCCCATGCCAATGGCAGCTACCCGTATCCTGTCGTTGGGCGAGTACCGGCGCTCTGGCCTTTGCTCCGGTTCCAGTATCAATTCCTGTGCTGCAGCGCGGTTTTTGGGCAGTACACTGGCTGCCAGTGCCCCGGCAGCCAACTTTTTTACAAATGAGCGGCGCGTATTTTTCATGGCGAAATGGTTGAGGAGCTTGTTTGAATTGAGGTGCATGCGCTAAAACCAAGGTATTTTTCGTCAATTTTTCAGCTTTTGCCGGAGTAGGAGGAGTGATAAAGGGTGGAGAAATGGCGAAAAAGTACCGCTTTGAACGAGTGGCCAAATTCCAAAAAGCTCTTGGTTCAAAATTCAATTCCTGCTCGCTGGCACTTGCAGCCCGCGGGAGAGGTTCTCCCCGGCAATTTTAATGAAAAACACCCCGAATTGCGGGAGGAGAAAGAAAAAATGAGGTTTTTTCTTTCTCCTCCCGCACTTTCCCGAATAGTTACAATAAAAAAAATAGCTTGCAGGCACCTGTTTGAAACCAGGTGTCTGCGCAAAAACGAGAAATTTTTTTCTGATTTTCAGCTTGCAGATGCGCCTGGAAGAACTATTTGTCGGAAAAACCGATTAGAAATGACAATTTTGAACAGAGGGCCAAACTCCAAGCATGTCCTGGACTGCAGCCGGCAGGAGGGAGAGCTGGCTGCCTCCATAGCAGATCCCGACGCCCTTCAGGAGTGGAGCAAGGGAACAACCCTTTTTTTTCCTTCTGGCAGCAGTGGACAGGGAGAAACTTAAAGAATGGAGGCTTATCTTTGGCAAACTGGATTGGAGTGTTGGAACAGGCGCCCTGGAAGGAAGCCGACGGCCACCTGCACTGCTCCCAGAGGGAAAAAACGATGCTCCTGCCCCCACCGGGCAGCCTGGGCGAGATAAAGTTAAATGCCGCATGTTTAAAACGGAATTTCTCCCGCACACAGCCGATGTGCGCATCCGCTTAGAGGCAGATACCGAAGAAGCACTCTTCCATGCTGCTGCTTTCGCACTCGGCGAGCTGCTGAAACCCGGTTTTTGCAGCCGGAAGAAAGAGTGCAGCCTCCACGAAGTGATCGAGTTGAAATCCGTTAACCGAACGACTTTGCTGGTTGACTTTTTGTCGGAATTGCTCACGTTGTCCTACATCCGGCAGGCTGTTTTTTGCGAGCTTAGGGTGTACCAGCTTTCCGACAATTCCATTTCGGCAAAGGCTTCGGGCCAGCCAGTTGAAGGTTTTGAAGAGGACATCAAGGCTATTACTTATCACGAAGCCCATGTCCAGCGCAATGAGCAGGGACGCTGGGAAACCCAGATCGTCGTTGATATTTAACCCAAGTTTTTATGATCAGAATAGAAGAACTCAACAGACTGGAAGACTATCTCTGGGAAATTCCTCAAAGTTATCGGAAGGACATGCTGGTGCCTGCCCGGATTTTCGCATTGGAGCAGATGCTGGGCGAGTTGACAAAGGACAAATCACTTGAGCAACTCGTTAATGTGGCCACCTTGCCCGGAATTGTGAAGGCAAGTATCGTCATGCCCGATGTCCACGAAGGCTATGGCTTCCCCATTGGCGGCGTAGCAGCAACCCGCCACCCCGACGGTGCAATTTCGCCGGGGGGGATTGGCTACGACATCAACTGCGGGGTGCGCCTGCTGGTGTCCTCTCTCCATTACGCCGGAGTAAAAGGGCGCATGGAAGAACTCGCCAGGGCACTCTATGCAGAGGTACCTTCTGGTGTAGGTAAGCCGGGCCGGTTGAAGCTTCCGTTGGAAGAAATAGACGAAGTGCTGATAAAAGGAGCCGGCTGGGCAGTGGAAAAGGGAATGGGCAGTGCGGAAGACCTCCCCCGCATCGAGAGCTATGGCAGGTTGGCCGAAGCCGACCCTGCCTGCGTCCCCGAACGTGCAAAACAGCGGGGCCATGACCAGCTCGGCACCATCGGCTCGGGCAACCACTTCGTGGAGGTGGACAGAGTGGACCGGGTTTTCTACCCCGAAGCTGCCGAAGCCTACGACCTGGAGCCCGACAGGCTGGTCATCCTTATCCACACGGGGTCGAGAGGCTTGGGGCACCAGGTAGCTACCGACTACATCCGCCTCATGATGAGCGCCATGCCGAAGTACGGCATTGAGCTGCCCGACCTGGAGCTGGCCTGCGTGCCTTTTGATTCACCCGAAGGGCAGGATTATTTCAAAGCCATGTGCGCTGCGGCTAACTTCGCCTGGTGCAACCGGGAGGTCATCTCCTGGCAGGTCCGCCAGGCCTGGAAATCTGTTTTTGGAAAAAAAGGCGGCGAGCTGAAACTGCTCTACGACGTAGCCCACAACATCGCCAAGCTCGAAGACTACGTCCTCAACGGGCAAACTCAAAAACTCATCGTTCACCGCAAAGGCGCCACAAGAGCCTTTGGCCCCGGCTTCAGCGAGCTGCCGCCGGAGCTCCGCTCCGTCGGGCAGCCCGTTCTGATTCCCGGCAGCATGGGCACGAAGTCCTACGTCCTGGCAGGCACCCATGAAAGCTCAGTTCTGTCCTTTGGCTCTTCCTGCCACGGTGCAGGCCGTCGCCTTTCACGCCGCGCAGCCAAAAAAGCCGTGGATGCACCAGCGCTGAAAATGAAGCTGAAGGAAAAGGGGATTTTCGTCGAAGCAGGCTCCCTGGGTGGAATTGCAGAGGAAGCGCCGATTGCCTACAAAGATGTCAGCCTCGTGGTGGAGACGGTTCACCAGGCAGGCATCGCGTTGAAGGTCGCCCAACTGCGGCCCCTGTGCGTGGTGAAGGGCTAAGAGCTTGTTGGGATCAGCCAGATGGCCAACCCCCAACAAGCTCTAAAGATTCGCTCGTGCGGATAGGCCGGATTTGCAGAAAAAGACAGTTCTTTGCGCAGGAGAAACAGCCGCCTGCTGCAGCGGCGGGTTCCCGCCTGCAAGACGGGTAATATAGGTAGTCACATTTAAAATTGATTTCGTTGCGTTCAAAAACGATGAAACTTGAACAACAGCGAACAAGAAACGAAATCATAGTAAATATGGGCGAGCAGGGCTATTCGCAAAGTGCTATCGCCAAAGCGGTTGGCCTGCGGCAGAGCAGAATAAGCCAACTGCTGAACGCCTACCGCAAGTCGCCTGACAGCTTCTTTGACAACAGGTACCAACAAGGTAAGCCCTCCAAGCTTGACGCCGAGATGTCCTCAAGACTTGAAGCGCTGTTGAAGGCTGGGGCAGAGGCTTACGGGTTCCAGGACGATGTTTGGACAGATGCCCGTGTACAGTTGGCCATCAAGGAGACCTTTGGGGTCAACTACCATGTGCACTACGTGCCAAGGCTGCTTGAGGGCATGGGGTTCACGCTCCAGAAGCCCCAACTGGTGGACAGCCGCCAGTCGCCGGAGAAAATTGAGGACTGGTGCAGCGAAAAGCTGCCGGCCATTAAAAAAAAGCCGAAGAAGAAGGGTGTGTGATATTTTATATGGACGAGGCCGGGGTCGGGCTGCTGCCGAGCGTCGAGAGTGCCTACGCCCGAAAAGGGAACACCCCTGTGATCGCCCACAAGTGCCAGTACAAGCACCTCTGCGTTATAAGCGCCATCAGCGACACGGGCCGGATGCGCTGGGCCCTGCACCCGGACGCCTTCAAAGGAACAAGCATTGTGCAGTTCCTGGAGAACATCTTGGCGGCCGTGGCAAGGAAAATACTCGTCATCTGGGATGGGCGAGCATCCACAAGGGGAGGAGGTCAAGTCTTTCCTCTCCTCGTTAAAGAATGAGGAAGTGTGGCTGGAGAGAATCCCGCCCTACTCGCCAGAACTGAACGCAGACGAGCAGGTGTGGAACCACCTCAAAGTGGCCTCACTAAAAAACACCTGCGCCCATAACCTCAAAGAACTTGAATCGAACGTGTGGTTCGCAATGGGTGGATTGGAAGAAAACCCGGAACTAATCCGGTCTTTTTTCAAACACCCAAAGGTTGGCTATTATCAACTTTAAGGAACGTGTCGGAAATAAGTTGGGTATTTCGGCGAGTGTATTTTGGGGACTGGCAAGGCAGAGAAATAGGCGCATAGCCACAGCTACGTAACTATTTCACTAACACAGCCAGCGCCCAAAAGACGCCGCCCAAATGCGTAAGCTATTTCCGGCACGTTCCTAAATGTGACTATCTATAAAGAATTTCTTTGTCTCTGTAGGTGGTGGTTTGACTTGTGAGACAGACTCAAAGTGCCTTCTGCTGCACAGTTAGAGAATAAGAGCTTCTGAATAGCTACAAAAAAACGACCATGTCTTTTCAAACTGCACAAACGACTTCCACCATTCTCATGGTGCGGCCGGCAAATTTTGGTTTCAATGAAGAAACGGCGGAGAGCAATGCCTTCCAGACTAGCGACCCTTCGGAGTCAGCCGGTGAAATCAGCCGGCGGGCTGTTGCTGAATTCGACCATTTCGTAGAGCAGCTCCGCGGGGCAGGTGTGGAAGTGATCGTGATACAGGACACTGCCAAACCAGTCAAGCCGGACGCCGTTTTTCCCAACAACTGGGTTTCTTTTCACGAAGAGGGCATGATCATCACCTACCCGATGTATGCTCCTGTCCGGCGATTGGAGCGCAGGGAAGATATCATAAAAAGCATCCAGTCCGGTTTCCGGGTGGAAAAGAAGGTGCAATTTGAGGAGTATGAAAACATCGGGCAGTATCTGGAGGGGACGGGCAGCATGATCCTTGACCGGCCCAACAAATTGGTGTATGCCTGCCTCAGCCCTCGCACCGAGCTGGCCCTGCTCAAGAGATTCTGCAAGCTGACGGGCTACGAGCTGGTGGCTTTCCATTCGGTGGATGGCCAGAGGAAGGAGATATACCACACCAACGTGATGATGGCTCTGGGCGAAACCTTCGTCGTGATTTGCCTTGAGACGGTGGACGACGAGGAGGAACTCGCCCTGTTGCTGGACAAGTTCGCCCAAACCCACAAGGAAGTCATCAGCATCAGCCTGGAGCAAATGTTGGCTTTTGCGGGAAACATGCTACAGGTGAGGAATGCTTCGGGGGAGACTTTCCTGGTCATGTCCGAACAGGCCTACCGCTCGTTGCGGGAGGATCAAATCCAGCAAATCCAAAAACACACCAACATTCTCCACAGTCCCATAGATACGATAGAAAAGTACGGCGGCGGCAGCGCCCGCTGCATGATGGCCGAGGTTTTCCTTCCTAAAAAATGACTTCCGTAGCGCCCCAGCCGTAGCGGTGGTGGTATTCATTTTTAAAAGTCTGCACTTCGGGGTTGTTCAGCAGGCTGGTGGCAATGGCGGCCTGTAGCTTGCCTTCGCCTACGCCGTGGATCACGAATACGCGGGGCACACCCAGGCGGATAGCCTTCTGGATGAACTGCTCAAACCGAGACATTTGCAGGCGCAGGATTTCGGCTTTTTCCATTTTTTGCCAGTTGTCCGTCAGCTTTTCGATGTGCAGGTCAATTTCCGTGTTGAACTCGGCCAGTTCCCTGACGTCGTAGAGACTCATTTTCCTGAGGCTTTCGGGATGCTGCCATCGAGGCTTTGCGTGGCGCTTGGTGTAAGCCTGGAGGTCTTCGCCCGCCTGCTTTTGTAGCTCGGGCTTTTCAAAGAGACGGTAGAGGTGAACTTTCTTATTGAGCAGAGGAGCTGTCCGCTGGCTGTTAAAGAAGGTTTTAGCCTTTATTTTCAGTATTTTAAGGACAGGCTCGCCCACGCCTTCCGTGGTCGCCCAGTGGCAGGTCACCTCGAATTCCGGGGCTTCGTTGAGGTCGTCGTAGAACATCTCGCCGAGTTGCTGGTAGGAAACAGCCCCGAGTTTGCCTTCCCACTTTTTAGGGGAGCCGTAGTTCAGCAGCAGCCGGATGGAAAAGACCACCTCGTATTGCGTGTCGTTCAGCAGGTAGATGGCATATTTCGCAGTGAGTCCGCTCTGGTCGGAAACTGGATCAAAGGCGAGCTGCAACCCGTGGCCTTTGATGATGGCGTACTGCGTCTGAGCGGGAGTGGGAGGTGGAGGTGCCGGCAGTTTTTCCTGCCTGGACTTCAGAACTTTGGCCTTGATGGGATGAGGGCGGTATGCTTCTGCGCGGACGAGGTCTTCCGGGAAAGCCGGAATCTCCATGTCTTCCGCCGGGAGATAGACGCTGAGCATCCCTCCATCCAGCAGCGACTTGACGATGCCTTCGTCGCCGGTGTGTAAAAATCGGACTCTGGTTCCTACTGCGAAAAGCATGTGTAAATCTTTGGTAGTGGCTGGCCTTGTGCTCTGCCTTTGCCTGATTTTTGATGTAGGCCAAAGTTAAAATTCTCCGCTTGATTTTCAGGTATAGCCTGAAAAATTCCCGAAAAGCTAATTTCGCCCCATGAAATTCAGATGGAAAATAGCCCAGTTCTTTGAAGCCCGGTGGTGGCATTCCTACCTGCACGGAAAAACGAAGGAAGATTACCTCGCCTGGAAAAAGCAGTACTGGCGGGCTTTTCTGGAACAAGCCGGCCTGGAGACTGCTCCTTCAGGCCGAGTTCTGGATGCAGGCTGTGGCCCGGCCGGTATTTTCATTTGCCTTGACCAGGCAGCCAGGGTGACTGCCCTCGACCCCCTGTTGCCCACCTACCGACAGCTTTGGGATAGCCCCCACGAGTTGTTGTTCCCGGAGGTTCAGTTCGTCGCCACCCCCCTGGAAGATTTCCAGGCAGCAGAGCCTTATGACCTCGTTTTTTGTCTCAACGTCATCAACCACGTCGCCGATTTGGATGTTTGCCTGAAAAAGCTAAAGGAGCTGACTCGCCCGAAGGGTACACTGGTACTGGCGGTAGATACTCATAATTATTTGTTTTTTAAATGGTTATTTCAACTTATCCCCGGCGATATCCTCCACCCTCAGCAGCTCGACCTGGCCGGGTACATGCAAAGGCTGGAAAAGCAGGGCTTTGAAATCGTACGGCAAAAAAGCCTCTGCAGGCAGTTTTTTTTTAACTACCAACTCCTCGTAGCTACAGCCTGTGAGGGAGGTGGAAGGCCTTGAAATTCTGATAAAAGATGACTTACAAAATCAAAGAAATATACTACACGCTCCAGGGCGAGGGAATGCAGACGGGCAGGCCTGCCGTGTTCTGCCGTTTTTCAGGCTGCAATCTCTGGAGCGGGCGGGAGGAAGACCGCCACAAGGCGACCTGTTGGTTTTGCGACACGGACTTCCGGGGAACCGATGGCCCCAACGGCGGGCGCTACACTGCAGGAGAGCTGGCTGCCAAGGTTGCAGAAGTCTGGGGAGCAATGGATCAGGGCAACCCCTACGTCGTCTGCACAGGTGGTGAGCCCCTGCTCCAAATAGACGACCCCTTGATTGCAGCCCTCCATCAGGCTGGTTTTGAAGTAGGCGTGGAGACCAACGGAACCGTAGCTCCTCCCCGCGGCCTGGACTGGATTTGCGTCAGCCCAAAAGCCGGCGCTCCCTTGAACGCCACCTCGGGCAGCGAACTGAAATTAGTTTTTCCCCAACCAGGTGCAGCACCTGAACTTTTTGAAAACCTCGATTTTTCCTACTTCTTCCTGCAACCCATGGATGGCCCCCAGGTAGAGCAAAACACCCGCCTCGCCATTGACTTTTGTCTAAAAAACCCCAAATGGCGACTCAGCCTGCAAACCCACAAGTTTTTGAAAATAGCCTGACCTCCCTCCGCACACTATCCCCTGGAAATGCCGCCCCCTTCAAAAAAGTATTGTCACCAACCCCCCACCTGCTCTAACCCTCCTTCCTTCCTAAACAAGCTCTTACCACCAAAAACCGTTTCGTCGTTGCGGTAATTTTAAAGCGCTCGTCCAATCTCAGGCCGATAACCCAGGCAATAGCGCCGCCGCTTTCCAGGAGCCAGACTTTTTCTTTTTCGAAGCGCGACAATTTCCGGTTGCTGAAAAAATCCTGGAGTTTCTGGCGGCGGCCGCTCATTCCCAGCGGCAAGAAGCTGTCGCCTTGCTGCCAGTGGCGTAGTTTCAGAGGGAAAGACAGAGTGTCGAGGTCGAGCCAGGCGAGCTTGGGATCGGGCGGAAAAGTAGGCGGCGGGCCTTTTTCCAGTCGGAAGAGCAGGTGGCTGCCGTTGGGAAGTTCCACAGGCGCTGATGGCAGAGCCGGAATCATTATTTCCTCCGTCTGAGGTTCCCGTTTTTTTAAAAACAAAAAAGAGCGGTCGGAAAGCAGGCACCAGTCCTGCGAGTCGAAGCACTGTCCTGGCTGCCGGTCCATGCTCTGCAAAATCCCGCCTACCTGGGCGGCGTTGAACCCGAAAGGCAGCAGCAGCTCGTACAGCACCGTCGGCAGAGCAGGGTAGGAGCGCAGGGCTGCGATATCCAGCGTCCACTCGTCTCCCTGCTGATGCAGGACCTTCTGCCGGATGGTCTGCACGGCGAAGTCCAACAACTGTGCCGTCTGGCGCAGCCGTTCGATGCTGGCAGCAGCCGATTTTTGAAACGAAGGGTTGATTTTTTCAAAAACTGGGATGGCCTGCAATCGGATTTTGTTACGGCTGTACTTGTCCTTCAGGTTGCTGACGTCCTCGCGGAAGGAGATGTTTTGGTTTTTTGCAAATTCGAGGATTTCGCTTTTGGTGGCAAAGAGCAGAGGACGGATGATTCGGCCATTGTGCGGCAGAATGCCGTGCATCCCCCGGATGCCGCAGCCTCGTGCGAAGTTGAACAACACCGTTTCGATGGAGTCGTCCAGGTGATGGGCGGTGGCGATATGGCTGCACTTCAATTGGGGGCGCATTTTTTCAATCCACTCGTAGCGCAATTGCCGGGCGGCCTCCTGCACGGACAGCTTGTTGTTTTTTGCAAAAAAAAGCGTGTCAAAAGAGGTGGAGACGAAAGGCACCTCAAATTGAGCTGCAAGATTTTTTACAAAAAGCGCATCCCCCTCCGAGTCAGCACCTCGTAGCTGGAAATTGCAATGGGCGATGGCAAAGGGCAATTTCGCTGCCTGAAACAGGTGGCAGAGCACCGTGGAATCCACACCGGCGCTGGCGGCCAACAGCGTCTTTTCACCGGATTCGATGAGCTTTTCTTCTGAAATATATTGCTTGAAACGTTCGAGCATCTTGCAGGGGACTTTGAAGACAACGAAGGTAGCAAAACTCCGGCTTAGCACTTGCCGGCTCGCCCCTTCGGATTACTTTTGCCTTGGAATTTTTGAATTTGTGTAACGACATAGAAGCTGTTTGAATTGAGCTTACCGGGCTAAGAGCTTGTTTGCGATTTGGTCGTTTGGTCAAAAACAAGCGCTAAGTAGCTGACGGTTTTTTATCTATCCTTTGGCCTATGAAAAATCATTTTCTACCCGATGCCTGGCGCATCATTGAAGAAGGTTTTCACCCTGAAATGAATGAATTTACCGAAAGTTGTTTTTCCATTGGAAACGGCAGGTTGGGGCAGCGGGCCTTTTTTGAAGAGCAATTTTCGGGTGCTTCCTTTCGGGGCAGCTTTGTTGCGGGCGTTCACTGTCGTGGGAGCAGAGGTGTTGCGACCTGGAAAAACGGCTATGCAGGTTTTTTTGATAAAATGCCCAATGCGCCCGATTGGAGTTGTATCGAGGTGCTGGTAGATGGTGAAGTGCTGGACCTGGCCACTTGCCGGGTGAAGGAGTTCCGACGGGAGTTGAATATGAGAGCCGGAATTTTGGAGCGCAGCTTCGTAGCCCGCCTGGTCAGCGGCAGGGAGATACAAGTGCGGGCTACCCGGTTTTGCAGCATAGCCAGCCAGGACATCGCTGCGGTTCGCTACACCTTATGCCCGCTAAATTTTTCGGGGGTGATCAGCCTCACGCCCGGTATTGATGGCGAAGTGTTGAGCAAAGGCGCAAACCCCGGGGAGCACTGCTGGCTGGAACTGGACAGATCCATCAAAAGGCGCTCGGGCCTTCTCCTCACTCTCGCACAAGAGACGCCTATCCAGCTCTGCACGGGGATGCGCTTTGCCATTTTTGTAAACGGAGAGGAGTTCAGGGGGCCTTCAAGCCCGCAGCAGTCGGGATATTACCTGGGCTGCAGGGTCCGGATCAATGCTCGGCAGAAAGATGAGCTGGTTATTTATAAGTATGTCAGTGCCGTGACATCGCAGGACCAGGAAAAGGCAAAAATGGCAGCACACTGCCGGGATTCCCTGAAGAAGGCGGCGAAGGCGGGTTTTGATCGCCTGTTGGCGGATCACGCTGCAGCATGGGCTGCCCGCTGGGAGTTGGCTGATATGGTGGTCGAAGGCAATGTAGCGGACCAACAGGCCACCAGATTCAATATCTTTCACCTGCTGCAGGCTCATCCCGGCCAGGATGAGCGACTGGGGGTAAGCCCTGCAGGCTTTACTGGACAGGACTTTGCCGGCTGCGCAAGCTGGGAGACCGAGGCCTTTTTGCTGCCGTTTTATCTTTCGACAGCAGCACCTTCTGCCGCACTCCATCTCTTGCGCTACCGCCTACGTCAACTGCCGGAAGCCATCGAAATAGCCCGTCAGGCAGGCTTTGGAGAGGGAGCAGCGCTCTACCCGGCAGCTACGTTGAGGGGGTTGGAATGCCGGCAGGATTGGGAAATAGCGGCGGGAACTATTCACCGCAACGGCGCAATAGCAAAAGCGATTTGCGACTACGTGCGCTACACGGGGGATGCACACTTCTTCCTCCGAGGAGGCCTGGAAATCCTCCTGCGCATCGCACGCTTCTGGTCGCAGCGGGTGTTGTGGTCGGAGGAGGAGCAGTGCTTTCACCTCATTGGGGTGACAGGCCCCAATGAGTACGAGTGCAACGTCAACGACAACTGGTACACCAACCTGGTGGCGGGCTGGAGCCTCCGTTACGCTGTGGTGGCGCTGAGGTGGGTCGCTGCCATGGAGTCGGATGCGCTGGCAGAAATCGTGAGCCGCCTCCACCTCGACCTGTCAACTGAGCCGGATCGCTGGCTGGAGATTGCCGGTAAAATGTTCTACCCAAAAGACAACCGGCGGGGCATTTACCTTCAACAGGCAGGCTTTTTACAAAAAGAAATAAGACCCGTGGAAACTTTGTCGGCTCAAGAGCTGCCGCTTTGCCGGCATTGGCCTTGGGAAGCGGTGCTGCGTTCCAGTTTTATCCAGCGCCCCGACCTGCTGCAGGGGCTTTGTTTTTTTCAGGATTATCACTTCAGCAAAGAAGAAATTCAGCGCAATTTCGATTTTTACGCCCCCCTCACGGTGCATGAAGCACCGGCATCCCTCTGCGCACATGCCATTCTGGCGGCGAGGCTGGGCAGAAAGGAAGAAGCCTGCGACCTGTTCCGGCGATTGGCCTACGCCGACCTGGAAAACAACTTAGGTAACTCCGAAGATGGCCTGCACTTGGTGGGGATGGCCGGAGCGTGGCTGGCTTTTGTGCAGGGGTTGGGAGGCATGCAGACAGAGGATGGCCTGCTGTCTTTCGATCCCTTTTTGCCGGCGGGGTGGGAAGCCTATTCCTTTGGGCTGCATTGGCGGGGCCACCAGATTCGGGTGCAGGTGGGCAGGCAGGGAGTCGCTGTACAGAATATTTCCAGCCAGAAGCTGACCTTGAAATTGAGAGGTGAATTGGTGGAAATACCTGCTTCAACAGAGGTAACAAGGTGATTCTCAGAACTTTAAAAGTGCTTAGTTTTAAACAAACTATTTGGGATTCGGGAAGCTAAGCGACTAAACAGGACTTTTAACAAAAATCAAAGCGGGGTTGGTTGAGAAATTTTAGACCTTTGGGCCGAATAGCCCTGAGGGAGCGATGATTACATTCATCAGCTGCCAGGGGGTAAAAGCGAAGAGAAAAGGAAGAAGACTCCTGCTTGCTACTTGGCAGTAGGAGCTTATGCGGAGCAAGGGGCCGGCGGCTCAGGTGCTGCTGAATAAGATCAAAATGTTCTGAAGTACTCCAAGGAGATTTCAGGCTCGCATTCACCAATATTGTTCATTAAATTACTTATTAACCATGATGATGATTTTTACAAAGAAGCTTATGAGCATGGTCAGCTTGCTGATGATAAGCGGATTGCTGGTGGCCCAGACCCCATTCTGGACAGAAGATTTTGCAGATTCCCTGCTAACAGGCTGGACGCCCGTAATGATTGCAGGAGATGGAACGAATACTGCTAATTGGTTTTGGACAAAGACTGGCCCTAACGGCTCCTTTCCGATTGGTGGCATCAACTCAACGACAAAAGCGAATGGTTGGGTGATTTTTGACTCTGACCTCAACTGCAGCGGCAATCAGGATGCATGGCTGGTGTCGCCGAAGTTTGATATGTCAGCCAGAGATGAAGTGACGCTTCAATTCCAAACGCACTACCGTCGGTTTAACGATCGCACCTGGATCGAAGTAAGTACTGACAGCCTGAACTGGACAGCCATCGAAATTTTTGAAACGGTGACGAACAACCAGTACGCAAACGGCTCCGGCACGGCAGAAAACCCTTTCAATGTGTCTTTAGATATTTCGCAGTACGCAGCTAATCAATCTGCTTTCTGGTTTGCATTCCGCTTCCAGGCTGATCCCTCTACAGTTACCGGAGGTTCTGACACCGGATGTGCTTACTCCTGGCAGATTGACGACGTGGTTTTGCTGGACTTCGACCCCACGCCGCCAACGGATTTGAAATTGCACGACTGGTTCTACGCCCCTTCGAGCTTTGCACAGCCTGAATCGCAGATTAAAAACGATACCTTTGCCTTCTTCTCCTATGTTTCCAATATTGGCTCTAAAGCAGTGCCCAATGTCGTCTTAAAGGCCGAGATCAAGGACGTAGGTGGAAATGTAATATTTGTTGACAGCGTAAAAGTTGACCTGCTCGATCATGGTGTGAAAGATTCGCTTTTTGAAACGCCGAATATTTTTGTCCCCAATGCGTTGGGATTGGGCGATTACACGATCAACTACTCACTGTACAGCCTTGATTCACTGGACGTTGACCTGAGCAATAATTCAGCCTCCATCCCCTTTGCTGTCACTGAGAAGACCTTTGCAAAAGAAAATGGACCGACTACGTATTTGGGTGGCCTGGGGTATGAGTTTTACGTCGGAGCTATTTACAATACGAGCAGCAACTGGGTGGACGAATTCGTAGCGGTTCAGGCAGCTTTTGGAGCCGCAAAAAATACGGCAGACGGGCCGCTGAAAGATCACGTGGTGAAAATCGTCCTGCTGGAAGTGGATGAGGAACAACTGGGCCCAGGATGGGGCAACTTCACCGGTAGTGGGGATTACGCTTCTAACCCCAGCTTTATTATCCGCTCCATCAATGAACACGTTTTCACGGCAACAGGAACACAGGCTGCAACTGAAACGGAAGATTTGTACGACTTTGACACAGACGAATACGGCGTGGCCCTGAAGCCGGGCAACCGCTATGTTCTCCTGGCTCAGTACGACGGCGACAATGCAAAGCTTTTCCACGGGTATAATTCTAATTTGCCTCAGGCTTATTTCCCCTCTTCTATCGTTTATACCAGTGACAACGACACCTGGTATCTGGGTGGATGGCAGGGCAGACCGGCTATTTACCTGCGCATGGATATTTCCCTGGTCAGCACGACTGATGAGAGAGCGCTTCCCGACAATTCGCTCAACTTCTACCCGAACCCGGTGAGCAGCAAGCTCAACGTGCAGCTTTCGCTGGAGAATCCGACGCTGGCAAACGTGACCCTTGCCGACCTCAATGGCCGTGTGATTCAGATTGACGAGATCCAAAACGCCTACAAAGACGAGCGGCAGTACGACGTTTCAAGCCTGCCCAATGGGGTTTACATCATCCGGGTAGCTACAAAAGAAGGCACGAAGACGAAAAAATTTGTGGTACAGCATTAAGAGCTTGTTTGCGACTTGGTCACTTGGCTAAAAAACGGCCCTTTTTCGTCACTTTCCCCTCTTTTTTCAGTTCCGTAGCACTGCTACGCAACGGAAAAAAGGAGAAAAATTGACGAAAAATTGCTCGTTTTCAGGTGCTGTTGGGATTGGGCTGCTGGAGATAAAAAGACACCTTTTTAGCCCGGTAAGCTCCATCTCAACAGCATCTCTGCTCAAGCACCAAAACGCAAACAAGCTCTAATCGGGCGCCCTGCGCTTTGAATTGGTGTGAAAAAGCGTGACTGCCTGACAGGGGAGAAAGGAAAAGACCCATGCTTTCTCCTCCTGGGCAACATCGGGGGCAGTTGCAAAAGAAAGACCGGCTGGCGGCCCTGCTGCCAGCCGGTCTTTTTTTGTGGCGGCACGGATTATTTTTGGAAAAAACCTCTGATTTTGAAAGGGGGAGATTGGCAGGCACGCAGCCCGGAGAAAGGAGTTGCAGAAATGTACATGCTGTTTTCCTTTTTTGAAAACAAGCTTCATAACTATTTGGCAGGAGGTACCTTTTGAGAAAAATTGAAATTTTATCCCAGAAAATACCCCTCAATGCGGGGGAGGAATAAAAATTAAAACATTTATTCCTGCTCTCACGCCCGTTGAGGGATCTAAAAAGTTACAAGTTTTCTAAGTTTGACCAGTAACTGGAAAAAATCAACTTTCATGTCAAACAGAAGAAAATTTATCCGTCACCTCACTGCAGCAGCAGGAGTTGCGGCGCTGCCTCCTTTTTTTGATACAGCCCAGGGGAAGAGCCTACTGGATGTCTTTGTAAAAAACGCCCACCGCAACCCCGACGACTGCGCCACGGATGAGGATTTCTGGCACTACATTCGGCAAGCCTACACCGTTTCTCCTGCCATCATCAACCTGAACAACGGCGGCGTCAGCCCACAGCCCCTGGTTGTGCAGGAAGCTGTGGAGCGCTACAACCGGCTGAGTAATGAGGCACCCAGCTATTACATGTGGCGCATACTCGACCAGGGCCGGGAGCCGCTGCGGGAAAGATTAGCAGCACTGGCCGGCTGCTCGCCCGAGGAGCTGGCCATCCATCGCAACACCTCGGAAGCCCTGGAAACCGTCATCTTCGGACTGCGCCTGAAAGCCGGCGATGAGGTGGTGCTCACCAAGCAGGACTATCCCAATATGATCAATGCCTGGAAGCAGCGGGCACATCGGGACGGCATCGTCCTGAAACTACTCGATTTTGAATTCCCTATTGAAGACAAACAGCAGATTATCAATCAGTTCACCCGTGCCTTTACCAGCAAAACCAAAGTGGTGCAGATTACGCACATGATTAACTGGGTAGGACAGATACTGCCGGTGAAGGAGATTGCAGAGGTTGCCCATGCGATGGGTATTGAGGTGCTGGTGGATGGTGCCCATACATTTGCCCACCTGGATTTTAAAATTTCCAGCCTGGACTGCGACTATTTTGGCACCAGCCTCCACAAGTGGTTGTGTGCTCCTTTTGGCTCGGGACTGCTTTATGTAAAAAAGAGCAAGATCAAAAACCTGTACCCTTTCTTTGCTGCGGCTGACCCGGAGAGCGGAGACATCCGCAAGTTTGAAGCACTGGGAACCCGCTCGTTTGCCATCGAACAGGCCATCGGGCAGGCAGTGGATTTCTATCAGATGATCGGAGCGCAGCGCAAGCAAAAGCGACTGCAATACCTCAAGGAGTACTGGACCCATAAAGTGTTGGCGTTGCCAAAGGTGCGCATCGGCACTTCCCTGCGCCCCGAATTTAGCTGTGCTATCGCCTTACTACAGATGCAAGGGAAAATGCCGGGTGACATAGCAGATTTTCTATTTCAAAAATTCAAAATACACACCGTGGCAATTGATTGGGAAAATATCCACGGCGTACGAATTACCCCCAACGTTTACACCACCCTGGATGAACTCGACCGCCTGGTAGCGGCTGTCGAAACGCTGAGCCGGGCTTGATAGCTGCTCTTCGGAATACTGCCCGGGCCACTTTGTTCCCACTGCAAAATTCCAACAGCATCTCTGCTCAAGCACCAAAACGCAAACAAGCTCTACGTCTTTTGTGGTTAGAAGCTGCCCAAGTGCATGCTTGGGGCCTCACCTGCCCCGCCTGGCCCTCAGTTGGCTGGATGCGTTGTTGCCGGCCAGTTGGTTCCGGCAAAAGAAGTTGAAGGAGGTTTGCCCGTGTAGGCCTGCCATTTTTCAAACTAGCCTGGCCCCATGTTACCTGTTGCGAATAGCATTTTTTACTTTCGCACTTTATTTAAACCGGAATTATGAAGCTACTTGAAGCGCGGCAAAACCAGCCCTTCCTTCTTCATCCTTCCTTAACAGCTTGTTTGCGATTTGGTCACTTGGTCAAAAACGGCCCTTTTTCGCCAGGTTTTCACCTTTATTCAGTTCCGTAGCGCTGCTACGCACCGGAAAAAGGAGAAAAATTGACGAAAAATTGCTCGTTTTCAGATGCTGTTGGGGTTGGGCTGCCGGAGATAAAAAGACACCTTTTTAGCTCGGTAAGCTCCATCCTAACAGCATCTCTGCTCAAGCACCAAAACGCAAACAAGCTCTAAAAAACGTGCTGCTCAGGAGGGGAGAGGGGCGTCTTTGAAAAAATCAAAGGCTTTTTCAGAAAACATTCCTCCCCTGCCAGGCAGTCATTTAAATTATTCATGATTATTTCAAAAAACACCGTTGTGAGCCTGCACTACCGCCTGCAGAAAGACAACGAAAACGGAGAATTGGTGGAAGAGACCTACGGCAGTGACCCTCTCGTGTTTATGCAGGGTGTGGGACAGATGATCCCCGAATTTGAGCGGCAGCTGGAGGGGAAAAGCTCGGGCGAGAATTTTGCCTTCGGTATCAAAAGCGAAGATGCCTACGGCGGGTTTGACCCCGAGGCAGTGATTCTGTTGCCCCTTTCCACCTTTGAGGTTGACGGCAAAATTGCAGAAGACCTGCTGGTACCCGGCAAGGCAATTCCTATGTCCGACGGGCAGGGCAACCGCCTGACCGGCGTCGTGCAGGAAGTCAAACAAAATGGCGTCGTGCTCGATTTCAACCACCCGATGGCTGGGCAGGACTTGTACTTTACGGGCGTCATCGAATCGGTGCGCCAGGCGACAAACGACGAAATAGAACACGGCCACGTGCACGGTCCCGGAGGGCATCACCACCACTGACCCGAGCCTGCGTCCGAGGAAAATTGGAGAGTACCTGCCCGAGGAGATCAAAACCAGGCGACTGATAGCGCAAGTTTTCGAGCGCATCACTTCAAGGTAGGAATCCCGGGCGGGAAACGGGCTCTTTTGCACCCTGCAGAGGAGCCCGTTTTTTATAAGAGCTTGTTTGCGATTGGGTCACTTGGTCAAAAGCGGCTCTTTTTTGTCCTGTTTTCATCTTTTTTTCCCTCTGGCAATCCAATCCAATAGCTTCTCAGAGGTGCTTTCCCAGGAAACCGAGCATAGCCTTGTAAAACTCAAAGCGGTTTTCTTCATTGTGGAAGCCGTGCCCTTCGTCGTATTTCACCATGTACAACACCTCCAGACCCCGGGAGCGCAAAGCCCTCACAATCTGGTCGCTCTCATCAATATTGACCCGGGGGTCGTTTGCCCCCTGCACCACAAAGAGAGGGCATTTTATCTTTTCTGTGTGAAAAACAGGAGAAGCCTCGTACATGAGTTCCTTATCTACTTCGGGGTTTCCCACCATTTTGTACATCATGTCAAGGTAGGGTTTCCAGTAGGGTGGAATGGTGTTCATAAAGGTAAAGAGATTGGAGACACCGACGTAGTCAATAGCGCAGGCGTACAGGTCGGGTGTGAATGTAACGCCTGCAAGGGTGGCATAACCTCCGTAGCTGCCTCCGTAGATTGCAATTCTTTGGGGGTCGGCGATGTGCTGCTCAACTAGCCAGGCGACACCGTCCGTGATGTCGTCCTGCATTTTCCTGCCCCACTGCCGGAAGCTGCTTTCCCAGAACTTGCGCCCGTAGCCCGTACTGCCGCGGTAGTTCATCTGGAGTACGGCAAATCCTCGGTTGGCGAGCAACTGCACTTCGGGGTTGAAGCCCCAATGGTCCCTAACCCAGGGGCCGCCGTGGGGATTGATGACCACGGGCAGGTTTTGGGCTTTTTTACCAACCGGCAGCGTCAGGTAGCCGTGGATAGTCAGTCCGTCGCGGGAGCTGTACTGAATGGGCTGCATGGGGGCCATGTCGTTCTCATCGAGCCAGGGGCTGACCTCTGCGATTTTGCTGAGAGTATCTGCTTTTTTATCAAAAAGATAATAAGCCCCCAGGGAGCGGTCACTGTAGGTGCGCACCATGAATTTGTCCTCGGCCTTATTTGTGCCGGTGATGGCGATTTCGTAGCCCGCCAGTTCCTGTTCCAGCCTCTGAAAAATGCCTTGGATCTCGGGATCCAGAAAGTGCCGGTGGCGGCGGTCAGTGTCATAGGTGATGGTCGTTGGCACTCTTCTTTTCCGGGAGTAGGCAAGCCTGTACACATCCACGTCGGGATGCGAGAACAAAGGAGCTTCGACCTCCTTCCCCGTGCGCATGTCCACCTTAACGATGACGCTTTTGTCCCTGCCGAGATTGGAGGAGACATAGGCCAGGTGCTCATTTTGAAAGTCGAAGAACAAGGGGGAGATGCCCTCCCGGAAGTCGGTTGTCAGTACTTCCCTGAACGGCAGCTCTTCTGACTCCCGGTAGAGCAGGGTGGTGTTGGTTCCGCCGACGACTTTGCTAGCGATGCGCAGCTTTCCCTCGTGGTCAGTCATCCAGGTGTCAATTGGCTCCAAGGGATTGGCGTTTTCTGCCAGCTGGTGAAGCTCTCGGGTGAGGATATTCAGGCGATAAGGCTCGAAGAGTTGAGGGTTGTTTTTGTTCATGGCGATGATGATCTCGTGCTCCAGGTCTTCGAGGTCGTCAATCAGGTCAATGCGGATATCTTTGAAGGGGGTAAGCTCCTGGAGGTTTTCGCCGTTGAGATCCACGGCGTAGAGGTGGAAGTTTTCGTCGCCTGCATCGTCTTTTGCAAACACCAGACGGTCGTCCTTCCAGAAGTACCAGGCGATATCCCGGTCGGTGAGAGAGGTGATGCGTCGTGCTCTTTTACTGGTGGCTTTTTGTACAAACAGATTCAGCCTCCGCTTGTAAGGACCGAGATAAGAGAAATACTTGCCATCGGGCGAAAGCCGGTAGCCTGATTTTTTGGGCAGGCGGAAAAAGTCCTCGATGGAGTATTTAAAGTCTCCCTGCTGCTGGTGGACGAGTTTTTTAATGTCGGCAGCGGCAGAGGGCAGGCCTGGGTCGCCTGGCAATTGTCTTTCTGAGTTTTGCTTTTTCATTCAACGTATTTTTTTTGAATCGGGCCAGGAGCTGCCCGGAATGTCGTGGCTTCGAGCTTGTTTGCGATTTGGTGCTTGAGCAGAGAGTTTGTTTGAATTGAGTTTACCGAGCAAAATTCAAACAGCTTCTAAGTCAAATCGCTGCTGCTGGCAGCCGCAGCTTTTGTCATTTTTTACTTTCAGGCAGTTTTGGCGGAAAGAGCGACCATGCTGCGCAGGCATTGCGGCTGGGCGCTCTGGTTCGAAAAAGCGGTAATCGGGGTGCAAAGATGAAAATTGAAGCCGGTTTGTCGGTGCTATAGGAGCTTGATACCTACTATTTTACCAAAAAAATACGTTTTAAAAAACAACTATTTACCTAAGGAGGTTGTATCTTGAGCGAGTCAAATATTCATTTACACCAAACAAAAGCCGCATGTACACGCAGGAAGAAATTGACCGGGCAAAAAAACGGGTGAAGGCAAAAAAAGGGTTCTACCAGCACCTGATGTCCTTTGTCATTGTGAACATATTCCTTTTTTCACTGAACATCATCACCTCGCCTTCGCATTGGTGGTTTGTCTATCCACTGTTAGGTTGGGGGATGGGGCTGGCATTTCACTACGTCGAGGTCTTTGGAATTCCGGGATTTGACATCCTCAACCGGGAATGGGAGGTGAGAGAGCTGGACAGGGAGCTGGCAAAAATGAAAGAGGAAAAGCCCAAAAAAGTATTGATTCCTTCGAGAAAAAAAGCGGAAGAAGAATTTGAACTTAAGGAATTGCAGAAAAATTATGATGAGTCAGAATTCGTTTAACAAAGACAGGACGGAAGCCGACTTGTACCGGGAAGCACGGCAACGGGTGCAGGAAAAGGCCAAGTTTTACAAACACCTGTATGTTTACCTAATCCTGAACAGCCTTTTCTTCCTGGTGTCGCTTTTCAGAGGTAAGCCCTTCGTTTCTTTACCCGTCACCCTTTTCTGGGGAATAGGCGTGTTCTTTCACTATCTGAGGGTTTTTGGCGTGCCGGGCAGTGGTGTTTTGAGCAAGGATTGGGAGGATCAGGAAGTGAGGAGGGAGATGGATAAGATGAAGCAGGTACGGTTTGGCAATCAGCGGGAAGAAGAGCAAATGGATTTGAAGGAATTGAGGAAAAACTACGACGAATCGGATCTGGTATGAGCCTGAGAGCGCTCAAACCCGGTTTTTTATTCGCCTGTCCATGCGTTTTTTACGGAAAAATGGTGCTGCTTTTTAAGTCTGTATTTTGTCAGGTACAGTTTAGCGGTATAACAGCGCCCTATCCGAGGAATATTTGCTCAAAATTTTGGCGATTGAGGAATATCCATTTAATTTTGGGCATCTTAAAAAGTAGTTTTTGTGTTTATTTGTTTGGGTTAGAAACCCTTGTCGTTAAGGCAAGGGTTTTCTTTTTACAATTCAATTACAGGCAGGAGCCTCAGAGGCACGCAGATTTCTTGAACTTTTCTAATTTTGCCTAAGAGCTTGTTTGCGATTTGGTCACTTGGCTCTGGGCGGGAAAGACACCTTTTTAGCCCGATAAGCTCCATCCCAACAGCATCTCTGCTCAAGCACCAAAATGCCAACAAACTCTAATCGCTTTCAGAAAAAAACTCAATTAATATGTCAGAAAAAAAAATACACTTCCGCTGGGGCATCGTCGCCTTTATTGTCTTCGTCGTAGGGCTGTTTCGCCTGGTTCCCCATGCTTTTTCCCTTCCGGGGATGTTCAATTTTTCACCGCTCGGCGGTATGGCTTTGTTCGGTGCGGCTTATTTTTCCAGAAAGTACATGGCATTTCTGCTTCCTTTCTTAGCCCTGTGGATTAGCAATTTATTGGTCAATAACCTCTTTTACTCCCGGTTTTACGACGGGTTTGTCTGGTTCACCAACTGGGAAGTTTATCTGGCATTTGCCATGATCGTAGTGCTGGGATTCGGGATGCTGAAAAAAATCAGCCCCGGCCGGGTGCTGGCAGCGAGCTTGTCGGCTTCTGTGTTGTTTTTCCTCGTCACCAACTTTTTCGTCTGGTACAGCGGCACGATGTATCCCAAGAATGCCGGTGGCCTGCTGACTTGCTACGTCAGTGCCATTCCATTTTTCTGGAATACGCTGGCCGGCGACCTGCTGTACGCTGCCTTGCTTTTTGGGGGCTTTGAATGGATGAAGCACCGGTACCCAGCTTTGATTTTGGAGCAGGCCTGAGCCGTTTCACTATCGGGCGTATCTGGCTAAAAACTGGAGAATAAAGAGAAGGGCGTTGTGTGCCAATTTTCAACTATCTTCCCCCTCCCCACAAAAAAAAACTGCTTCCCACTGAGGGGAGCAGATTTTTTTGTCCTCTGGTAAAGGGACTTGCAGCCGTGGCCACGAGCGAAAGCAGAGGCGGATTTCGGGCTGCCCTTTTCGGGACTATGCACCGGAGAAGACGGCTCAGGCGGTGGGTACTTCTGCTTTTTCAAACACTTTCCGCAGCAAGGTTCCTGTCATGGCTCCCAGCCCTCCTGGCAAGCCACCGGCCAGTCCTGAGAGATAAGCGAGATAGGAGCCTTTCACTTTGAAAACCTCTCCCATTTTCTCCGAGAGCAGGTGAAGGTTGGCGGAGTCTAAGTAGCTCGCATAGCCGCCCCATAGCAGAGAGGCCGCCACAAAGCCTGCTGCAAGACTCACTGCGCTGTTTTCATGGCGGAACAATAGCCCTGCAAGCCCGCCAACTATGGCAATAGACCAAAATGGGAAAAACTGAAGGGCTGCAAAGCCAGCGACCAGTATAAACAATATCTCCAGGCTGAATTTTTTCATTTCTGATGTTTTTGTAACTACTGAATTGAGCATCAAATTTTCATGCAGCATCGGCAAAGCTTAACACCACTTTAGAGCTGGTTTTCGTTTTGGTGTTTGAGCAGAGATGCTGTTGGGATGGGGTTACCGGGCTAAAAAGGGCCGTTTTTGACCAAGTGACCAAGTCCCCAGCAAGCTCTTATGAGACAGGCACTACCTGCTTTTTTGTCAATTGATTTCCAAAGTAAAAAGGACAGGCTTGCGGCGATCTTCTTTGTTTTTCATAAAAAACAGCTCGTTGTACTCTCCTTTCATCCATTTTTCTATTCCATTATCGTAGAAGGGGCTGCCAGGGTTGCCCGACTGGCCGCCTGGAAACACCCCCCAGGCTTTGACTTCGTCTCCCAGTTCCACGACCATGCGCCAGGATGGGCCGTGTGTTTCAGAGATGGCATTCAGAGCATTGCGGTTGCCGCCCACGTCGAGTTTGGTGCGGGAGAAAGCCGGAATGCGGGCCAGGTGATAAATGGAAGTGCTTTTTTTACTCGCCCAGTTGAAGGACGGATCTACGAGTTGGGTGGACAACTCCTGTAATGCCGTTTTCAGCGTTTCCGTGGCAATCTCAGAAGCAGTTTCCCGGGTTTCTGTTTTTTTGAAATCGAAGAGAATGTCACCGGGTGCCTCCCGCACCAGTTGAGTCAGCCTCCATTTTTCGGGCAGGAGGACTGGCATGGAAGAGCGGTAAGTCAACACTTCATCAAAAGTCATTTCGTAAAACCTGTTCCACCATTGTTCAAAAACGACCGGCTCTACGGCGTTTTTTTCGTAGCGGAAATCCCAGTTTTTGAGTTTTTTCAAAATTTCGTTTTCTACCTGCCCCAGTTGCGAAGTGTCCACCTTGGCAATCAGCAGCGGCAGGCTCTCTGCAGCATGCAAGCTGAAATTGTCATTTTGGAGTTTCATCATGTCTTCCACCGTGATGCTGTCCATTTTGTCGAGTTGCTGCACTAAGTACCGGCCTCTGAATTCTTCAAAATGGGTGCTGTTGTAGTAATAGGGGTAGCTCAGGTCGGTAGAGCGCTGGTTGGCAGAAGCTACGAAACCCCTTGCGGGGTTTTTGGTTTTAGGAATGTCGGCCTTGGGTATCCAGCCCCGCCATTGGTTTTTAGAGCTGCTGCCGTCCTGGACGAAGCGCCCCTGCTCCTTTTGCTTGATGGGAAACTTTCCATTGACCGTGATGGCAATATCGCCCGACCTCGATGTAAAGGCGAAGTTCTGGGCGGGGTAGTCGTAGTGCTGCATCGCCTCGGCGTAATCTGCGTAGTTTCTGCCCAGGTTCAGCGCCAGAAAGGTGGTGATATCTTTGGGGTTGGGCGGGTCATGCCCGATCCAGCGCATGGCCAGATCGTGATGCGGCTGGTCTTCGGATTCGTAAACGACAGGCCCCCAATCGGTCCACCTCACCGTGTCAACGACGGGCGAATCCAGCCCTCGGACTTTGAAGGAATTCACCACGAGTCGGGCCTCTTTGGTGCTTCCATCCAATTGATAGGAGGTTTTAGTGGTGTCGGTCCAACGTATTTTGTACCAGTCGAGCACGTCCTGGCCGACGTTGGTCTCCCCCCAGGCGATATTTTCGTTGAATCCGATCAGGATACCGGGGATGCCGGGGATGCAGACGCCGTAGGCGTTGATTTCGGGAGAGTTCAGTTGCAACTCAAACCAGATAGAAGGCAGGCTGAGCTGCAGGTGTGGGTCGTTGCAAAGGATAGGCTTGCCCGATTGGGTCTTCCAGCCCGCCACTGCCCAGTTGTTACTACCGACTATTTCCCGCTCTTTTTCATAGACTTTATGGTGGAGAAGGCCGATGGCATCTTCGGGAGCTTTTTTCTCCTCTGCTTTTTGGGGACTCAGGTTCCAGGGAGTGCCGCGGGGGATTACAGGAGATTCCAGAGGATTGTACTCGGGGTAAATTTTGTTGAAAGTTTCCTGCCCCAGCACTTGCAGCATGTTCGTCGCTTCGAGGTCATCTTCGCCGAAACACAGCGCTAGGTCCATGTATTTTTTGATGAGAGCTGTTTTCAATACCGTCCAGCGTTCGGGTTTGTAGTTCAACAGCTTGAATTCCAGAGGATAGTTTTTCGGCTCGAGCTGGTTGATCCAGTGGTTGACTCCGGCGACGTATGCCTCGAGCAGGCGGTAGGTGTCGGGGGCTTGTTGCCAGCTTTTTACGGCATTTTCTGCTCCGGCGAGCAGGCCCCTTCTGCGTTGGAGCTTGTCATTTTCCAGCAGATCCTTTCCAAACACCTCAGCCAGCCTCCCGGCAGTTGTCCGGGCTATTACGTCCATTTGCCAAAGGCGGTATTTTGCAGTCAGGTAGCCTTGCACAAACAGGGCATCCTCCAGGCTTTCGGCGAAGAGGTGCGGCACCAGCCGTTCATCGAACAAAACGCTGACCTTGCCCTTCATCTCGGGGAGGCTGAGTTTCTCGGGAGCTAAGGCCTCCAGCGATTCCGTGTTTTGCCAAAAACCGCTGAATGGACTGAGAAACGGCCCCAGCGGAGGGAGGGTAGTTTCCTTGACTACCTCTGGCTTGTCGGCTGCCCGTTCTTTGAGCAGGATGGGGCTGTCAAGCAGAATTACGACGGCAAGTGTCATTGCCAGGGAAAGAATGAATTTGATGATTTTCATTGTCATTTACAGCGGTGGTTTACTCCTGAAGAACTTGCCGACAGCAACTTGTGCCGATGCATTCTTTGCTCAAATGGGCAATCATACCTCAAATCACTTTTGGAAAAAGCGCCCGATTTTAGAGCTTGTTTGCGATTTGGTCACTTGACTAAAAACGGCCCTTTTACGCCACTTTTCCCCCTTTTTTTCAGTTCCGTAGCGCTGCTACGCAACGGAAAAAAGGAAAAAAATTGACGAAAAATTGCTCGTTTTCAGATGCTATTGGAGGCTGGGCTTACCGGGCGGAAAAGACACCTTTTTAGCCCGGTAAGCTCAATCCCAACAGTATCTCTGCTCAAGCACCAAAAGGCAAACAAACTCTTACTGCAAAATACCTGCAAACTCATGCCGCCAACCGGCTAATTACCTATAGACCCCAAAGGAACTAAATCTGCTCCTGGATGTAATGAAATTTCAGAATTTAATTTCTTGCGCCGTTCTGATAAAGATTTTTGCTGGCACGGGGAGGTGTCAAGGAGCACGCTGCTGGATATTTTTTTAAAAAAAGAGGAAGAAACCTTGGTTTGAGTACTCTAAATTTAACGCGATGCTTCCTCCATGCCTGCTCTAAAAGTCCTTGGCTACTCTTTGCGGTTAAGCATATACCACTATTTAGGAACGTGTCGGAAATAAGTTGGGTATTTGGGCGGCGTCTTTTGGGCGCTGGCTGTGTTAGTGAAATAGCTACGTAGCTAAGGCTATGCGCCTATTTCACTGCCTTACCAGCCTCCAAAAAATACACTCGCCGAAATACCCAACTTATTTCCGGCACGTTCCTAAGGTATCCAGAAGAGGGTAAGAGCAGCCCCCAACTGCTCCGCTTGCCAGGATTTGAATAGCTGAAACGCCTTTTCAAGGTGGGTCATCCTTCATCAATTGGCACGCCAAAAGAGACCCTGATTTCGGGAGAGAGTTTGACCCTGATTTTCACGGTGAGCGGATCTAAGCGCTCGATTTTTGCCATGTGGTGCAGCAGCATTGTTGATTTGACGGCATTGAACAGCAGGTGGACAGGTGTAGAAGCTTTACTTTCATCGAGGATGGCTTGCACCCGTTCTAAGGGGAAGGCGTCGGCCTTGCTCTGCATTTCTATTTCCAGGGTAGGGTTGATGGAAACTGAAAGCCCGAAAAAGGTGGTTTTAAAACCGTAGGCTTCCAGTTTTGGCAGCACGGAAATCCAGGGATCCATGATTCGTGTACCTCTTTCCCTTGCTGCTTCTCCGATGGAAGCGGCCTGCTCCTTTAATGAATCGCCAGCATGCACGAGGCTTTGTTTGAATTTATCTAACATGGGCGGGCAATTATTTTGTACAGGTCAAAGATAAGAATTGATCCTGTTCTGGACAGGAGATAAGTGCAGGTAAAATCGAAGTTTCAGCCCATCAGTCATTGCGGGGTGAGAGCTTATCAAAAATCCGGGAGATAAATTTTCTTTTTTCCGTGATGATCTCTGCTTGCCCGCTCATCTGCTGGTGGAAGTCCAGCTCCCTGCCCAGTGTTGTTTTCAGGCCGTTGCCCAATTCGACCTCCACCGAGTAGGCATTGCCTTTGGCGACGGGGTAAATTTTAGAGACTTTACCTTTCAGCAGCCCGAATTCCCGAAAGGGATAGCGGCCGAGCTTGATGTTGACTTCCTGATTTATGCGCACCTTTCCACTGCCCTGTATCGGCAATTGCACCTTCCCGATGTAGCGATCTCCCGAACCCGGAGGGACGATGGAAAAGATATCTTCCCCCATTGTGAGTTTGCGCCCCACTTCCAAGCCATCGAAGAAGAGGACGTTCCCGTCTGAGGGAGCCAGCACCAGGTATTCGTCCCGCCAGTGTTTGATATCGGCTTTCAGCTTAATCAGACTTTGGGTGAGCTGATAGATTCTATCTTTGGCGCCTGCCTGCTGCTGGAGCTGCATTTCGAGAATCCTGGCTCGGTAGTTCATTATTTCCTCCTTTTTCCGTTGGATTTCTGCGTCAATGCCCTGTAATTCGTTCATTTTGGCGTTTACCTGCACGTTGGTGTCGTAGATAGAAGAAGACAGGCTCTCGTCTCCTGTTTGGGCGTAGTCAAACCGGATGCTGTTGTATTTCTTGCGCTGGGCAATCAGCTCGGCGCCTGTGGTGTTTTTTTTCTGCTCCATGGAGGCGATAGACCGTTGGATTTGCTGCACCTGGCGTTCGAGTGCATAGACAGCTGAGCGGTCGGCCTGAGTGCCTTCCACGAAGGGCATGTACTCGAACACGCTGACAAAACTCGAATAAGCCGAGGCTATCTCACCCAAGCGCAGGTGTAAATTAGGTCGAAAATCTTGCAGGGTGGACAGGTCAAATTCGCTGATCTTTTCGATTTCCCTTTCTAATTCCAGGACGTCGTTGATATCGGCGCTGTTCATAAAAACGGCCAGCACGTCGTCTTTTTTTACGTAGTCATTCTCTCCCACCCTGATCTGTGCCAGTTGGGCCGTGCGTTGTGCCTGCACGGGCACAGGAGGCTCTGCTGTGGTAAGGGTCAGCTCTCCCCGGACCGATTCAGGGTATTCAAAGAAGATGCCCACCATGAACATGAGGACGACCACGCCGGCAAGGATGGCAGTACCCCATGCGGCTACCCAGGATGGCGGAGTCGCCAATATTTCTCTGACTTCGCCGCTCAGATATTCTACATTATCCCGATTCATACTCAAATTGGATTGCTGAATTCAGAGGTTTTTTGTTTTGTCAGATCGTCCGTTGGGCGGCGATTTTTAAAATCCTCGCCATTCCCCTTATCGTTGCCGCCCCGGGCGGCGGACAATTCGCCGTAGCCGCCCTCGCGCATGTTGACCACTGAAAGTGGGATCACGTGATCCATCGTGAGTGGCAGGTTGATTCTGCTGGCAAACAGCACGATTGTTTTACCGGCGAACGCCTTTTGGACTCGTTCCAGCACGGCTTTTTCACTTTCGGCATCCAGGTCGTTGGTTGCTTCGTCAAAAAACAGGAAGTCGGGTTGTTTATAGATCGCCCTGGCGATCAGCACCCCCTGCTTTTGCCCTCGGCTTAGGCCCATGCCGCCTTCTCCGATTTTTGTCGCAAAGCCATTTTGTAAACGCTCCAGAAAGGGCAAAATGTTCGCTATACGTGCTGCTTCCACCAGTCGTTCGTTGTCAATGACCTCGTCGCCGAGGGCGATATTCCGGGCAATGGTGTCGTTGAACAGGTGCCCATCCTGGGGTACGACACCACAACGTGCCAGCCAGGCAGCCTGCTGGATGTTGCTCAGCCGGAGGTCGCCGAATTTGATGATACCTTCCTGGGGCTGGAGGAAGTTGAGCATCAGATTGAGCAGCGTCGTTTTCCCGCTCCCGTTTTGCCCGGCGATGACGGTAGTCTTGCCGATGGGGATTTTGAAATCCAAATGCCGGATCACCCAGGGTGAGTGGCTGCCTTCGTAGCGGAACGAGACGTTCTCGCCCTCCAGCGTGCCCCCTTTTGGCAGTGCGTCAATTTCCCCTTCGCTCAGCCCCGGCTCAACCAGATGTACGGCGTTCATGCGCTCCAGGCTGAGTTTGGTCTCCTGCCAGCCGAGGAAAAAGTAGATCAGTTGCCGAAGCGGATTGCCCAGCTGCAGCAGGATAAAAATTACAGCTACCAGCACGCCAATGCTCATCTGACCCATGATGACTGCCTTAGCGGCCAGGTAGATGATGAGGATATTGCGAAACTCACCCAGGAAGAAAGGGACTTGCAGGGAAAGTTCGTCCCGCAGCGTGGAAGACTTGGACACCTGGTACAGCCGGGCCAGCGACTTTTCCCAGGACCAGCGTTGCTCCCGTTCGGCGCTGGCTAATTTGATGTCCCGGATGCCTCTTATCAGGTCGGTGAGCTTGCCGTAGTGCTCGGCAGAGAGGTTGTGCCGGTCGTAGCTCAAGTCTTTTCTGCCTTTAATAAAATACCAGGTAAAAACTCCCTGGAGGGCAGAAACAAGGACAAAAACGAGGAATATTTTCCAGCTGAAAGCCAGTAGCACCAGTGAAAAGAGCAGCAACAGCAGCGAGCTGTAAATCAGCGACAGCGCCTCTTTGGTAAAAAACTGCTGTACCCTGGGGTTGTCGTACAGTGTCTGCATCACGTCCTCCGTTTTTCTCGACTGGAAAAAGCTCATCGGCAAGCGCAGCAGTTTGATCATAAAATCGGTGAGAAGCCGGATGTTGACCTTCGAGCCTATGTGGAACAAGATGAACCGGCGAATGAAATCCAGGCCCAACTGACTGAAAAACAAGACGATCCAAGCGACGAGGATGAGCCTCAGCAGATCCTCGTTCTGGTGTTCGATGCTTTCGTCCACCATTGTCTGCAGGATGAAGGGAAAAGTGACAGCCAGCAGGCCACCGAAGATCAGCCCCGCACCGAGAAACCACAACAGACGGGTGTGCCTGCGGATGATTTTCCATAAATACCAGGGGTCGCTTTTGTCCTGTTGCCTGATTTCCACGGAGAAAAAATCCGCAGTAGGCTCCAGAAGCAGGATGATTCCTTCGCTGCTTTCCGCATCGGGATGGCCGATCCAATCCTGGAGAAACTGCGCCTTTGAAATGCGCTGCACCTGCTCCTCCGAAGGGTCGGCGATGGTGACTTCCCGGGAATTGGCTTCGACCACTACGACGAAGTGGTTGTCCTTCCAGTGAGCAATCCCCGGAAGCGGGATGTCGTCAGCCAGCCTTGAATAGGTGAGCCGAGCACCGATTGTGTGCATTCCAAGCTCCTCTGCTGCCTCGCTGATATTCAGCAGTGTCGTGCCCTGGTCTGTCTGGTGGGTCATGGCTTTCAACGGCTCAATGGAGTAAAACCGCCCGTAGTAGTGACAGACCATCTGTAAGCAGACTGCTCCACAATCTCTCGCATTCAACTGTTGATAATGGGGGAATTTTCTCAACATACCTTTTTTCATTAGAAACGGGACATTAGAGTTTGTGTGCGATGGGGTCACTTGGTCAAAAACGACCCTTTTTCACCCTGGTTTCACCTTTCTTCAAATCCGTAGTGCTGCTACGCCACTTCAAAAAGGTGAAAACCTGACAAAAAATTGCTCCTTTTCAGCTCGGTAAGCTCCATTCAAACAACATCCCGGCTCAAGCACCAAAACGAAAACAAACTCTTAAATTGCTTCAATACTCAAACAACTTTCAATCCATTTCACCCATCCAACGGTGAAACAGGCAGGTAATCTTGGTAATGTGTAGTTGGCTCACAATAAGCAGAGGGGATATGCTCCGTGTGGATTGGTTGAAAAGACCAGGAAGAACGTACCGGAAGCGAGTTGGGTATTTCCGGCACGTGCCTAAGCATGGCTGGTAAGAATTGTCAGATGGAGCAAAATTAGACAAAAGCAGGAGGATGTTGCCCTCTGTGGTTTGAAAGTTTTAACTCCAACTTTTTAAAAATTACTTCACCAGCGTCACCTCTCCCCGGAACACCCGCAATTCGCCATCAATAAATTCCACCTCAGCCAGCCAGACAAAGACCCCCGGCTGCATGGCTTTGCCTTTGAAAGCGCCGTTCCAGGCATGTGTAAAATCCTCGGACTGGAAGTTTTCAGTAGCGTGTACCATATTCCCCTGCCGGTCGAAAACCCGGAAATTCCGGAACAGGCGCACGTCGTTTCCGCCATAGGGCAGGAAGAGGTCATTGATGCCGTCGCCATTGGGACTGAAGGCATTTGGCACATAGACTTTGTGGCGTTTTATCACTTCCACAAAAACGTCCGCAGAGCTGGTGCAGCCAAAATCATCCGTGACCACCAGGACAAAAAGCTCGCTTTGCAGGGGCGTAGCAAGCGGCTCGGGGCAGTCGGCACAGGAGAGGTATGTTGCAGGCGTCCACTGATAAGTGATACCGCCGGGCTGATTGATCTGTGGCCGAAGCGATACGGACTCGCCCAGGTCAATGACGAGGTCGTCGCCCAGATCGAGCAACAGCTCCTTGGGGCCTTCGATATTGGCAAAAAACTCACGTACGCAGCCACCCTGGTCCTTTACATAGAACCGCTGCTGGCCTGCAGAGTATCCAGGCAGCACCCGGAGGGTATCGAATTGCAGCCCATTGGTGGAGAAAGTGTAGGGCGGCACCCCGCCGCTCACCAGCGTCAGTGTGATAATACCAGCGTCAGGCCCGTCAGTGCAGGTGATCACATTGGTGCTGAACTCCACCTGAATTTCGGAAGGCTCTGCCAGGGTAAAACTGGCAGTAGCTGTACAGCCTTTTTCATTTTCAACTGCCACGCTGTATTCGCCGGCAGAAAGGTTGCTTGCCGTTGTGCCCGTGGCTCCGTGGTTCCAGTTGATGCTGAAATTGCTGCCGGGGCCGGTGATATCTGCCGTCAGGATGCCGTCGGATCCACCCTTGCAGACGATGGCCTTGGCCAGGTTGATACTCACGCCCACCGGTGCATCCGGCGTGGAAATATCCACAGAGGCTACCGCTGTACAACCGTCTGCATTGGTGACCGTCACCGTGTAGATGCCCCCCGAAAGCCCGGCAATGCCGGCGCCGCTGGCGTTGTTGCTCCAGGAATAACTGATTGCATTGCCATTCGCCGTAGCGATGGCCTCGCCGTCGCTTCCTCCGAAGCAGGACACAGGCCTTACTTCTGTAGCTGTTGCAATGAATTGCGGAGGCTCCCCGACGGAGAAGTTAAATGCTGCGGTGCAGCCATTGGAATCGGTGATGGTCAGGGTGTAATCTCCGGCGCAAAGGTCTGTCATGTTGGGGCTGTTGGCTGCATTGGCCCAAGTGAACTGGTAGGGAAGCGTTCCTCCTGCTGGAGTAACTGCCAGGCTGCCGTCACATTCGCCAAAGCAGGAGGCATTGGCGACAGTGGCCGTAGCAGATAGCTCGTCAGGCTCCAGCACGTTGAGGACGAGGGTTGTATCGAAAATGGCATCGGAGATGTGCAGGGTATAATTACCGGCAGGCAACCCCGTCAGGGCAGTGGTGTCGCCATTGGCAGCGATGGCTCCTGTGCCACTCTGGCTGTTGTCCGCGTTGCTCCAGTTGTACTGGTAAGGGGCAATGCCGCCGTTGATTACAAAGAAGATAGCCCCGCTTTGATCGCCATGACAACTGAGGTTGTTCACCTGAACGGATGGAATGAAATGGACGTAGTAGGGCATTTCAAAACACGTATCTGCGGTGCAGCCGTTCGTATCCGTAATGGTCAGGCAATACGTGTCGCCGCCGGTTAAGTTGACGGCATGTGCCGTGGTTTGCCCATCCGACCAAAGGAAGCTGTAACTCCCGGTACCGCCCGTAGCGGAAGCCAGCACTTCTCCATCGGTATTGCCCTGCCAGACGCCCTGAACGAGAATCTGGATCTCGGGCAGGATGGGGGTGAGCACGGTCAGCGCCGTGTTGACAATGCTGTCGCAGCCACCTGGCAGCAGGAGAGTGTCGGTATAATTGCCGCTCAGGTTGTAAACGGAAGTGCCGACGGTAACAGTTTCACCGGCACAGATTACCAGCGTGAGATTGGTGACAGGGGTTTCATCTCCTGCATCCGAGGCGCTGAGGCTGAAGTTGCCGATGTTGAACTCTCCTGGTGCCCCGTCAATCATGACGAAGTAGGTTTCTCCTGGATTCAGGCAGTGCAACTCGAAGGATTCGTCCAGGTTGGCAGCGGTGTATTGGCTGTATATTTCGGTAAAAACCCCGGTGCAGGTGCCATTGGAAGATTGGTAAGCAGCCATTTGAATGCCGATGGGGTCACCTGCCTGGTCGCTGGTAGCTTCCAGCAAAACGTGTCCTGTGGGTGGTGCTGTAAATGAGAACCACACCGATTTTTGTACATCAAAGGCGGTGGCCGGTGCTGCATTGGTGTTGGAGGAGCAGGCATTGGTCAACAACCCGGTTGAAACCGAGCTGCCCGGGGGGATGGCTCCCAGTGCGTAAGCATTGCACCGGAGATCGGGAGCAGGCACTGCAGCCGAGTGGACGACCTCAATTCCGAACCATCCGTACAACTGCTCCTGGGTGTCCCATACGGCATCCACCAGGATAAAATAGGTAGTGTTAGGTTGGGGGCAATACACGGTCACTTCTTCGTCCCAGGTGGCGGGGTCGTGATTTTCAGCGACGAACGAGGGCGTGCCGTTGCAGGTGTTGTCACTGGTGGTGAAGACCCCGACCTGAAGGTTGACGGGGTCGCCGAGGTTGGACGGATCGCTCTTTGCTCTTATCTTGAAATAGCCTCCCGGCTCGTTGGGAGAAGTGAATTTGAACCAGACACCCACATTATTAATCCAACCGATGCCGAAGTTTCCCGGGTCGGGGTCGCCGGTGGAAGTGCCGCAAAAGTTGTTGAACAAGCTGGTGTCGGCGTCACCGACAGTCTGGCCGGTAGGTATAACGCCGAGGTCTAATGCATCGCAAAACAGGTCGTTGAAGCCCGAAGGAATGCCAATGGTTTCAATAGTCAGGTTGGCAGAGCCGCCCGAAGCCAGGTTGTCGGGAAGTTGTATGCTGAAATTCTGCATTCCTTGGAGTGGAACAGGCACGTCCATGCAGATCTCAGCCAGGCAGCTGTAAACGGGGTTGCAGGGAGTAAATATGAAAGGATCATTGTCAAAAGCTCTGAAGCAAACCTGAATGGTGGCTGGGATGTCTGCATAGCATAAATAGGTTTCGTCGAATTGGACGTTTGGAAAATTGGTGTAGCACCCCCACAGAGAGGGATAGATGGTCCACCCTTGGCCGTTGATGTTGATTGCCCATTGAGGAGTAGCCGGACCAAGGGGGTCCGTGCAGGTAGTGGTGGCAGTGCCGTTGTTGACAGTGATTTTGACCTTTGATTGAGCGGCGGCATTGTTGATGACAAAAAACAATGCGAGGCAAACGGTTGTCAGGGAGCTAGCTGGCTGTTTCATAACCATATTTTTGTGAGCGTAAATTTCGGCATGTTCAAGAATTGTAATGAATTCCTCTGGTGTTAAGGAATGTGTCGAAAATAACCTTAGGCATTTGGGCGCTGGCTGTGTTAGTGAAATAGTTACGTAGCTTACTATGCGCCTATTTCACTGCCTTGTCAGCCCCAAAAATACCCTCGCCGAAATACTCAACTTATTTCCGGCACGTTCCTAAAACGAAATGAACCTGGTATTCATTGGCAGAATATATTCAAACCACTTCATCAGAGGTTGAAGACCAGGCTTTTTCACATTTCTCAACAGTTCTAAAAAAATGAAATTCAGGTTGTCTCGTGTGGTATTAGGTAAGAAACGGCAGTAAAAGTATAAAATAGTGCATAAATACCAGCGTTATCGTTGAAAAGCTATTTGAATGGGGCTTACCGGACTAAAAAGGCACCCTTTTTCTCCGACAACCCCATCTAACCAACATCTGAAAACGAGCAATTTTTTGTCAGTTTTTAGCTTTTTGAAGTGGCGTAGCAGCGCTGCGGATTTGAAAAAAGATGAAAACAGGACGAAAAAGAGTCGTTTTTGACCAAGTGACCCCATCGCAAACAAACTTTTACGGGAAGAGGAAGAAAAAATCCCATTTTTTCTTCCTCTTCCCGTATCCTTCTGAATAGTTGTCAAAACTTTAATTCCGATCGTGTTGTTTAACATCAATTTTTAACAAAATCGTTCAAGATGAAGATTTCACAATTCACACTTTCTGCACTCATGGCCGGCGCTTTATTTTTGACGGCTTGTCAAAACACCCCCGAAAGCGACAAGGCCGTCACCACAGATGCCCAGGCTGTCACGACGCCTGCAGGCGGAGAAGTTTTTACAGTAGATCCAAGCAATAGCACAATTGAATGGATCGGCTCAAAGGTTACTGCACTTCACAGCGGAACCATAGCGATCAAAGACGGCCAGGTAACCGTTGCTAACGGCGCTCTCACTGGTGGAAAATTCACCTTAGACATGAGCAGCATCACAGTGACTGGCCCTGAAGGCACTGATCCCGGAAAAAACAGCTACCTGCAGGACCACCTCCACTCTGAGGACTTCTTCAATGTAGCTGCTTTCCCCGAAGGCGTTTTTGAGATCACTAAAGTCACTCCATTTACAGGTACAGTCGCCGAAACGGATAACCCAACGGAGGCAGGCCTCAACAAGTACCGGGTGGCCAATCCCACGCACACTGTCAGCGGAAATCTCACGCTGAAAAACATCACCAAGAACATTGAGTTCCCCGCCAGGATTACGGTGACAGATTCCGGCGTGGATGCTCTCGCAAAGTTCAACATTGACCGCACGCAATGGGACATCACCTATCCAGGCAAACCCGATGACCTGATCCGCAATGAAGTCCACCTCGGCATCAACCTCAAAGCGGTTAACTAATTTGTAACTGCTTAAAAGCTGTTTGAATTGGGCTGCTGGTGAGAAAAAGAGGACTTTTTATCTCTGGCAACCCAATTCCAACAGCATCTCTGCTCAAGCACCAAAACGCAAACAAGCTCTTACCAACTCAGAATCAATTGCGCCAGCAAAATTTTGGCGACGATAGCTGTGGGATAGACCGTGGCGTAGCCGATGTTGGCTGCCCCTGTCGGGTCTTTTTCATTTGCAAAAGCCAAGCAGGCGGGCTGTGTGTGCAGCGCAGACATGATGCCCATCAAGATGGTGTAAGGCATCTTGAAAAACAGGCGGGCGGCGAGTATGCCAATCCCTGCTGTAGCCAGAGTGACCACGGCACCCAGGGCAATCAGGTTGAATCCTTCTTCCTGAAAAGTGGAGTAAAACGAGTGGCCTGACCGAATGCCGATACAGGCCAGAAATAAAACCAACCCCAGTTGACGCAGGGTAAAGTTGGCGTTGTACGACATGACCCAGATGAACTTTCCTGTTCGCCCCAATTTTCCCAGGACGAGTGCTACAAGCAAAGGCCCTGCTGCAAAACCCAGATGAAAGGTACTGCCTCCTGGCAGGGGGATGGGGATCATCCCCACCAGCAGGCCGAGAGCAATACCGATGGAAAAGCTGATGTAATCCACTTCTGAAAGACCTTGGTAGCTGTCGCCGAGGAACTTACTGACCTCCTGGATCTTGTGCTTGGGAGCCACGACACGCACCCGGTCCCCAGCTTCTAACATCATGCCTGCGCTCATGGGCAGGTCCACGTCGCCCCTGCGGACACGGGTAATCACGGCGTTGAATTTCCGGTTCAGATCCAGCTCCGCAATGGTTTTTCCCACAACAGATTTCCCGGAAATAAAAATCCTGCGCGAGCCGATCACGCTAGCATCCAGGGAGAGATCCTTTTCAGAAGAAATGCCAATGAGGGGGCTGAGTTTTTCAAGTTCCGAGACATGCCCCACCAGCGTCAGGACGTCGCCGGTGAAAATAAGCGTATTTCCGTCGGGTATCTCGATTCCCGACTTTCCGCGGGGTAGCCGCCTGGAAACCACAAACTGCGGCATGTTGGTCAGGTGGGCTATTTCTGCCAAGGTCTTGCCGTTGAGTTCGGGATTAGTGACCCGGACGTTGATGTCGCCCAATTCTTCCAGTCTGACGCCAGTGACTTCCGCCGATGAAGCAGCTTCTTTTTTCAGGTCAATGCGCCAGAGTTTTATTCCCAATTGAAAAAGCACGATTACGCCCAGCACACCAATGGGGTAGGTGAGCGAATAGCCCACGACCGGCTCGGCCAGTAGATCGCGCACCTGGTTACTGTCAGCCAGCCCCACCTGGCTTTTTAAAATGTCAATCACCGAAGCTAATGCCGGCGTGTTGGTGAGCGAGCCGCAGAAAACGCCTGCTGCCAACGAGCTTTTTAAGCCAAACCATTTCCCCAGAAAAATGGTCAGGAAAGTGGAAATGACCAGTACAGCAAGCACCAGGAGGTTGTCTCGCAGCCCCGATTTTTTGAAAGAAGCAAAAAAGCTAGCCCCCGAGCGCATCCCAATCGTGTAAACGAACAAGACCAGCCCCAAGATGTAAACCACATCAGGCAGCGCCATGTCGGGGTGCAGTGCCCCAAATCCCAACCCAACAAACAACACAGCAGATACGCCGAAACTGAATCCCCCGATCTTTATCCGGCCGGCGAAATACCCAAGTGCGATGACCAGAAAAAGCAGCAGAACTTTGTTCTCCAACAGAATTTCAATAATAGCGTCGTACAGATTCATATTTTCGGAATGATTGAAAGTAAGGGCACTAATTTACGAGTTGAGCAGATTGGCAGCCAAGATGCCAAAAAAACTGAAGTTTTTACCAAATGAGAGAAATAGCAAGGCGCCGCAACCAAAAACTCCCACCTTCCAATTTTTAGAACTTGTTTGCGATTGGGTGCTTGAGCTAAAAACGAGCAATTTTCGTCAATTTTTCTCTTTTTTTTCCGTTGCGTAGCAGCTCTGCGGAACTGAAAAAAGGGGGAAAAGTGGCGTAAAAGGGCCGTTTTTTAGCCAAGTGACCAAAACGCAAACAAGCTCTTAATCTCTTATCCCTGCACCTTGAATAAATCCCTTCAGCAGGCTCACCAATCCCTGTGCTCCTTGTGTCAGCACATCAAAGGCGGGCAATCCCGTTTGGGCGGTAATTCCGGCGCATGCCTCAGCGATTTCTTCCGGCTTCAGACCCTCGTGATTCAGGGTAATGGCGATAACTTTTTTTCCGGAGATCACCTCGATTGCTCGTATCTGTTCGGGCAGAGGGTGGATGGGGTAGCCGGGGAAGCCGTCGTATTCCAACCGTTTGGGAGCGTGTTGGAGGATGACGTAGTTAGGGCGCCCGGCGGCCAGGAGTTCGAAGCCTCCGGGGTAGGCCGGATTCATCAGGCTGCCCTGGCCTTCGAGGATGATTAGCTGCGGTTTTTCATTTTTCCAGGCTTCGAAGACAGCATGTTCAATCTCTCCGGAGACAAAATCGTTGATGAGGGAGTCCATGACAAAGCTGTATTTAGCGCCCTGCATCCAGGCGGTCTGGCCGGTGCCGATGAGTTCGGCTTTGAGGCCAGCTGCTCGGAACGCGTGGACGATAATCCAGGCTGTTGTCCGTTTGCCGATGGCAGAATCTGTACCGAGTACTGCTACTTTCAGGCAGTCCACCTGTTCAATTTTTCCGGAGAAGAAGTGCAGTTGATCTCGGGCGGGTGTTTTGCGGATATCGCGGAGATGGCAGCCGTGCTTCCGGGCCAGGGCGACCATGCTGCGGTCATTTGAGAGGAAATCGTGCAGGCCGCTGTCCACGTTTAGGCCGTGGCGGAGTGCAATTTTAATGTCGTTGCGGGCCTGTGCCGAAAGCCTGCCGCCATCGGGGGCGATACCGATGACGAAGTATTGAGCCTGGGCTTTTGTCTTCTCCAGGGCCTCTTTTGCAGAGGCGTAAATGGGAATATCGGCCCTTTTGCCGTCGAGCACTTCGCCGGCATCCTGCCCGGCGTATTTCTCATCCACCACGCAGAGCACCTTGTAGCGCTCAGTAAAGCGCACCAGACCATGTGCAGTTTTTCCATTGGGCGTATTAAAAGCACCCTGGCAATAGACAATTGCATTTCCGTCAAGCGGTTTCATATCTTTAAAGGATTTAATAAGAATCAAAGAAAAATAAAATATACCTTCTATTTTTAAAAAACCATTTCCACTGCGGACGCTTTGATTGCGATCGGGGTAATTTACAAATACCTCGCTTCTGACTACTGTTGGAGGGCCTAAATTTTTCCATAGTCCCCTCAGCACTTAGGAACGTGTCGGAAATACTCACCTTATTTCCGGCACGTTCCTTAGAGCTTGTTTGTGTTTTGGGCCTTGAGCCAAGAAGCTGTTTGGATTTAGCTGCCGGAGGAGAAAAAGGCGAATCAATCCCGCCCCGTCAGGATGACGACGAAACGGTCAGGCTCAAAGGGTGCCTTATGGTGCATTTCGAGCAATGCCACTAGGCCGGCGGTGGAAGCGGGAATGACTTTCAGCCCCTCTTTTTCGGCCAGCAGCCTGGCGTATTTCATCATTTTCAGATCGCTGATGTGGAAGGCATCGCCTCCTGATTCGCGCATGGCCCAAAGTGCCTCATCGCCGTCGAAGCTGTGCCAGTTGATGAGCGGCTCGTTGATTTTGGTTTCTTTGATTTGCTCCGGCCGAAGGTCTTCGCAGTGATTGAGGTTCTTTTTAAAAGAAGTGATAATCGGATTTTTATGTGAGGAGGAAGCGGCGACCATGCGGGGGATTCTCGAGGTTTTCCCTCTTTTGTACAAGCTGACGAAGCCCCTGAAGATACCTGCCAGCAAGGTACCATTAGAAACCGGTACGGCGACAATCCTGGGGGCATCCCGCAGTTGGTCGTAAATTTCGTTTGCAATTTCGGCGTAGGCAATGATCTGGAGCGGGGTATTTTGTCCGCCTGGATTGGCGTCGTACCACTCATGCCGGCGGGCTTCTTCGCTGGAAAAGACGACAGTGTCTTCATAGGAGCCGGCAAAGCGCCTGACCTCTGCTCCGGCGCGGGTCATTTCTTTTATCCGCTCGGTGTGGTAGGTTTCGGGGATATGCACCACGCAGCGCAGGCCAGCCAGTTGGGCAGCCAGCGAGACGGCTACCCCGTAATTTCCGCAGGTAGCTACGGTGATTGCGTCGAAGCCGCGGCGCAGGGCATCGTGGACCTGTGCAAAAGCAATCCGGTCTTTCTGAGTGCCCGAAGGATTTCCTCCCTCAAATTTCAGGTAGAGCTGTCGAAGGTCAAGTTCCCGCTCGATGTTGCGAGCGCGGGAGAGGCTCGTGTCGCCCACCTCGAGGCTGATGATGTCCTGGTAGGATTCAATGCGATCCACCAAAGAATGGGACGCATCGCGCACGAATTCACTGAGTTCCCGGGTTTCTTTGGAAATGGAAATTTCGTCTAAATGGACGCCATCGAGAAGATTGTGTATCATTTCTCCTTTCTGTTTAAAACAGACAACTGCCTGACAAGGAGACTTTGGACAGAAAAACGGGCGGTTTTTTGACAAAGGTGCTCCTTCACTGCATTGGGTTGTTTTGTTCTGTGCGTTTTGAAAAGGTACGAAGAAACGTGTTGGGGATGCCCCCTCTTCCGGGTGCTGGCTAAATGAGCGAAACAGTTGCGTCGCCCAGGAGGTGCAACTGCTTCAAAGCCTGCCGCCCCCCAGGACCCACCGGCTGAAACGCCCGGTTTATTTTCCGTGTGCTCCTCCGGAAAATTTGGACAGTGGGCCAAGGTGTTGGATTTTGAAGCAAAGGAAGGCTGCCCTTGGTTTGAGCCTGGCAGCAGGCCAGGTATTTTTCCAAACTGCATGGTAACTTTAGACTTTGCTTTTGTCAAAGCAACAACAAAAACAGCGCTAATTAAGCAATAGTTTGCTGTTTGAAAGTCGCAAATCGGGGGGAAAAAAAATTTAACATAAATACCGACAGGCAGGTGGAAGTGCTCCAAAAAGAAAGCCCTGCAAATCATTGATTTACAGGGCTTTTGGTCGGGGTGACAGGATTTGAACCTACGACCTCGTCGTCCCGAACGACGCGCGCTACCGGGCTGCGCTACACCCCGAGCCGATAATCAGGCTCCGTGCAATGCCGGAAGCTGAAAAGGTTTCTCAGCAATGGTCTGATGACCGGAAAAGAGCCACCCAGGAGACTCGAACTCCCGACCCACGCATTACGAATGCGTTGCTCTACCAACTGAGCTAGGGTGGCAAACTTCAAAACTTCAAGCGCTTTTTCAAGCGAGGCGCAAATTTATAATATCTTCTTTCAGATTGCCAAACGACTATTCAAAATTCTCGCCATATTTTCACCAGCAAGAGCCAGAATGAAAGGCAATTGCTTTTCAGACACAGAGAATCAGAAGCTGTTTAAATTTAGCCCGGCAACTAAATCCAAACGGCTTCTCAGTTATTTAAAATTTTAACTTATTTAAAAATGACGCTATTAAAAAGAGGGCAACTCCTGTGCTGTTTTTGAAAAAATTGATGTTGTCCGGCCTGGTAGGAGAGGGGTAGAATTTTTAGTTTCTTTCTTCCTTTTGCGTTCTCTTCGCCGGCAGCAAAGCCAGGAAAAAAGAGGAGCCTGCCGGATAGCAGCCCGGCAGGCTTCCCTGCGCCTGTACCTAAAAGATTAGGGATAGCTGTCGCTCCTATGATACAGTCTCGAATTTTTTTCACCTCCATCAGTGGCGGTTTGACTTAGGAGACAGGTTCAAAACAGGTGAGGAGGTGTTTACTGGTTCAGCGTGGACAGATCTACTACAAACCCGTCTATCTTCTTGTTTTTTCTCAAGTTGCTTTTGTAAATATCCGCCTCCGTTTGCGTTGCAAAGGCTCCGAGGATGACCTTGTAGGACACTTCATTTCCCTTCCCTTGCTGCACGCTCACCAAGATGGACGAAAACCAGTCGCCCTGCAATTCTGCGATTTTTTTAAACAGTGCATCCTGGTTGGACAGAGCGGCAACCTGAACGCCAAACCCTTTCTTTTCAGGCCGCTTCAGCTCAATCTGGAACAGATCGAATTGCTGGTAGTTGGCTGAGGTAACCAGAACAGCTTTGGCAGCTTCTGTTTTGACAGGAGTAGCAGGTCCTTTTGCGGCAGTAGTTTTTGCCGCTTCCGAAGGTTTTTTGTTGATGGCGACTTCCTTTTCCTTCTTTGGTTTTACGGACTTTGAATCTGTGGTGGCTGCCGGAGCAGGTGTTGATTCAGGTGCAGGCGCAGGATTGACAGCGGCAGGTTGAGGTTCTTCGTAAGATTTTGGTGTTTCTGCAGGCTTTGTAGTGATAGCTTCGCCTGGAGTAGCGGCATCTTTCACCAATTCCACTTTGACGCGGGTAGTGCCGTCGTTGTCCAAGCCAATTTGATTGGCAGCAGCTTTGGAGATTTCAATAACCCGGCCACTGATGAACGGCCCTCGGTCGTTAATCCGGACCACGACTGATTTTTGGTTGTCGAGCCGGGTGACTTTTACGCTGGAGCCAAAGGGAAATGTTTTATGGGCGCCAGTAAGTTTGTTCTTGTCATACAATTCATTGCTCGCTGTAGGTTTTCCCTGAAACAGGTCGGAATAAAAAGAGGCTAATCCGTATTCTTCCTGTTGGGCTTTCAAGCTGGTAGTGAACAAAATGCTCAGGAATAAAATTTTTATAAAGCTTTTCATGACAGCATGTTTAGTGATAAGATTTAGCAGGGATTTCGGCAGTGGAATTCCTTAACTGATGCGAACACCTTGGGGAGGGAGGACTGTCAGCAGGCGACCATCTCAATGGAGGCAGCTGCGGCAACCGGGTGCAACTTTCCCATCAATTAAAAGAGATATTGCCGAAGTTTTTAAATTTTTAAGGTATTCCCACACAAGAATAGCAACTAAAGTGCCTTAAATGCAGAGTCAAAAGAAATACTTTTCAAGCATCGTTACAAATATTGTTTCTTATAAAGTGCCTAACTTCCTCCTTGGCCTGCCTGAAGTTGCAACTTTGTGGCCCCATAATTTGTTTGGGAAATTTGTCGAATTGTTGTTTTACGTGCGCTTTAGCTTAGGATAACGCCGGGAGCAAACTGGGTATTTTGGGACTGGAAGGCGGTGAAGCAGGGACACAGCCTGAGCTGGACAACTATTTCACTATCAACGCCAACCCTCCAAAGACGCCACCTGAATACACAAGCTTTCCCGGCACGTTTCTTTGCATGGATCACATACACATATATTTAATAGTAGCCTGGAAGCAGGACGAGGGTGGAGAAAGCTTGCTTATCCCTCCCGGTCTGTACGAGGAGGCACTTTGAACAGGATGGAAACTTTCTGCAAAAGCATCGCCTGCCGGGCAGTAGTAAAATAATTTTTAATGAGCAGACACGGACGTGTACTGGTAGCAATGAGTGGCGGGATTGATAGCACCGTTACTGCAATGCTCATGCACGAAGAAGGATATGAAGTCGTCGGCATCACCATGAAAACCTGGGATTACGCCACTTCGGGAGGCTCCAGGAAAGAAACGGGATGTTGCAGCCTGGACTCCATCAACGACGCCAGGAAGGTAGCCGTTGACATGAATTTTCACCATTTTATCGTGGATATCAGGGATGAATTTGGCGATTACGTGATTGACGATTTCGTCAACGAATACCTCGCAGGACGCACCCCCAACCCCTGTGTGTTGTGCAATACGCATATCAAGTGGAATGCCCTGCTCAAACGGGCGGATGCATTGGACTGCGAGTTTATCGCCACGGGACACTACGCCCTTATTGGCCAGCAGGACGGTCGCTTTTTTATAAAAAAAGCAGTTGACCAGCAAAAGGACCAGTCGTATGTGCTCTGGGGCCTCAGCCAGGATTGCCTGCGGCGAAGCAAATTCCCCCTCGGTGAAATGACCAAACCGGAAGTACGCAAGCTCGCCTTTGACAGAGGCTACGACGAATTGTCTAAAAAAAGCGAGAGCTACGAGATTTGCTTTGTCCCTGACAACGACTATCGGGGCTTTCTCAAGCGGAGGGTGGATGGCCTGGAGCAACGGGTAGCTGGCGGTAATTTTGTCAATAAAGACGGCGAAATCCTCGGCCGCCACCAAGGCTATCCCTTCTACACCATTGGCCAGCGAAAAGGCCTCGGTATCGCCTTCGGCCAACCCATGTTTGTCACGGAAATCCGCCCAGAAACAAACACCGTCGTGCTGGGCTTGCAAGAGGAATTGATCCGCAACAGCATGAAAGTGGGCCGGCTCAACGCCATGAAGTACCCGGCTATCCCCGACGGCATAGAAGTCGTCGCCAAGGTCAGATACCGGGACAACGGGACGGTCAGTATTTTGCACAACAAGAGTGATGGGGTCAAAGTGGAGTTTCTGGCCAACGTGAAGGGCATTGCCCCGGGTCAGTCCGCTGTCTTTTATGAAAATGACGATGTCATTGGCGGCGGAATAATTTATCGCTAACGCAAAAATTGGTACAGAACAAAAGCTTGGAAACCCAGGGAGCCGGGATGGAATGTGTTTCTGGCTTCTCAATTTCCGGAAAAGTGAACTGTCGGGCATGTTAAAGCTATTTGAAACCCAGGATGGCTCTGTTTCTGTTTTTTCTCAGGAATACGGGGTTAGCTATCACTCCAAGTATGGTGCTGTTCAGGAGAGCCGCCATGTTTTTATCGAAGCAGGCTTGTTTCTCTCAGCTATTCTGAAGAAGGAGTTGCGCATTTTGGAAATGGGCTTTGGCACGGGGCTGAATGCCTTTTTGACCTACCTGGAAGCCAGGAAGCTCGGTTTAAAAATTGACTACACGGCCGTTGAAGCCTACCCGCTGGACGCCTCTTTTTTTTCAAAACTCAATTACCCCGCTCGGCTGCAGGCAGAAGCAGAGCAATTCATTTTTGAGGGGCTGCATACCGCTGCCTGGAACGAAGAAGTGGCACTGAGCAATTTCTTTTCCATCACCAAAATTCGGGAAACCTTCCAAGAGGTAGCACTCGCCCCACAATTTGACCTGGTCTATTTCGATGCCTTTGCACCCAATACTCAACCTGAATTGTGGGAGGCTGCTCTAATGCAGAAAATGTACGGTTGCCTGTTGCCCGGCGGCGTGCTGGTGACCTATTGCGCCCAGGGTGCTTTCAAACGAACCCTGAAGGCTGCCGGATTTGAGGTGGAAACTCTCAAAGGCCCTCCAGGCAAGCGGGAGATGACCCGCGCCATCAAACCCTGAACTTCGGCGAGGATAATTCTGCCCATCCCGTTTTAAGGAACATCTCGACAATAAGGGCATGTTGGAGATTTGGCTACTTGGCTAAAAGCGATCCTTTTTCGGTTGCTTTTTTTACCCTTTTTTCAACTCCCTAGAGAAGCTACGCCACTTCAAAAAGCTAAAAATCAGCCAAAAAATGGCTCGTTTTCAGATGCTGTTTAGATGGGGCTGCTCGAGATAAAAAGACGACTTTTTAGCCCGGAAAGCTCAATTCAAACAGCATCCCGGCTCCAGCGCCAAAATTCCCAACAAGCTCTAAATCAGCATTCCTGCGATGCACGCCGTCATGAAAGCGGCGATAGTGCCGCCAATCATGGCCAGCAGTCCCAGCTCGGTCAGGTTTTTCCGCTGGCCAGGTGCCAGTGCGCTGATTCCTCCGATCTGGATGCCGATAGAGGCGAAGTTGGCAAAGCCACACAGGGCGTAAGTGGTGATAATGATGGAGCGCTGCTGCATCAACTTTTCGAGGACAGGCATCTGTGCATAAGCGTAAAATTCGTTGATGGCAGTCTTCATGCCGAGCAACTGCCCGACGAGCATGATGTCTTGCGAAGGAACACCCAGCAGCCAGGCAATTGGGGCGAAGAGCAAGCCGAGGATGTATTCCAGGGAGAACCCCTGAAACCGCCCGTCTGTGGACTGTATCACGTAATCATTCAGTCCGCTCCAGGTGCCGATGCCGTTGCCCAGGATGTAGTTTATCATGGAAATAAAGGCCGTGAAGACTAACAGCATGATGCCTACGTTGACTGCCAGCCTCATGCCGTCTGTTGAGCCTTGCGTGATGGCGTCGAGTACGTTGGAGCCTGATTCCTCTCTGGACACGTCCAGCTTTTGGTCTTCTAACGAGATTTCCTTGTCTTCGGGCAGCAGCATCTTTGCTGCGATAATGGCTGCAGGGGCCGACATGATGGAGGCCGTGAGCAGGTGGCGGGCGAAGAGCCGCCGCATCTCGGGGTCATCGCCACCGAGAAAGCCGACATAAGCGGCGAAAACGCTGCCGGCAATGGTGGCAAAGCCGCCGCACATCAGGCACATAATTTCCGAACGGGACATCCGGGCCAGGTAGGGCTTGATTACCAGCGGCGCTTCCGTCTGGCCGATGAAAATATTGGCGGCAGCAGCTAAGCTTTCGGCACCCGTCAGTTTCATCGTCTTACTCATCACCCAGGCGATGCCTTTGGTAATGACCTGGAGAATGCCGAAGTAGTACAGCATGGAGGACAGTGCAGAGAAGAAAACAATGGTCGGCAGTATTTTAAAAACGAAGTTGTTGAGTGCTCCATCCACTTCGTTGAAGCCGAAAGGGCGCAGCAGGAATACGATTCCCGCATCGGTGAAATCCAGCACTTTTACAAAGAAACCGGCGATCCAGTCAAAAATGTCAGTGGCGATGTCCACTTTCAACACCAGCAGCCCCATCGCCAGTTGGAGGATCATGCCGCCTGCGACCAGGCGCCAACTGATGCCCTTGCGGTTGCGACTCAAAAGAAAGAGGAAGAAGGTGAGAACGGCTAGCCCCAAAAGCCCCCGCAAGATGTTTATCGTTGTCTCCATGCTTGTTCACAGTTATGTGATGCGTCTGCACTTGTTTGGGATTGAGCCTCTCAGCTCAAAACAGCTCTTTTTCACCACTTTCCGGGCTTTTTATTCCGGGTGGCTCCGCCATTTTCCTTCAAAAAGCTGGGGAAATGGTAAAGAATTTTTCATTTTTCAGCTCAGGTCCAAACTACAAACAATTGCTTGTGCTGTAAATCAGAGACAGCAAATGTAAAAATTTCGTAACTACTTAGAGCATGTTGAAGATTTGATCACCTGGCTAAAAACGGCTCTTTTTCGCCTGCTTTTACCCTATTTCAACCCCGTAGGGATGCTACGCCAGTTCAAAAAGCTAAAAACCTGGCAGAAAATGGCTGGTTTTCACCTCAAGCACCAAATCGCAAGCAAGCTCTAAGTAGTTGTGAAATTTTTAAAACCCGGCATAGCGTCTTGCTCAACTTTTCACCAATTGGTAAAAGCCCGGTTGAAGATGCGGTTCGTCAGCTCGTTGTTTATATTTTGGATGAGTTGGTCCTGCACGTCCAGCAGGTTTTGGTTGGCGCCAAAAAAGTCTTCAAAAGAAAATTGCTGTTTCCAGTTTGCTTTTTCATCCTTGTTGTTGACAAAGCTGACCTGCACCACAATGGTGAGTTTGTTGAATCCAATTTGTTCGTTTGCCTTCGGCGCCTCGGCCGTGACCCTGAAGTCGGTGATAGCCCCTGAAAATTCGATGTCGGGAGTTTCATCGTTGTAGCGCAGGCTGGATTCCTTGCGGATCTTGTCTTTCAGCAGCTCGGTGAAGTCGCGGGGCAGGGTAGGCACGGCTGCGGGTGCCTGGTTGTCGAACAACTCTACATAGTAAGTCGTCACATTGGGAGGAATGCTGATGCCTTTGAAGGAATAGCCAGCACCGTTGATGAGGCAACCGTAGCTGAGCAGTAGAAGGCAGGCAATGAGCGGGGCGGGCAAAATTTTTGTTGTGGTTTCAGAAATCAGCATTTTGCAACTTGTTTGATATCTCCGGATTAAGAGCTTGTTTGTGATTTGGTGCTTGAGGTGAAAACCAGCCATTTTCTGCCAGATTTTTAGCTTTTTGAAGTAGCGTAGCATCCCTACGGAGTTGAAATAGGGTAAAAAGCAGGTGAAAAAGGGCTGATTTTAGCCAGGTAGCCAAATCTCCAACATGCTCTAAACAACGCTCGAAGATAAATTGTATTTCAGGATGGAACACAAGAGCGAGCGGGCATGTTGTTTAATTGCCATGCAGGGGGTTGCTATGGAGGAGAAGCAGCGGTTTTTCTCCAAAAAAATGCACCCTGCTGAGGGGGGAGGAAGGGAAGCCTTCCTGACCCGATTCCGCATTTTTCTTCCTTTTGTTTTTTACAAATTACAGACGTCATGGCAATTTTAATTTTCCTCCTCGTCTGCGTATTGCTTTACTACCTTCTGCCCAAGGGGGTGCTCCTCTACGAAGGCCTTCGCTGGATACCCTGGGCTTTTAAAATGGCCTCCTTTCCACTCAGGCCCTTTCCCGAAAAGAAGATGGCCTACGGAAGCCACAAACGTCAGTATTTTTTATGGGTCAAACCCCAGGCAGGGCAGGAGTCCGGCAACTTGGTGGTGGTCTATATCCACGGAGGCGGCTGGCAGTTTGGGCATCCTGAAATGTTCCGCTCTAATGCCCAGGTTCTGGCGGCCCAGGGGTACCCCGTTTTCATGTTGTCCCATCGTCGGATTCCGTTTTTCGATATTAGACATATGCGGGAAGACCTGGTCGCCGGCATGTCAAAAATTGAGGAGGTGATCAGAGTGGAAGGCCTTAATGGCAGGAAACTCGTACTGGGAGGTGCTTCTTCGGGCAGCAATCTCGCCTCACTGATGGCTTTTGACCCCGTTTTGAAGCAAAAAATGAACTGGAATAGCGACAAGCCGGCGGGGGTTTTCCTCGTTTCGCCACCTTTGAACCTGGGCGAAATGTGGCAGTCGCCTCCTTTGCTCCTGCTGGCCGGCCGGAGGAAAGGTGATCGCTTCAAGCTGGCCAACCCAATAGAACTGGTAGAAAAGAACCTGAGCTTTCCCGTCCTTATCATCCACGGTACACACGACAGCCTGGTCAATTACCGGAGCGTGAAGGCTTTTTATGAAAAAGTAAAGCGGGAGGGAGCTGTGGATGTTCGGCTTTTTACCCTACCAGGGGGGACCCATCTCGATACGGCAAGCTGGTGCTTTCCCGAGCATCCGGCCCATGCGATGCTGTTGCGATGGCTGCGACAAATCGCTGAGCCAGCCCAGGCAAAGCTGCAGAAGTGATGGAGCAAAGCAGGGACTTTTTTTGAAAAACAGCCTGTGCATCAATTCAAAATCTTCCAGATCAGCTCTTTCAGTAATTCTCCATCGCCTTTTCCCACGGTGTTGAAATCCACGCCTTTAGCCATCAAGTCGTACTTTTTCAACTCGCCGATGATCTGCTCTGTTTTGGCCAGAGGATAGTTTCGCAAGGCTGCCCGGTAGTCCCGAAGTGCGTATGTGGAGCGCAGTCCCAGTTTTTTCTGTACGACTTGGTCGGATTCGTTTTTAATGAAATGAAGCATGTACACTTTGGTGAAAAAGCCAGCGAGCGATGCAACCGTCATGATGAAGGGGTTGCTCTTGGGATTGGCGATGAAGTTCTGCATGATGCGGCTTGCCTTGGAGCGGTCACGCAGGCTTAGCGCCTTTTGAAGTTCAAAGACGTTGTACTCCCGACTGATACCGACGTAGGTCTCCACGTGTCGGGGAGTGATTTCCGTCTCAGCCTGGAGGTGGAGGGAGAGCTTTCCCAGCTCGCGGGCGACGACTGACAGGTCAGTGCCGAGGTATTCAGCCAGCAGCTCTGCGGCACCGGGTGAGATTTTCAGGTGGAGCGTTTTGACGTGCTCGGTGATCCAGGAGACAAGTTGGTTGTCGTACAGCCTTTTGCTTTCAAAGACGAGGCCTTTTTCCTGGAGCAGTTTTCCAAATTTGGTGTTGATGTTGAAGCTCTTGTGCTTGTGGCTGATCACCAAAATGGTGCTTTGCAGTGGTTGCTGTGCGTACTTTGCAAGCTCTTTCAGGTCCTTCATCTCCTGCGCTTCTTTGAGGATGACGACCAGAAAGGGTGCCATCATAGGATAGCGACGGGCGTAGTCAATCACGGCGATGTGATCCACCTCGCCGCCGTAGAGCACGACCTGGTTAAATGCCTTTTCGGCTTCTGACAGCGCATTTTTCTCGATGTAATCGCTGATGGCGTCAATAAAAAAAGGCTCGGTGCCATGCAGGAAGTAGAGCGGCTTGAACTGCTTCTTTTTTAGGTCGGAGAGGATTTCTGAAAAAGTCAAAGCGAAGGGGATGATGAGTGTTGAAGACAATAGGAAAAGGGCTTGTCTCGTAAGTCAAATAGCCACTGCTGGTGGTGAATAAAATTTTTCAGAGAGGGATTTTTTTAAAACCCCTCTCTGAAAAGCTGTTTGGATTTGGCTGTCGGACTAAAATCAAACAGCTTCTGAAAGGTTATTTGGCAGCAGCGTCCACCATTGACCTTTTGATACAGCCACCTTTGGCGCATTTTATTTTAAATAGTTCTGTTCAAAAAATGCCTTGTAGCCGGCCAGTGATTTTGCCCGGAGGATTTTTTCGTAGTTCGTTTTAGAAAGGGCGAAGTAGTCCCGGGTCATGCCCATTTGCAAAAAGTCGGGTCGGTTTTTTTTCAGCCCGTTGAAGAAGGCCATCGCCTGCGTTTTGTTCGCAAAGCCAGTGATGTGGATGAGCGGGACCTCTGCCAGGTCGCCTTCCACGGCGATCTGCGTGATTTTGAGTCTTTCCTCGGGGTGGTATTTCCATATGTATTTCGTAATGCCGGTTCTCATTTCCTGCAGGTCGCCGGGTCGGTTGGCCAGTACGAAGAGGAAGGAGTGCTCTTCAGCTGCATTGAGCATGTAGCCGCCTTTTTCTGTCAGTTCATCCTGGGCGGAGATGCCGTTTTGAAAAGACAGTACGAAGAGGAAAGTCAGGGGGATGAAAATTTTGTGCATTGTGGTAAACGTTTTTAAGCCCGGAAGCCTTTCTGTGGAAGCAGAACAGACGGGAGGCTGCTGACTAAAAATGTATTTTTCAAACGAATTGTTCAACCCAGTTGAGCGCTTTGTTGCTGCAAATTTCCGAAGGCTGTGAAGCCACCGGAATATTGAGGTTTTAAAAAACAAACGTAAATTTTATAAATAGCGCACCCAAAAGTACCCAAAAACTGTGTCACATTTACGCGGCGTGCGGATTTAAGAACGTGCCGGAAATAAGTTGGGTATTTCGACGAGTGTATTTTGGGGGCAGGCAAGGCAGTGAAATAGGCGCATAGCCTTAGCTACGTAACTATTTCACTAACACAGCCAGCGCCCAAAAGACGCCGCCCAAATGCGTAAGTTATTTCCGACACGTTCCTTAATTACCAGAAGGCAGCCCGGCAATAAATATTGCATTTTAGTGCCGGAATTTAACCACACTGCCCCATCTTAGCGGGGCGAACTGCTTTGAGAGGCTGTTTGAATTTAGAGCTTCTTAGCTCAAGCCGGCTCTTTTTGCCGCTGCTCCACTTTTTTTCAGCCAGGCAGCCCCACTATTTTCCTGCAAAAAGCTGAAAAGTTGGTGAAGACCTCGTCGTTTTAATCTCAAACGCCAGATCCCGAGGGAGGGCTGAGAGGAAAAATAGCTGCCGTGTCGGTAAATGATCCATTTTCGGAAGATCGAGTGTTGAAATCGTTGCGGAAAGACAGCGAGGAGGCAATGGTATGGATATTCAAGGAGTACTACACATTCCTTTGCCAAACGATTGTCGGCATCCTGCCTGAAACTCATCTAGCGGAAGACTTGGCACAGGAGGTATTCCTCGAGTTGTGGAAAAAGCGAAAAACCATCCAGATCAACACATCGCTCAAAGCTTACCTTCGCAGGGCAGCCATCAACAAAACGCTGAATTACCTCCGCGACAGGAAGATCAAATGGGACGACGAAGATAAAATTGCGGTAGCGGCTGCAGAAACGACAAATGTGGTGGAGAGATTGCTGGAGCAAGAGCTGAAAACTGCGGTGGAAACTGCCATCAACCGACTGCCCCAAAGGTGTCGCCTTATTTTTTCACTGAGCCGTTTTGAGGAAATGACCTACCAGGAGATTGCAGACCAGCTCGGCATCTCCATTAAAACGGTGGAAAACCAGATGACAAAAGCGCTGAAGCTGCTAAAAACGGCTTTGGAGCCTTTGCTCGGTAACAGGTAGCGCCAATTGGTCAGGTGTTTTACAAATTGATTGATAAAACTATTCACTTTGGCTGAGCAGGTAGGGGATAAACCCGAAATTGGTGTCTTTTACCATGTCAGTTTCAACACCCCCCTTTGTGAACTGACACTGAAACTGCTTTAGAGCTTGTTTGCGATTTGGTCACGTGGCTAAAAACAGCCCTTTTTCGTCCTGTTTTTTACCTTTTTCAAATCCGTAGCGCTGCTACGCAACATCAAACAGCACTGGGCTCAAGCACCAAAACGCAAACAAGCTCTTAAACTAACGACAAATACAATGGATTTGAAGGAGAATAAAGTCTTTAAAAATTGGCTCAGTAGTGGCGAAGATGAGAAAACACTCAGCACCCTCTGGAGGCTCACCAAACAACACCAGCCAGATTACCAGCCCGACCTCGAAAAAGGACTGGCCTCTTTTAAAAATAAAATGGCGCAGCAAAATGCAGCGGTAGGAAAGACCCTGCACCTGAAACCCGTTTTTAAATTCTGGAAAATTGCAGCGGCTATAGTTGTACTTCTTGGGGCTGCTTACCTTTTAAGGGATGCAATTTTCCAGGATACGCCAGCCAGGATTTTAGCTACAGCAGATGGAATGTTGAAAACACTTTCCCTGGAAGATGGCTCGAAAGCCACCTTGAACCGGTCCAGCCGTTTGATTTATCCGCAGCAATTTGAGGCGGCCAGACGGGAACTCAACCTGGAAGGAGAAGCGTTTTTTGAAATAAAAAAAGACGAGACACGGCCATTCCTGGTCAAAACAGCATTGGGTGAAATTGAAGTGTTAGGCACCTCCTTCAACGTCCGCGCATATCCGGAGCAAATGTCCCTTGAGGTGTACGTTGCAACGGGGAAGGTCAGAGTGTCTATCCCCGCTCTGAAGAAAGATTTTGAACTCCTACCTAAAGACTACCTGGTTTACGATGCCAAAGCAGAAGAAGCTTCAAAAACTCGAGAAGACACGAACATTCCTCTGCTGTGGAAAGAAAATGCAGCCTATTTTAAAAACCAAACCTTTGCAGAAATCTTCAGAGGCATGGAATTGATGTACCATGTTGAGTTTGAGGTGGAAGACCAACGACTGCTAAAGTGCAAATACACCCTAACGGCAGAATCGGGAAAGCTGCAAGAGGCGCTGGAATCCATTCAGATGGGGTGCCAGGTAAACATTCAGAAGACTACAGCCGGCAAGTATGTCGTTTCAGGAAAATGCTGCGATTGATTTGCACACTCCTGGTTTCCTGCGTAAAACAGTGGCCAAAATGTTTACTTTTGGTTTTGCACTAAATGCTTCTCCATGAGAAAGTTTGGGTTCATCCTCTGCTTTGCCGGCTTGTCTTTTGCGGGTCTATACGCCCAATCGCCTCTTGATACGCGCATCAGCCTGAAAGTAAAGAACCTCCCACTGGAGCAGGTCCTCTACCAGCTGATCGAACAATCTTCGGTCAGGCTTTCATTTAGCAACAACATTTTACCCAAAAACAAAAGCGTCACGATGGATGCCGAGCAAGAGCCACTGGGCAAATTGCTCGACCGGCTGTTGGCAAAAACGGAGATTGAATACCGGGTGGCAGGCTCCCAGGTCGTCCTGTATCGCAAGGAGAAGGCCGCCTCCAGGTCGCTGACCATCACCAATGGCTTTACTAGAGACCGGGAAACGGGAGAGCTTATCGGTGGAGCCGTCGTGCAGACTGACCTGGGCCAGGGAACTTACACCAACGAATTTGGCTATTTCAGCCTGGCGACAGAGGCCGTACCTTCCCTGTTAATCGCCTCGGCACTGGGCTACGAACCAGACACTTTCTACCTGAAGTCCGCTTCTAAAAGGTTTAAAATCACCTTGAACCTCAAACCCGCTTATTTGAAAGAGATCATTGTAAACTCAATAGCCGACTCTGCTTTGCTGGAGACAAGCTGGGGAGGCGTTGCATTTAACATGGAGCAGGCGCTCAAACTCGCTTCGCTGGGAGGAGAGACCGACATCATGCGGGTTGCCTACACCCTGCCGGGTATGCAAACCGGAGCAGATGGGGTAGGGGGCATTTCGGTCAGAGGAGGAAATGTAGATCAGAATCTTTTCCTGCTCGACGGGGTGCCAGTTTACAATGCCGCCCACGGCTTGGGCGTTTTTTCCATTTTCAACCCGGGGTCGGTCCGCAATGCAAAAATCATGCGGGGAGTTTTCCCGGCGCAGTACGGCGGCCGTACTTCCTCGGTGTGGGACATTCAAACCAAAGAGGGGAACTCTCATTTTTTTACCGGCTCAATGGAGCTGGGAGTCAGCTCTGCCCAATTGACCCTGGAAGGCCCTGTTTCAGCGGGCAAAGGCTCCTATTTTGTGTCGGGAAGACGGGCGTTATTTGATTTTTTCAGCGTCCCGCTAAGCCGCGAGCTGCGCAAGAGAAACAACACCCAGGGCTATTTGAGCTACTATTTTTACGACCTGAACTTTAAAGCCAATTACGAACTGTCGCCTAAGAACCGCATTTACTTCAGCTTGTATCGGGGGAACGACTATTTCAAAGACTATTACGAGCAGCAGCAATCTTTCCAGGATACCCTCTCCTTTATCCTGGATCGGGAAAAAGTCAGTTGGGGCAACAACATCGTGTCCCTCCGCTGGAACCGCTTGTTTTCAGGTAAGTTATTTGGCAACGCTACGCTTACCTACAGCCGGTATGCCTATGCCTCTCAAGACAATGTTGATCTCGACCTGATCGGACCTCAAGGCCGCATCAACCGGGATGTGCTGCTGCTGAAGTACGATTCGGATGTCCGGGATTTTGCCTTCAAGACCGATTTCGACTACAGCGCTATCGGTGGGCACCGACTCAGAGCAGGAGGGAGCATGACCCGCCACGTCATTCAGCCGGGTATCGTCTCCTTTGAAGAGGCAACCGTGATTGACTCCATCAAAACAGATACGCTGGGCGCTTGGGACAAAAAGCCCATCAGATCTCTGGAACTGGATGCCTACGTACAGGACGAATTCAAACTCGGCGAATTTGTGGAGCTTAACGCCGGATTGCGGACTTCTGCCCTGGTGGTTGACGGGCGGGGTATCTACTCATTACAGCCTAGGCTGCTAGTAAATATCTTAACAGGAGCAAAGACCAGGCTCCATTTTTCGGCTGGAAGGACGACCCAGTTCCTGCATCTTCTGAGTCCCTCTACCATCGGGTTGCCCAAAGATTTGTGGGTGAGCACTACTAGCAAGGTGCCTCCGCAGCACGCCTGGCAACTGGTAGCAGGTGCCGACCATCAGTTAAACAATTGGCTGAGCCTCGAATTTCAAAGCTATTACAAGTGGCTAAACAACCTGATCTATTTTCAGGGATTTGGCCTGGACAATATCAACGGACAGAACTGGCAAAATTTCATCTCTGCCGGCAAGGGCTGGGCCTATGGGGCCGAGGTCATGCTGAAGCTGGAGAGGCGCCAATTTGGTGGTTGGCTGAGTTATACCTACTCCCGGACAGACAGGCAGTTTGGCTTAGACGTGAACAAGGGAGAGGCCTTCCCCTACCGATTGGATCACCGCAACAACCTGAGCTTGCAGTTTTTGTACAAATTCAATGCAGCCTGGGAATTTAACGCCGGCTTTAGCCTCAACTCCGGATCGGCTTTTAATTTTCCGTCTCAGCAATACGAGTTTGTGCAGGCTCCAGGGAGCTACCCCTCCGGCATTATCCCCAGTGCCAAAGTGATTGAGAAGCTCAACGGCGACCGCTATCCCGTTTACCACCGCCTGGATTTTGCCTTCAGCTATTACTTCCAGAACAACAATGCAAGGCACACTTTAAAACTTGGAGTTTACAATGCCTACTCCAGGCAAAACCCCTTGTATTACACGTTGCGTGACGATTTTGATGAACTGGGTGCCTTGCAGCGCAAAGTGGTGCAGGTGAGCTTGCTGCCTATTTTCCCGGCACTCAGATACGGCTTGCAATTCAGGTGAGCCTTGGCCACCACCGGATTCAGGCTCAAATACAGTCACCGTATGCCCTGGTCTTAGTATCTTTGCACGAAGTCAGACAAATTGTTTGTTGGAAAATGAAGAAACCTAAAATCCAGCGACCCTTGTTGTGGATTTTCCGCTTTCCAGCAGTTTTCACCTGAAATATTATGGAAAAACTATCCGTCGTTCTCGCTGATTCACAGTACCTGATCCGGGTGGGGCTCCGGCATATTCTCAACACCCTGCCAGAGTGCGAGATCGCAGGAGAAGCAACGAACGAGCGCGATTTACTCGAATTGCTGCAACAGCGCAAGCCTGCCATCCTCGTCCTGGACTACAACCAGCCTGGGCGCTTTTCAACGGAAACAATTTACAAGGCGAGAAAGACTTCCCCTAACACCAACATCCTGATTATCAGTGCAGACGAAGAAAAGAGCAGCATTTACCAGGTGTTGGAAAGTGGCGTCAACAGCTACCTCTCCAAGCAGTGCGATCAGAAGGAAATTATTGACGCTGTGTACGCTCTGGGCAAAGGCGAAAAGTTTTACTGCACCAACGTGTTGAATCACCTGCTGGAAAAATCCTTCCCCAAGGAGGTGGATTGTACCCCCACACCACTCAGCCCCAGGGAAATTGAAATCGTTCGGCTGGTGGCCAGCGGGCTGATTGCTAAGGAAATTGCAAGCAAGCTCAACCTCAGCACCCACACTGTTTATACCCACCGGAAAAATATCATGAAAAAACTGCGCTTCAGCACCACCTCCGAGCTGGTGCTGTATGCAGTCAACATGGGAATCGTCTAAGAGCCTGTTTGAATGGAGCTTAGGAACGTGCCGGAAATAAGTTGGGTATTTCGGCGAGAGTGTTTTGGGGGCTGGCAAGGCAGTGAAATAGGCGCATAGCCTTCGCTACGTAACTATTTCACTAACACAGCCAGC
>WBZO01000807.1_pt1 | contig 57804 bp, 52 predicted proteins | sample 5204261 | NCBI WGS metagenome assembly WBZO01 (sample SAMN12412400, study PRJNA552823) | activated sludge metagenome | isolation source: activated sludge from anammox sidestream of wastewater treatment plant... | place: USA: North Carolina | collected 2017-09
CGCAGCCATGCACAAGTTATTGGCTCTGGCTTACGGTGTATTGAAATCCGGCAAACCATTCGATCCAAATTTTTCCAAAATTCACCCCGTTACCACTTGACATTCAAGACGGTATCTTGGGGTCTTGGCTGCGCACGCGACTTTACCAGCCCTGGTCGGCGATTCCCTGTTTTCCGAAACCTTTAACCTGCTTGGATGTAAAGGGAAAATAGGGAAATGCGCTTAGCGCTTGATCAACCGATACACTCGCTTTGTTACCGGCGCCAGCAATAACAGCAGCAGCCAGCTGTATTCCGCCGCGTCCGTATTCCACAGCGCGATAGGAATGGACAGCGCAAAGAGGAGCGCAGTCAGCCAGGCACGCAAGCCATGCGTCCCAATCCATTCGTCAGACAGGTCGGGCGTGACGAGACGATGCTTGCGGGTCGCGTACGTCCACATTATTCCTTCGGTCAAGGTTGTGATCACCTGATAGCCCGCGAAAAAAATGACTGCGGCTGGAATATCGCCGTACTTGCCAATAACGTTTGCGGGAAGCGATAGGGCAGCAATGAGCAGCAGAAAAAGCATATTGAGTCCGAGCAGGCGGTTGTCGTACTGTACGAGTACGCGAAACAGACGACGGTGCGTGGACCACTTGATATAGACGGTGAAAAACGCAATCATGTAAATCACAAACGGCTCGCGCAAATCCCATAACGCTTGCGGTAGTTCGGCTGCGGCGGTGGCGGTATTTAACGCGGGCAGCGTAATATTGACAGCCAGCAGCGTGAGCGAAAATGCAAACACGCCGTCGCTCATCGAAACGATGCGCCCAAAGTCATTATTCTCGACGCTCCAACGTTCTAAAGTTGATTCGGAATCGGGATTATTCATGGGACATTGGCTCTCCGTTCACTGTGGCTGCGCGCAATTATACACAATAATCCGGCTCTGTTTTGCGCTTGTCCGCTTTCTGTTATAATCCAAGCGAGCCGCCTAACGCCCACATTCGTTTTCCGGCGCGCCGATTTTGCCTTTGTGGCGCGTCCAATTTTTTTGTCGGAGTATCCTCTAATGGCTACGCTCCTCGTCCAGCACGCGCTCGTTCTCGCCACGTTTGATTCGCGCCGTCGCGAAATTTCAGACGGCGGCTTGTTTGTGCGCGATAACGTGATTGAACAGGTTGGCGCGACGTCCGATTTGCCGCCCACGGCGGACCGCGTGATCAATGCGCGCGATATGGTGATTTTGCCGGGCCTCGTCAATACGCATCATCATCTCTATCAAACGCTCACGCGCGCCGTACCCAAAGCGCAAAACGCGGTCTTGTTCGATTGGCTCAAGACGCTCTATCCCATCTGGGCGAATCTCACGCCCGACGCGGTGTACGCCAGCGCGTGCGTGGGTCTCGCGGAATTGATCCTGTCGGGCTGTACCACCGCCGCCGACCATTTGTACCTCGTGCCGAACGGTTCGTCGCACGACGACGAAATTCGCGCGGCGCAAGAACTCGGCATCCGTTTTCATCCGACGCGCGGCTCGATGAGTTTGGGCGAATCGCAAGGCGGTTTGCCGCCCGACCGCGTGGTCCAAGACCATGAAACGATTTTGCGCGATTCGCGCCGCGTCATTGAAACGTTCCACGACCCCAAACCGTACTCGATGTGCCGCGTCGGACTCGCGCCCTGTTCGCCGTTTTCGGTGACGCCGGAATTGATGTTGGAATCCGCGCGGCTGGCGCGGGCGTACCACGTGCGTTTGCATACGCATCTCGCGGAAACGATGGACGAAGAACGTTTTTGCATCGAACGTTTCGGCAAACGCCCCGTCGAGTACGCCGAAAGTTTGGAATGGCTGGGCGACGATGTGTGGTTCGCGCACAGCGTGTGGGTGAACGACGCGGAAATCGAAAAATACGCGCAGACGCATACGGGCGTCGCGCATTGCCCGTCGTCGAATATGCTGCTCGGTTCGGGCATTGCGCCGATTCGCAAAATGATGAACGCGGGCGTGGGCGTCGGACTCGGCGTGGACGGCAGCGCGAGCAATGACGCGTCGCACATGTTTCACGAACCGCGTCAGGCGCTGCTGCTCGCGCGCGTCGGCGGCGATATTAAAGCGTTGAGCGCCCGCGACGCGTTGGAACTGGCGACCTTGGGCGGCGCCCAAGTTTTGGGGCGCGACGATATTGGTTCGCTCGCAGCGGGTCAAGCGGCGGATTTCATCGGCGTCAATCTGAATCGCCTGAACTATGCGGGCAGTCACGATCCGCTGGCGGCGCTTTTATTTTGCAATACCGACCGCGTGGATGTGTCGGTGATCAACGGGCGCGTCGTCGTCCAAGACGGAAATTTGTTGACGCTCGATTTGCCGTCGGCGGTGGAACGACACAATCGGATTGCGCGCGCGATGATGGAATAAGCGTCCGCGTGACTATCGTTCCGCCGCGCGCGAAAGCGCAAGCGGACAAAGGATTGAAAAATTATGATTCTCGGCATTGACCATGTTCTCATTGCGGTTGCGGACCTCGAACTGGCGAACGAGACGTATCAACAACTCGGTTTCCAGGTTTTGCCCGGCGGCAAACATCCGAAAATGGGTACGCACAACGCGCTCGTGCCGCTCGCCGACGGTACGTATTTGGAATTGATTGGCGTGTGGGATCTGGAATTGGCGCGGCAAATGTCGCCGTTCGTCGTCGCCGCGTTGGAACGCGAAAATCGGCTGGCGCGTTTTGTGTTGGAATCGGACAATCTCGACGCGGATGTGTTGGCGCTGCGCGCGCGCGGTTTCGAGATTGGCGACGTGCAAGCGGGCGAACGCGAACGGCCCGACGGGCAAAAGGTCGCGTGGCGCGCGGCGTTTCCGGCGGAAACGCGTTTTCCCTTTTTGATTCAAGACGTGACGCCGCGCGAATTGCGCGTCCCCGCGCCGACATTCGGTATTGGGCAAAACGTGCGGATGGGCGACGTCAACGTGGGCGTCGTGGACCTCGCTTCCGCGTACGAACAATATAAAAAATTGCTGGGCGCGGAGGGCGAGGACGGCTGGTTTGAATTGACGCGCGGCGCGGTGATTCTCAAGGACGTGGATACAGAGCGCATTTTGCAGATCGTTCTCGAAGCCGACAATCCGTTAGAAGTCGTCAACGCGTGGCAAGGCGGCTACGTCGAATTTACGCGGCAGATTTTGGGCGGCATCGGCATTACGCTCGAGCCGGTGAATACGCTCGGCGCGCCGTTACAATTCACGGGGCGGTTGAGCTAGTATGGAACTCTCTACGCTTATCCAATCCGCGCGCGGTAATTTGCCCGCCGACCTGTTGTTGAAAAATGGGCGCGTCGTGAATGTATTCACGGGCGAAATTGAAGAGACGGCGGTGGCGATTTCGGATTCGCGCATCGTCGGCTTGGGCGATTATGACGCGAAAAAAGTAACGGACGTCAAAGGCGCGTACATTGCGCCGGGGTTCATTGACGCGCATGTGCATATCGAAAGCGCGCTCGTGCCGCCGTACGAATTCGCGCGCGCCGTCGTGCCGCACGGCGTGACGACCGTCGTCGTTGACCCGCATGAAATTGCGAATGTGTTGGGCAAAGAAGGCATTCGCTACATGCTCGACGCGTCGAAATATACGCCGTTCAGCGTCTTTGTGATGGCGTCGTCGTGCGTACCGGCGACGCATTTGGAAACGAGCGGCGCGACCTTGCGCTGGAGCGATTTAATCGAATTCAAAAACGACCCGTGGGTCTTGGGTCTCGCCGAGGTGATGAATTATCCGGGCGTCGTCAACGGCGATTTAGAAGTGTTGGATAAATTGCGCGCGTTCGCCGACAAACGCATGGACGGGCATTGCCCCGGTTTGACGGGCCGCGATTTGGAAGCGTATGTGGCTTCCGGCATCGCCAGCGACCACGAATGTACGACCGTCGCGGAAGCGAATGAAAAGTTGCGGCGCGGTTTGTACGTCATGATTCGTGAAGCGTCCAACGCGCACAACCTGTTGACGCTGCTGCCCATCGTCAATGCGCGCACCGCGCGCCGCGTTCTCTTTTGCACCGACGACCGCTTGCCGGACGATTTGATGGACAAGGGCAGCATTGATTACATCGTTCGCACCGCCGTACAACACGGCATGGACCCGGTGACGGCGATAACGATTGCGACATTGAACGCGGCGGAATATTTTGGTTTGACCGACCGCGGCGCGATTGCGCCGGGAAAACGCGCGGACATTGTGGTCTTTAACAATTTCGACGAAATGAAAATCGAGCGCGTGTACTATGGCGGCAAGCGCGTGGTCTATCGCGGAAAATTGGAACCCGACGATCATGAGCGTTCGCGCCCGCCGATTCGCAATACGATGAATGTGGATTGGTCGCGCGTGGATTTGCGCGTGCGGACCAACGCGGACGCGGCGACGCTCCGCGTCATCGGTTTGATTCCCGGTCAATTGGTCACGCGTCAAGAGTTTGACCGCGCGCTGATTCAAAACGGGCAAATCGTTTCGGACGCGGCGCGCGATATTTTGAAAATGGCGGTGATTGAACGTCATCACGCGACGGGCAACGTGGGTCTCGGTTTCGTGCGCGGTTTTAATCTCAAAAGCGGCGCGATTGGTTCGTCGGTCGGCCACGATTCGCACAATATCCTCGTCGTCGGCACGAACGACGACGACATGTTGAGCGCGGCGCGCGCGATTGCGGCGATGCAAGGCGGCTTTGTCGCGGTGGACAAAGGTCAGGTGTTGGGCCGCCTGCCGCTGCCCATCGGCGGCTTGATGAGCGACCAGCCGATTGAACGCGTGCGCGCGGAACTCGACCACCTCAACGCCGCGACGCGCAAACTCGGCTGCGAATTGGAAACCCCTTTTATGGCGTTATCGTTTCTCGCGCTGCCCGTAATTCCTGACCTGAAATTGACCGATAAAGGACTCGTAGATGTACGCAAGTTTGATTTGGTAGAGACGATTGCCGATTAAGCCGAGTCAGTTTGTGCCGCGCGCCATAACCTGTTTTTGCGGAAAGGAGGTGGTTGCTCAAGCGGAATCGCCGATAGCAAAAGTCAATCGCGCGCGGTTAACGCGCGCTTAAATTTCAAGAGGAGAAGAAAGAATGTTTCGCAACAAGTTTTATTTCATCGCCGCGCTCGCGCTGATTGCGGTCCTTGCGCTCGCCGCGTGCGCCGCTCCGACGGCAGCGCCGACGAGCGCGCCGCCGACGAGCGCGCCCGCACAAGCCACCGCCGCGCCCGCGCAGCCCACTGCCGCGTCCGCCCAATTCCAGATTCCCGACATTGAACAGGGTAAATACAATGTCGCGTTTGTGTATGTAGGGCCTCACGACGACGGCGGTTATTCGCAAGCGCACGAATTGGGCCGCCAATATGTGGACAAGAATATGCCCGGCGTGCATACCGCGTACATTGAAAACGTGCCCGAAGGCGCCGAAGCCGAGCAAGTGATTCGTTCGTTGGCGCGCAAAGGATTCGATGCGGTCATCACGACCTCCTTTGGCTTTATGGACGCGACCGAAGCCGTCGCCGCCGAATTTCCCGATATTAAATTCCTGCACGTTTCGGGTTACAAGTCGAACGATACGAACTTTGGCAATTTGTTTGGCGGCATGGAAACCATCAAATACATGGCAGGCATGATCGCCGGCGCGCGCGCCAAAGCGGATAATACGCCCAAAGTCGGTTATCTCGCCACCTTCCCGATTCCCGAAGAATTTCGTCTCGGCAACGCGTTCGCGCTCGGCGTGCAGCGCACCTGCCCTGAATGTAAAATGGATGTGCGCTGGATCAATACGTGGCACGACCCCGTCAAAGAAAAAGACGCCGCCACTTCGTTGATTGACGCCGGCGCCGACGTGGTCATGACCGGCGCGGATACGCCCGCCAACGCCGAAGCCGCCAAAGAAAAAGGCAAGTGGGCGGTCACGTACGATTACGAGGGCAACTGCAAACTCGATTCGTGCTTGACGACGATGTATTGGAATTGGGGTCCCATCTATGTCGCCGACATTAAAAGAATGATGGACGGCACCTGGAAGGGCGGTTCGGAATACTTTGACGTCAAGGACGGCGGTCTCGGTTTGTGGGGTTTCATGGAAGGACAGACGCCGCAAAAGGGCGTTCCCGAATCCATCATCCCCGAAGTGCGCGCGGTGCTTGCCGACGCGCTGGCGGGCAAGTTTGACCGCTTTAGCGTGTTCAGCGGCCCCATCACCGACAACAAAGGCAACGTCGTCATTCCCGCGGGCGAAAAGTTCACGCAAGGCGACATTGACCAATTCGCGCCCGGCGCGCCTGGCTTTCCCGCCAAATACGGAATGTATTGGTGGAACCAAAACGTAATTTCGGAACTGCCGAAACTGTCGCAGTAACCCATTCATCCTGTAGGGACGTTCGCGCGAACGTCCCTACTTGTCATTCCCATGACCGAACCAACGTGTGTGGTCGAAATGAAACAAATCGTCAAACGCTTTCCCGGCGTTTTGGCGAATGACCATGTGGATTTCGATTTGCGGCGCGGCGAAATTCACGCGCTGCTGGGCGAAAATGGCGCGGGCAAATCCACGCTGACCAATATCCTCGCCGGTTTGTATCGCGCCGAAGAAGGCGAAATTTTTATCGAAGGACAGCGCGCCGACATCGGTTCTCCGCGCGACGCGATCAATCACGGCATTGGCATGATTTACCAACATTTCATGCTCGTGCCGTCGCAAACCGTCGCCGAAAATATCATTCTCGGTTTGCGCGAACCGCGTTTTCGCCTGAATCTGGCGCAAGCGGAAAAACGCGTCCAAGAATTGTCCGAACAATTCGGCTTGAAAGTGGACCCCCGCGCGCATATTTGGCAATTGTCGGTGGGCGAACAGCAGCGCGTCGAAATTTTGAAAATGCTGTATCGCGGCGCCAAAATTTTGATTCTCGACGAACCCACCGCCGTGCTGACGCCGTTGGAAGCGCGCGAACTGTTTGCCACGCTGCACAGCATGACCGCGCAAGGGCGTTCCGTCATTTTCATCAGCCATCATCTCGACGAAATTTTGGAAATCGCCGACCGCGTGACCGTGATGCAAAAAGGGCGCGTCACCGCCGCCGGCGTTTCGCCGCAAGGCATGACGAAAAACGATTTGGCGCGCTTGATGGTGGGCCGCGAAATTGTTTTCGCGCTCGATAAAAAGAAAATGGAACCGGGCGCGGTGGTTTTGAAAATCGAACAGGCGCGCGCGTTGAACGACCGCGGTTTGCCCGCGCTGCGCGAATTGTCGCTCCAGGTGCGCGCGAACGAAATTTTGGGCGTCGCGGGCGTCGCGGGCAACGGCCAGCGCGAACTTTCGCAAGTGATTACGGGTTTGCGTCCGCTCGTCAGCGGACGGATTTATCTCGGCGCGTACGATTTGACGACGAAATCGCCCGGCGAAATTCACGCGCTCGGCGTGGGACATATCCCCGAAGACCGTCTCGGCACGGGACTCGCGTCGGGGCTTTCGGTCCTGTACAATTTGATTCTGCGCCGCTATAAAGAATCGCCCATCGCGCAAGGGATCGCGATCAATTGGCACACGGCGCGCAAGGTCAGCGAAAATTTGGTCGAGACCTTTGAGATTGCGACGCCGACGGTGGATACGCGCGTGGGCGCATTGTCCGGCGGCAATACGCAAAAAGTAATTCTCGCGCGCGAAATTTCGACGCGCCCCGATTTGCTCGTCGCGGTGCATCCTACGCGCGGTTTGGACGTGGGCGCGACGGAAGCGGTGCAAAAACTTTTATTGCAGCAGCGCGAAGCGGGCGCGGCGGTGCTGCTCATTTCCGAAGACCTGGACGAAATTCTCGCCGTGTCGGACCGTGTCGCGGTGATTTTCGAAGGTCAGATTGTGGGCGAAATGCCGACGGCGGAAGCGGACATTGAAAAAATCGGTTTGATGATGGCGGGAACGAAAACATAATGGCGGCGTCCAATTTTCGCGCGCGGCTGCGGCAGCGCGAACGGCTTGTCGGTACAATGTTGACCATGCCTGCGCCCGCGATTGCGGAAATGTGCGCGGACGCGGGCTTTGATTGGCTCTTTGTGGACATGGAGCATGGGGCGCTCGAGCTGCACGATGTGGAACGCATCGCGCAAGCGGCGGGCGCGCGCTGCAGCTGCGTCGTGCGCGCGCCGTCGAACGACCGCGTGTGGCTTGGCAAAATTTTAGATTTGGGCGTGTCGGGCATTATCGTGCCGCAAGTGAATTCGGCGGACGAGGCGCGGCGCGCGGTGCGCGCGGCAAAATATCCGCCGCAAGGAACGCGCGGCGTCGGGCTGGGACGCGCGGCGCGGTACGGCGCGCAGCTGGACGATTATCTCGCGCGCGCGAATGACGAAACCGCCGTGATCGTTCAAATCGAACATGTGGACGCGGTCGCGCACGCGTCAGAAATTGCCCAAGTGGACGGCGTGGACGCGTTCATGATTGGGCCCTTTGATTTGTCCGGCAGTTTCGGCAAACCGGGGCGCATCGGCGACGCGGACGTGCAAGCGGCGATTGCGCGCGCGCGCCAAGTCGCGTTCGCGCAAAATTTATCCGTCAGCGTTTTTTGTCCCACGCTGGAACAGGCGCGGCGCGCGCAAGCCGAAGGATATAATTTGACGTTGGTCGGCGCGGACAGCTTGTTGTTGGGCGGCGCGCTGCGCGAATTGGTCCGCGCGTTGGCTTGATGCGGGGCAAGACCCGGCGAGTTTTCAAACGGCGGAGAAATCAAAAAGCGCGACGGCAAATTTTGCAAGGAGCGGAGATGATCAATATAGACGCAATCAAACGCGAGCGCAATACCAAGCGGTACAACGCGGGCGAAATCATTTTTAATAAAGACGATACGGACAACCATTGCATGTACGTCGTCGAACGGGGCCAAGTCGAAATTACCAACCGCAAAAAGGTTTTGGAATTGATTGACGCGGGCGGCTTTTTTGGCGAAATGGCTTTGGTCAATAATAAACCGCGCAGCGCCACTGCCGCCGCGAAAACCGATTGTGTCCTCGTCAAGGTGGACGAAGGCGATTTTTATTTTCTGGTCCAACATTCGCCGTCTTTTGCGATTGAAATGATGCGGGTTTTGTCCGAACGTGTGCGCCGCAGTACGGAAACATAAAGCGCGCAAGGAAGGATTCATGTTACAAAACCGGGTAGCGCTCGTGACGGGTTCGACCGGCGGCATCGGCTTGGGCATTGCGCGCGCGTTGGCGGAGCAGGGCTGCCATGTCATGTTGAACGGCTTTGGCGACCGCGAAAGCATCGAACGCGCGTGCGTCGAGCTCGAGCGCGCGTTCGGCGTGCGCGTGATGCATCACGGCGCGAATCTTGTACATCCGAACGAAATTTACGAAATGATTGAATGGACCTGCGCGCAGTTGGGGGCGATAGAGATTCTCGTCAATAACGCGGGCATCCAATACACCGCGCCGGTGCATGAATTTCCGCGCGACAAATGGGACGCGATTTTGGCGACGAATCTTTCGGCGGCGTTTCACACGATTCAACATACGCTGCCGTTCATGCGGCGCAATGGCTGGGGCCGCATCATCAATCTCGCGTCGGTGCATGGGTTGGTCGCGTCGGCGAACAAAGCCGCGTACGTCGCCGCCAAGCATGGGCTGGTGGGTTTGACGCGCGTCGTCGCTTTGGAAACGGCGGGCAGCGGGATTACGTGCAATGCGATTTGTCCGGGCTGGGTGCTGACGCCTTTGGTCGAAGCGCAGATTCAAGCGCGCGCAACCGAAATGGTGACGGATTTGGATCAAGCCGCGCGCAGTCTGCTCGCCGAAAAACAACCGTCGCTGCAATTCGTCCAAGTGGAACAGGTCGCGCAATTGGCGGCGTTTCTCTGTTCCGATGCCGCCGCGCAGATGACGGGCGCGGCATTGACGATGGACGGCGGCTGGACCGCGCAATAGATTCCGCGACATGAACAAGCCAACGCTTTTGAACCCCAACGACATTCGCGTCTTTAGCGGCAGTTCGAATCTTGCGCTGGCAGGCGAGATTGCGCGACAGCTCGGCGTGCCGCTCGAACCGACCAAGATTCGCCGTTTCAGCAACGACAATTTGTATGTGCAGTTGGGTACGACCGTGCGCGGGCGCAACGTGTATCTTATTCAATCGCTCACGCCGCCGGTGAACGACCATTTGATGGAACTGTTCATGATGCTGGACATTGCGCGTTCGGCTTCGGCAAAGCAGGTTCATGCGGTGATGCCGTACTATTCGTTCGCGCGTTCGGACAAAAAAGACGCGCCGCGCATTTCCATCACCGCGCGGTTGATTGCGGATTTGCTGCGGACGGCGGGCGCGACGAACGTCATGACCATGATGCTCCATTCGCCGCAGGTGCATGGTTTTTTCAGCGTGCCGACGGATCCGCTCACGAGTCGCCCGGTGTTTCAAGAATATTTTTCGCGTCAAAATTTAGCCGATACGATTGTGATTGCGCCGGACATTGGCAGCGCAAAATCGGCGGCGCGCTTTGCCAAAGATTTGGGCGGCTTGCCCGTCGCGGCGGGTAACAAGGAACGCGTGTCGGATACGGAGGTGCGCGTCAGCGGTCTCATCGGCGCGCAATTGCGCGGCATGAAGCGCGCGTTGATTTATGACGACGAGATTGCGACGGGCGGCTCGATGCTCGCGGTCGCGCGCATTTTGGTCGAGGCGGGCGTGCGCGAAATTCAATTGGTCTGCACGCATGGCTTGTTCTCTGACAATGCGTTGGAACGGCTCGGCGCGATGCCCGAAATCACGGGCATTGTCACGACCGATACGATTTATCAGCCGCCGACGAAACGGCATCCCAAACTGCACGTCGTCTCTGTCGCGCATGTCTTTGCGGACGCGATTCGCAAAAATTATTTGGGCGAATCCATCAGCGATTTGTTTGTGTACGGACAGGGGAATACTTAGCGCGAATTCCTACCTTATTTGAGCAAGCCCCGACAAAATTTTTAGCGCCTGTGAACAGATGAATTCGATTCTCACGGAAAAATATCGCGCCACCGCCAAATTGGACGCGCTGCGCGCGACGGATTACGCGCGGCTCGACGCGGGCAAGCATGTGTATCTCGATTACACGGGCGGCGGCTTGTACGCCGAATCGCAATTGCGCGCGCATCTGGAACTGCTGCGGACGCACGTTTTCGGCAATCCGCACTCGTCCAATCCCACGTCGCAAGCCATGACCGATTTGGTCGAACGCGCGCGCGCGTACATTCTCGAATTTTTTAACGCCGACCCGCACGAGTATTGCGCGATCTTTACGCAAAACGCCAGCGGCGCGCTGAAACTCGTCGGCGAGTCGTATCCGTTCGCGCCGAATGACCGCTATCTCTTGACGTTCGACAATCACAATTCGGTGAACGGCATCCGCGAATTTGCGCGGGCGCGCGGCGCGCAGGTGACGTATGTGCCGGTGACGCTGCCCGATATGTATTTGGCGCAAGACGCGCTGTGGGAAGAGCTCGAACGTCCGAACGCGCAGGGCAACAATTTGTTCGCCTATCCCGCGCAATCCAATTTTTCCGGCGTGCAGCATCCGCTCGAATTTGTGGAATGGGCGCACGCGCGCGGCTGGGACGTTTTGCTCGACGCCGCCGCGTTCACGCCGACGAATCGTCTGGATTTGAGCCAAGTGAAACCCGATTTTGTGACGCAATCGTTTTACAAAATCTTTGGTTATCCGACGGGCGTGGGCGCGCTGATTGCGAAACGCGAAATTTTGAGAAAATTGCATCGCCCGTGGTTCGCGGGCGGCACGATTACGGTGGCGTCGGTGCAGGGCGACAAGTATTATTTGAGCGAAGGCGAAGCGGCGTTCGAAGACGGCACGTTGAATTATTTGACGATTCCCGCCGTCGAAATTGGTCTGCGGCATATTGACGCCATCGGTTATGCGGCGATTCACGCGCGCGCGATGGCGTTGACGGAATATCTGTTGACGGAATTGAGCGCGCTAACGCACGGCAACGGCGCGACGCTCGCGCGCGTGTACGGGCCGTTGGACACGCGTCAGCGCGGCGGAACCGTGACGATGAATTTTTACGACGCGCACGGGCGCGCGCTGGACCACCGCGAAATCGAGCGCCGCGCGAACGCGCGAAATATTTCGCTGCGAACCGGCTGCTTTTGCAATCCGGGCGGCGGCGAAATCGCGCTCGGCATCACCGGCACGGAATTGTCGCAATGTTTTCGACAGCCGGGACATGAATCGCGTTTTACGATTGACGATTTTCGGATGTGCGTGGACGGCAAGAGCAGCGGCGCGGTGCGCGTGTCGGTGGGCTTGGTGAGTAATTTGGCGGACGTAGAGACGTTTTTAGAGTTTGCGGCAAGTTTAGTCGCTTGATGCGAACGGTAGGGAGAAAAGATGCCCCGTAGCAAGAAAGAGCAGAAAGCGTTGCCACGCGTCCTCAATGAAGCTCATGCTCAATATCGGACGAAACTGAATATAGGCAAGGAGCGCACCTGTCAGTGCAAACCAACGCACATTAATTGCATGGAAGCCAAAGACTGGCTCAAGAGTCAAATTGGCGTATGGCAATTTTTCTATGAGAAGAGAGACGTTCGGGATAAGGAGCTCCATCCGGCGACCTTTCCTCTTTCGCTTGCGCGCAAGGTCATTTCGCTTTTCACGCACGAAGGCGAATTAGTTTTGGACCCCTTTGTGGGGAGCGGCACCACGCTTGTTGCGGCGCAAGAGTTGAATCGAAATGCGCTCGGATTTGATTTGCAAGAAAAATATCTCGCCCTTTGCGAAAAGCGATTGGCGCACAACAATCTCTTTAACAAGTCGCAGCAAATTGCGATCCAAGACGATGCAAGAAATATACCTCAATATCTTGAGGAGAATTCGGTCGCGCTGATCTTTACGTCGCCGCCTTATGCGAACCTTTTGAATCGCGCTCGCAAGAACAAATCGCGGCGCGATAGAGATAACGGACAGTTGGGCAAGATCGAGCAGTATTCCCAAGATGCGCGCGATTTAGGGACTATGGCGCTCGATGAATATACGAACGCGATGGGAGAGATTTTTGAGAGCCTTTTACCGCTGTTGCGGGAAAAAGGACATTGCGTCATAAACGTTCCCGACATGTGGTGGGCAAACGAGAGAATCACAATTCATATTGCCCTAGTCCAGGAATTGCGGAAGCGGGGTTATGAATTGAGAAACACTATTATTTGGGATAGAACAAATATCGTCAACAATATCGGTATCTTTGGATGGCCCAGCAATTACATCACGATGGGCACAACATTCGAATATTTACTCGATTTTTGGAGACCCCCCAGTGAAATTGTACTCAAAGCAAGAGCTCGTCGAGGAAATGCGGAAGATTTTTGACGCCGGTTGGCACAAGAGCGTCAAAAAGACCATTGACCGACGCAATGATGGCGCGGTTGGAAACACACTTGAAAAACTACTTGGGATAAGCGAAAACAATCTACCTATTCCCAATGCGCGCGAATGGGAATTGAAGGGGCAACGCAAGCATACAACCGCGTTGATTACTCTCAAGCATGCGGAACCTTCGCCAACAGCCGCAAGAATCGTTTCAAGCGTTCTGTTGCCCAAGTATGGCTGGAAGCATAAAAAGGCGGGAGCAGAATATCCTGCCTCAGAACAAAGCTTTCGCTCCACTACAAGCGCAACATCATTTACGAATCGCGGCTTTCGAGTTGTGGTGGATAGCGTTGAGCGCAAAGTAAAATTTGTGTTTGAGGCAGAGCAAGCCGACCAGAACGACAAGGAGATTGTCGCTTGGCTGTCAAGCGTTTTCAAAAGAGGCGGATTGGAAAAACTCGAGCCAGAACCGTATTGGGGTTTCGATGATTTGGAACCGCTTATTGCGACAAAGATGAAAAACTGCTTTTACGTCGTTGCGGCAAGTCGGATTCAGGAAAAGCGCGAATGGTTCAAGTATGAATCTCTTTATGTGCTGAGTGGATTTTCTTTTGAACGTTTTCTCGCGGCAATCAAAGATGGCAGTGTTTTGGTGGATTTTGACGCAAGAACGCATCATAATCACGGGACAAAATTCCGACTCCGCCAAGGCAAATGGCCCGCGCTATATTCAGATGTGGCGCGTGTAATATAGAAATGTATCAACTGCACATCCGCCGCGCGTCGCCCGCCGACGCCGCAGCGTTTGTCGAAATTTTTTCTTCGCCGCGCGTCATTTGGGGCACGCTCCAAGTGTTGTATCCGAGCGTCGAGGCGTGGCGCAAAAAATTGGAACCGACGGACGACGTTTATTCGCTAGTGGCGTGCGTCAACGACGCGGGCCAAGATAAAGCGGTGGGATTCGTTTCGCTGCACTTGAATCCGAATCGTCCGCGCCGCAAACACGCGGCAAGCATCGGTCTGGCGGTGCATATAGATTGGCAGGGTCAGGGCATCGGTACGGCGATGATGCAAGCCGCCATCGAATTTGCGGATCAATGGTTGAATCTCACGCGCTTGGAATTGGAAGTGTACACCGATAACGAACCCGCGCTGCGCTTGTATAAAAAATTTGGTTTTGAAATCGAAGGCACGCTCAAACAGAACTCGTTTCGCGGCGGCGAATTTGCGGACGTATATTGCATGGCGCGGCTGCGTCCGAAATAAAAAGGCGGAAAGCGGACGCGGCATGCATTCCGAACACATCATTTGGCTCGCGGTTGAGGATGAGGGCGCCATGGTCGCGTCGGGCGCGCATTTTATCTCACGCAGGATAGGACAACATGACTGAAACGATTTCAACTCGGACGCCGCCGAAAGCGCGCGGCTTGCGCTTGCCGTTCAGCGTGAAATTGGAGCCGCGTTTACAGACGCCGAAATGGCTGCCGTGGGCGACGACCATTGGTTCGGTCGTCGTGGCGTTGGTCGTCACCGGTTTGATTCTGGTCTATGTCGGCGGCGACCCGTTCGCTTCGTTTCGCGCGATTTATATGGCGGCGTTCGGCAATCTCGGCGTATTTTCGGATACGCTGGTCAAGGCGACGCCGCTCATTTTGACCGGTTTATCTTGTCTGCTCGCGTTCCGGATGCGCTTGTGGAACATTGGCGCGGAAGGACAATTTTATCTCGGCGCGTGGGGCGCGACGCTGATTGTCGAAAATGTATTGGGCAAAGACGCGTCGGCATGGCTGTTTATTCCGTTGATGGCGCTTTCGGGTTTTTTCTTTGGCGCGGTGTGGGGTTTTATTCCGGGCATTCTCAAAGCGCGTTTGAACGTGAATGAAATTATCTCGACGTTGATGTTGAATTACATCGCGCTCCTTTTCGTGGCGTACTGGGTGTTTGGCCCCTGGAGCGAGCGCGGTTTTCAATTGACGCCGACTTTTCCGCGCACGGCGTGGCTGCCGCGTCTCTCCGATTACGCGAGCTGGTTCAAACCTTTTTCGGGTTTGACGGTGCATCTCGGTTTTGTTTTTGCCGTGTTGGCGTGCGCGGCGGTGTGGTATCTGTTGACGCATACGCGTTTCGGGTACGAGATTCGTTTGATTGGCGATAACCCGAACGCGGCAAAATATGCGGGCGTCAATATCGCCTGGATGACGATTGTGGTGTTTATGCTGGCGGGCGGTTTGGCGGGCTTGGGCGGCATGTCCGAAGTGACCGGCGTGGTGCACCGGCTCCAAGACCGCATCTCGCCCGGGTATGGTTTCACCGCCATCATCGTGGCGTGGCTCGCCAAACTGAATCCGTGGGCGGTAATTCCGGTGGCGATTTTATTTGGCGGCTTGCTCATTGGCAGCCGCGAAATTCAACCGAGCGGCTTGGCGCGCATGTTGCAGGGAATTTTGTTGTTCACTTTGATTAGCAGTGAAGTGTTGAACCGCTATCGCGTCAAAATCGTGCGGGTGGGCAAATAGCGAGACCGCGGGCTGACAAGGAGACAAGTGGACAGGTAGGGGCGAGCCGTCTCCTACCTGACTACCAAATTACCGAACCATGAATTTTTGGGTCAATGTACTCACTGCCGGAATCTCGAATGGCACCGCGTTACTGTTTGCCACAATGGGCGAACTGCTCGCCGAGCGCGCGGGGGTTTTGAATTTGGGCGTCGAAGGGATGATGCTGATGGGCGCGGTTACGGCGTACGGCGCCGCCGCCGCTACCGGAGACCCCTGGCTTGGCTTGTTGATCGGAATGTTGGCGGGCGGATTTCTGAGTCTTTTGCATGCGTTCGTCGTGATTTCTTTGCGCGCTGACCAAGTGGTAAGCGGTTTGGCGTTGACGTTTCTCGGCACGGGGCTGGCGCTCGTGTTGGGCGAAGGTTTGGCGAGCGCGCGCGGCGTGCCGACGCTGCCGACGTACAGTATTCCGTTTCTGGACGCGATTCCATTTTTGGGGCCCGTTTTGTTTGACAACAAGAGCGTGCTGGTGTTTGTGGGCTATTTGCTGATTCCCGCGTTATGGTTTTACATTTACCGGACGCGCGGCGGTTTGCATCTGCGCGCGGTGGGCGAATATCCGGCGGCGGCGGATTCGTTGGGAATTGACGTGTACGCGCTGCGTTATTTTTATGTGTTTTGCGGCGGCGTGTTGGCGGGTTTGGCGGGCGGCGCGATTACGCTTTCGATTACGCCCGGCTGGTTCAGCGAATTCACCACGTCGGGGTATGGCTGGATTGCGATTGGGCTGGTGATTTTCGCGCAATGGAATCCGGTGCGCGCGGCGATTGGCGCGTACTTGTTCGGTTCCCTGCGCCGGTTCACGCTCGACGTGCAGGGCATCCAAAGCGTGTTGGGCATTGCGAATCCGTTTTTCTACGACCGCAATCTGCAATTCTTTTTAGAGATGCTGCCCTATGCGCTGACGATTGTGGTGTTGATTATCGGTTCGCGCGCGGCGATTCGCAAACGTTTGGGCGCGCCCGCCGCGTTGGGTCTGCCATACGTGCGCGGCGAACGCGGGCTGTTATAAGCGCGCGGGTTGAGCGTCGGGACGCCAAGTTGTTGGCGCGCACGGGAAAAATGCAGTCACGCGTTTATTTTTTTGGTAACGATTTGGTCAAAAAAAAACGAGCGATTTGGCATTGACAATGCGCGCGGTTTTGGTGTATTTTTAACGCAGGATTGTTTTCGCGCTATAGCTTGCCTTGTCGCAATCCGCTGCCCCATTTTTCGGTTTCAGTCGGTCGTGCTTCCCGGGCGTTGCACGGCGTCGGGTACCCCTTCGTAAAGCGCCGCTGAACCTCTTTCTTGCACGTTCTTCGCGCCGCGTGAAATTTGTTCGGTGTGAGTCATTCTTGAATTGAGAAAGAGGTATGATTAAAACACGCCAACGCTTTGATTTCGGTCGTTACAATTACATTATCGTGCCGCTCGTCGCGGGCGGTCTCGCGCTGCTCGTCGGCGGCGTCATTATTTGGCTGCTCGGCGCGAATCCCATCGAAGCCTATATCGGCATGCTTCAGGGTTCGCTCGGCAGTCCGAACGCAATCGCCGATTCGCTCGTCAAAGCGGTGCCTCTGCTGTTTGTCGGCGTCGGCATTTGTATCGCGTATCGCGGCGGCGTCATCAACATCGGCGGCGAAGGTCAAATCGTGATGGGCGCGTTGGCGACGACGTTCGTCGTGTTGACGCTCTCGAATCTGCCCGGTCTCCTCTTGATTCCGCTCGCGCTCGTCGCCGGCTTTATTGGCGGCGGTTTTTGGGGCGGCATCGCCGGTTTCCTCAAAGCGCGTTTCAAAGTGAATGAAGTGCTCAGCACCGTCATGTTGAATGCGATTGCGGTGCAATTCATGACGTTCCTGTTGAATGGCGTATGGATAGACCCTACTACGCTGGACAATGCGATTCGTATTCCGCAGACGCAGCGTTTTCCTTTGTGGGCGGATTTGCCGCGTCTCACGCCGACGCGCCTGCACGCGGGCATTTTGCTCGGCATCGCCATCGCGGTCTTGGCGTACATTTTGTTGTGGCGCACGACGATTGGATATCGCATTCGCGCGGTTGGGTTCAATACCGTGGCGTCCAAATACGCGGGCATTGCGGTGGGACGTTATCAAATTCTTGCCATTACGCTCAGCGGCGCGCTGGCGGGTCTCGGCGGCGCGGTCGAAGTGTTGGCGGTGAATCATCGTCTCTTTACCGACGGCTCGGCGACGGGTTTTACCGGCAGCGCGGGCTTTAACGGCATCGTCGTCGCGCTCTTTGGCGGTTTGCATCCGCTCGGCGTGATTCCCGCGTCCTTTTTATTTGGCGCGCTGCTCACCGGCGCGAATAGTTTGCAGCGCACGGTTCAGGTGCCGGGCGCGTTTGTGACGACGCTCGACGGGCTGGTGGTCATTTTTGTCGTCGCTTCGCAAATCTGGGCGCGTCGTCGCTCTACCCAACGCGTCATGCTCGAACCCGCGCCCAAAGAAAATGCGGTGAAAGTGGAAAGCGCGTGATGCGGAAAGCGGAAAGCGGAAGTCGGAAAGCGGAAAGCGGAAAACGGAAAGCGGAAAGCGGAAGTCGGAAAGCGGAAGTCGGAAAGCGGAAAGCGGAAAGCGAAAGTCGGAAAGCGGAAAGCGAAAGTCGGAAAGCGGAAAGCGAAAGTCGGAAAGCGGAAAGCGAAAGTCGGAAAGCGAAAATTGGAAAGCGCAAGTCGGAAATCGTAATTCGGAAATCACAAATCAAAAATGCTAGAGCAGCTTTTCGCGCCTGCGGTCATCATCGGCATTCTCGCTTCGGGGATTCAACTTGCCACGCCGTATCTGTACGCGTCCATCGGCGAAACGTTTAGTCAAGTGAGCGGCGTGTTGAATTTGGGCGTCGAAGGCGTGATGTTGATTGCGGCGTTCGTCGCGTACTATGTCGCGCTAAAAACTAATAATCTGATACTGGCGCTCGCGCTTGCCGCGTTGGTGGGCGCGCTGATGGGCCTGCTCACCGCGTTCTTGAGCGTGACGTTAAAAGCGGAGCAAGGCATTAGCGGCATCGGCATTTATTTGTTCGGCTTGGGCTTGAGCGATTTATTGTTCCTCGTTCTGGTCGGCACGCCGACGGCAATCAAAGGATTTCCCGAATTGGATTTGCCCGTGTTGAGCGAGCTGCCCGTCTTGGGACCGATTTTGTTTAGTCAAAACGTTCTGGTCTATTTTGCGTTTGCGTGTGTGCCGCTCGCGTGGTTCGTGTTGAACAAAACGACGCTCGGGTTAAAAGTGCGCGCCGTGGGTCAGACGCCCGCCGCCGCCGATTCGCTGGGCATCAGCGTCGCGCGCGTGCGCTACATTGCGGTCATTGTTGCGGCGACGATGGCGGGCATCGCGGGCGCGTCGCTTTCGATTGCGATGTTTAACATTTTCCAACAGAATCTCACGAGCGGCATGGGTTTTATCGCCGTGGCGCTGGTGTATTTTGGCGGCTGGCGTCCGTTTCGCGTCATGCTCGGCGCGCTGCTCTTTAGCATGGTGAACGCGCTCCAATTGTGGATTCAGACGTTGGGCATCGGTTTGCCATCCGACATTGCGGGAATGTTGCCGTACATCTTGACCATCATTGCGTTGATTTTTGCGGCGCGGCAAATCGTGACCCAGCCGACCGCGCTGACGAAACCGTTTGAAAGGGGCGAGTAGACAGGCAAAGAGGGAAACAGGGAAAGAGGGAAACGCCTGCTGCCTGTCTATCTGTCTACCTGCTGCCTGTCTACCTACTCACCCATCTACCAAATTCAAGGAGGAGAAGAATGAAAGTCCGTTATTTGTTTTTCGTAATCGCGCTCGTTGCCATGCTCGCGCTTGCCGCGTGCGCGACGCCGACCGCCGCGCCGCAGCCGACCAGCGCGCCCGCGCAGCCGACCAGCGCGCCGTCGGCAGCAAAACCTTTCCGCGTCGCCATGGTAATGCCAAGCGCGGCGAATGATTTGGCGTTCAGCCAGAGCATGATTGACGCGCTCAAGAAAATACAGAATGAAATGGGCAAAGACAAATTTGAATTTGTCTATTCCGAAAACATGTTCAATGTGACCGACGCCGCCACCGCGATTCGTGATTATGCGACGAAAGGGTACGACCTCATTCTCGCGCACGGTTCGCAATACGGCGCGTCCGTCCAAGACATTGCGCCCGATTTCCCCAACACTGCGTTCGCGTGGGGCACTGCCGTTGATACCTTTAAGGAAAAAGGCGTCAACAATGTCTTTGCCTACACCGTCGCGTCCGATCAAGGCGGTTATGTCGAAGGCGTCATCGGCGCGAAACTGAGCAAAAGCCATGTTCTCGGCGCGCTCGGTCCGATTCCGGCGGGCGACGGTCAATTGACTATCAAAGGTTTTGAAGCCGGCGCCAAAGCCACCGACCCGAACGTCAAAGTGCAAACCACGTTCACCAATTCGTTCAGCGACGTGGCGTTGATGTCGCAAGCCGCGCAAACGCAAATCGCGTCGGGCGCGGATGTGTTGACCGGCACTTCGCAAAGCGTGGTCGGCGCGGTCAGCGTCGCCAAAGACAAGGGCGCGTTGTGGTTCGGCAATCAATCCAACCAAACGTCGTTGGCGCCCGAAATCGTCGTCGCAAGCCAAGTGTACGATTGGACCTTTGCGCTCAAAGACATGATGGCGAAAATCAACGGCGGCACGCGCGGCGGCGAAGTCTTTATCATGACGTTCGCCAACAAAGGTCTCGTCATGGAATACAATCCGGCGTACAAACTGCCCGACGACGTTAAAGCGTTGGCGGATAAAACCGTAGCCGGTTTGGCGGACGGCAGTATTCAGACAGGAATCAAATAGTCCGATAGTTTCTAGTGCGATAGCGCGATAACGTTTAGTGCGATAGTGCGATAGTCAACCGAACGACCGAAACACTATCGCACTATCTTACGATCGCCCTATGTTACTATTCCACTATCGCGCGACACTGCAATGATTCAAACCGTCGAGTTGCGAAACATCACCAAACGCTTTCCGGGCGTCTTGGCGAACGACCGCGTAAATTTGCAAGTGCGCGCGGGCGAGATTCTCGCGCTGTTGGGCGAAAACGGCGCGGGCAAATCTACGTTGATGAAAATTTTGTACGGCATGCATCACCCGACCGAAGGCGAGATTTTGGTCAATGGACAGGTCGTACAATTCAAATCGCCCGCCGACGCGCTGGCGCGAGGCATCGGCATGATCCATCAACATTTTCAACTCGTGCCCGGTTTCACCGTCGTCGAAAATGTCGCGCTCGGTTTGAAATCGTCGCGGGGCCCGCTGACCGATTTAGATGCGGTGGGCAAACGGGTGCGCACACTCGGCGCGCAGTACGGTCTGCATGTGGACCCGCACGCGTTGGTGTGGCAGCTCGCGGTGGGGCAGCAGCAGCGCGTCGAGATTATCAAAGCGTTGTACCGCGACGCGTCGCTGTTGATTTTGGACGAACCGACGGCGGTGTTGACGCCGCAAGAGGTGGAGGAATTTTTTGGCATCTTGCGCCGTTTGCGCGATGCGGGCAATGCGCTCATTTTTATCAGCCATAAATTGTACGAAGTCATGTCCATCAGCGACCGCGTGATGGCGCTGCGCGATGGGCGCGTCGTGGGCGAGGCGGAAACCAAAGCGACGAACCAGCAGGAACTCGCGCGCATGATGGTCGGACGTCAGGTTGTGACGCGCTGGGAAAAATCGAATACGCCGCCGGGCGACGCCGTGCTGCAAATCAAACAGCTCGCGGTGTCAAACGACAAAGGTTTGGGCGCGGTCAATAATTTATCGCTTGACGTGCGCGCGGGCGAAATTTTGGGCATCGCGGGCGTGTCGGGCAACGGGCAGCGCGAGCTCGCGGAAGCGCTGACGGGAATGCGGCGCGTGAATGGCGGCGCGGTGCAGCTGGCGGGTGAGGACGTGACCAATTGTTCGCCGGAAAGAGTGATTGCGGCGGGCGTCTCGTTCATTCCCGAAGAACGGATGGTGATGGGCGTCGTGCGCGAATTTTCCGTCGCCGAAAACGCGATTTTGGAAACGCACAATCAGCCGCCGCTCTCCAACCGCACGTTTTTTGATTTCAAACAAATCAACGCGCATGTGACCAAACTGGTGCGCGAGTACGACGTGAAAACGCCTTCGCTCGAAACGCCGGTAAAGAGTTTGTCCGGCGGCAATATCCAAAAATTGATTCTGGCGCGCGAATTGAGCCGCGCGCCGCGCGTCTTGATTGCGGCGCAGCCGACGCGCGGCGTGGACATTGGCGCGACGGAATATATTCACAAACGACTCATTGAACAGCGCGGCGCGGGCACCGCGATTTTGCTCATCAGCGAAGATTTGGAAGAGGTGCGCGCCTTGTCCGACCGCATCGCGGTCATGTACGAAGGCAAAATCGTCGGCATCGTGCCGCCCGATACGTCGGTGGAAGAATTGGGTTTGATGATGGCGGGCGCGAAGAAGGATTTGTGATTTTGGATTTATGATTGTTGATTTGCGCGACAAACTATGTCGCGGCGAAATCAGAAATCGAAAATCATAAATCAGAAATTTCGTGATACAATAACTCCACTTCGACCAATGGTCGCGGCGCGGCGCAAGCTGCCGCACGCGGCGTCGGGCATCCCCGCTCGGAAAGCGCCGTTGGTCTGTTTTCCACCGAGCGTCAGCGCGCAAAACGAAATGCTTTGCCAGCGTGACGTTATTTCAAGATGAAAGCATTTGAGAACTATCATTTGCCAACGACGGTGAGTGACGCGCTGACTTGGTTGGCGCAATACGAGGGCCGCGCGCGCGTGATTGCGGGCGGCACCGATTTGTTGGTGGACTCGCAAACGGAATATTACGAGGGGCATCGTCCGCATTACGACGCGCTTGTGGATGTGACGCGTCTCGCGGGCGCGAATGAAATCCGCGAACAGGACGGTTTCATCGTCGTCGGCTGCGCCGTCACGCATACCCAAATCGTCGCGTCAGCGTTGATTCAACAGCGCGCGACGGCGCTCGCGGAAGCGTGCGCGGTCGTCGGCGGACCCCAAGTGCGTAACGTGGCGACCTTGTGCGGCAATGTGGCGCACGCGCTGCCGGCGGCGGACGGCACGGTCGCATTGATGGCGCTGGACGGCGAAGCGCAGGTCGCGTATCGTCAAGGCGAGAGCGAGCGCGCGGAATGGCGGAACTTGGCGAGTTTGTTTCGGGGACCCGCTCAATCCGCCGTGGATTCGACGCGCGAATTGATTACGGCGGTGCGTTTCCGTCCGCTCGGAAAAAATCAAGCGAGCGCGTTTGCGCGCGTGATGCGTCCGCAAGGCGTCGCGCTGCCGATTCTGGGCATGGCGACGCGCGTTCATATTGAAAATCGAAAATCGAAAATCGAAATTCAAGACATTGCCCTTTGCGCGGGCCCCGTCGCGCCGATCCCGTTCCGCGCCGCGCAAACGGAAGAATTTTTGCGCGGCAAAATTTTGACAGAGGATGTTTTGAATCAAGCCGCGCAGATTTTGACGGCGGAAGCGAAACCGCGCACGTCCGCGCATCGCGCGACCAAAGAATATCGGTACGAGCTGCTGCCGGCGCTGCTGCGGCGGACGCTGTTGAAAGCGGCTGAACGCGCGGCGGAATAGAGAGAGAGAATTATGCCAACCTTAAATTTTTCAGTCAATGGCAAACCTGTTTCTGTCGAGATTGAAGCGAATGAATATCTCGCGTCCGTGCTGCGTTACAACCTCGGTTTGACCGGCACAAAAATCGGCTGCGACGAAGCCGAATGTGGCGCGTGCACCGTCCTCGTGAACGGTACGACGGTGAATTCATGTATTTATCCCGCGTTCAAAGCGCAGGGCGCGGAGGTGTTGACGATTGAAGGTTTGGCGGAAACGTGGCATGGTAGGGGCGAAGCATTTTCAGACGCGCACGCGACACTCCAAGCATCCGTGAATGAAAACGCTTCGCCCCTCCATCCGTTACAATCACAATTCATTCAACAGGGCGCGCTGCAATGCGGTTTTTGTTCGCCCGGCGTTTTGATGCAGAGCAAACGTTTGCTCGACCACAATCCGAATCCGACGGATGACGATATCAAGGACGCGTTAAAAGATACGCTCTGTCGCTGCGGCGCGTACGTGGCAATGATGAACGCCATCAAACACGCGGCGCAAGAGCTGCGTGAGCCCGAAATCGCGCATACGTTCGACATTCCCAATTTGCCCCACGTCCAAACGCCGCTCAACGTCATTGGCAAACCGCTGCCGCGTCCCGATGCCGTCGCCAAAGCGACGGGCGCGGCGAAATACAGCGACGATTATTCTTTTCCCGATATGCTGTGGGGCGCGACGCTGCGCGCGCAATTTCCGCACGCGAAAATTGTGAGCATTGATACGTCCAAAGCGCAAGCGCTGCCCGGCGTCCATGCCGTGTTGACGCATCGCGACGTACCGGGCTCCAAAAATCACGGTTTGGTGTACAACGATTGGCCCGTGTTGTGTTACGACAAGGTGCGCTATCAGGGCGACGCGGTGGCGATTGTGGCGGCGGATACGCGCGAAATCGCGCAGCGCGCGTTGGATTTGATCGAGGTCGTCTATGAGGAATTGCCGATTGTGGATAATCCGGTGGGCGCGCTGAAACCGGAAACGATTATTGTGAACGACGGCACCGGACACGGCAATTTGTTGAAACACATTCACGTCGAAAAGGGCGACATTGAAAAGGGTTTCGCCGAAGCGGACTTGATCGTCGAACACGAATATCGTACGCCGTTTTACGAACACGCGTTTATGGAACCCGAATGTTCGATTGGGCGCGTGTTGGAGAACGGGCGCATTGAAGTCATTTGCGGTTCGCAGATTCCTTACGACGACCGGCGTCAAATCGCGGCGGCGTTGAATATGCAAGAACATCAAGTGCGCGTGCGCGGCGCGCTCATCGGCGGCGGTTTTGGCGGCAAAGAAGATATCGCGGCGCAAATTCACGTCGCGCTGTTGGCAAAGGCGACGGGGCGACCCGTGAAAATATTGTACTCGCGGCACGAAAGTTTAATCGCGCATCCGAAACGGCACGCGACTATCATCCGTTTGAAAACCGGCGCGAAAAAAGACGGTACGATTGTGGCGTCGCACGCGACGATTTACGGCGACAGCGGCGCGTACGCTTCGTTGGGCGACAAGGTGATGACGCGCGCGGCGACGCACGCGGCGGGACCGTACAAAATTCCGCACGTGAAAATTGATTGTTACGCGATGTACACCAACAATCCGCCCGCGGGCGCGTTTCGCGGTTTCGGCGTGACGCAATCGTGTTTCGCCGTCGAATCGAACATGGACGAAATCGCGCACAAATTGAATCTCGACCCCTTTGAATTGCGCCGCATGAACGCGCTGACGATTGGCGATACGACCAGCACGGGGCAGGTGGTGCGCGAAAGCGCGGGTTTGCTCGAATGTATCCATCTGGTCGAACAAGCCGTAAAAGCAGACACGCTGCAAACCGAAACGCAAAAATCAAAAATCCGCGCGTGGGGTTTCGCCGCGGCGTACAAAAATACGGGGCTCGGCGGCGGCGCGCCGGATAAAAGCGCGGCGGAAGTAGAGGTGTTTGAAGACGGCGCCGCCGAAGTGCGCTGCAGCGCCGCCGAAATCGGACAGGGTTTGCCGACGATTATGGCAATGATTACGGCGGAGGAATTGGGTTTGCCGTACGAACGCGTGCGCGTTTTGTTGAGCGATACGGATTTGACGCCCGACGGCGGTCCGACCACCGCGTCGCGGCAGACGTTTGTGTCGGGCAACGCGGCGCGGTATGCGGCGCGCGGGATGCGCGAAATTCTCGCCGAGACCGCGAGCGAATATCTGGACGCGGCGCCGGAACAATTGACGTTCCACGATGGTTACATAAGCAGCAACGGCAAGCGGATGGAATTTGCCGAGTTGGTGAAAAAGGCGCGCGCGGAAAATCGCCCGACGCGTTATCTGCACGAGTATTTCGCGCCCGCGACCAAACCGCTCGGCACGGAAGGCGACATGCACTTTGGTTTTTCGTACGCGGCGCAAGCGGCGTTGATTGAACTCGACACGGATACCGGCGAGGCGCGCGTCTTGAAAGTTGTGGCGGCGACGGATATTGGCCGGGCGTTGAATCCGCTCGCGCTGCAAGGGCAGGTCGAAGGCGGCATTATGATGTGTCTCGGCAACGCGCTGACCGAAGAGTACATTGTCGAAAAGGGCAAGATTTGGTCGGACTTGTTTGCCAAATATAAAATGCCCAGCATCAAACACACGCCCGAAATTGTTTCGTTCATTGTCGAAGACGAAATTTCGTCGGGCCCCTTTGGCGCCAAAGGCGTGGGCGAGATTTCTTCGATTCCGACGACGCCCGCGATTACAAACGCGATTTATAATGCCTGCGGCGTACGGATTCGCAAATTGCCCGTGGACCAGGACGCGTTGTTGTTGGCGCTGCGGCGAGGCAAAGAAACGGTGGGTTGAGCGCCAAGACGGACGTTTATTTTAGAAAACTGGATGGGCGATCTGATGCTGGATTTTTCCGCGGTGCAAGATAAACAGTTGTCTCTGTGCGAATTCGTGGAACGCGAAAAAATTTCGTTTGACGCGTTGGCGCGGTTGACAAACGAAATGCTCGATACGATGCTGGCGTTGATTGCAGATTGCGTGGACGCCGATGTGACGTTTGTGCCGCAAGACCCTGCAGCGAATGATACGTTCGCGCAAAACCCCGACGAAACGAATTTGGCGTGGACGCTCGGTCATGTGATTGTTCACGTCACCGCGTCGGCGGAAGAAGCCGCGTTCATTGCCGCCGAATTGGCGCGCGGCGTCAAGCGCGGCGCGGCGCGTTCGCGTTATGAAATCCCTTGGGAAAGCGTGACGACGATTCAACAATGCCGCGAACGTTTGCAAGAATCGCGGCGGATGCGTTTGGCGTCGTTGGAAATGTGGCCCCAGCCGCCGCATTTGGAAAACACGTACGCGCCGCGCCCGAATTCGCTGCGCAATCCCATTTCGCGTTTCGTCGCGGGTTTGATGCACGACGATTCGCATTTGGAACAGATTCAAGATATCGTCGCGCAGGCGCGCGCGGCGCGTTCGACCGCGGCGGCATAGACCGGACATAACGTGGCTGTTTGTTCTTTAACGCGCAAATACAACCTCGACGCGCGGCTGACTTGGGCGGACTCGGCGCGGCGGCAGCTGGCGGCAGCGCTGCGCGACCCGAGCTTGTGGGCTTTGGTTTTGGCGGCGTTGTTGGCGCTCACGCTGGCATACCAAGTCCGTGCCGCGTACACGCTTGGCGTCGGCACGCGCACTGACGCGGCGTATGTGTCCGGTTTCAACGGCGCGGAAAAAATGGACGCGACGCCGTTCCGCTGGTCGCGGGACGATTCGGAAATTGCGCTGCCCGGTTTGGGCAAAGGCGCGGTCGCGACCGTGACGCTGTGGCTGGCGGGATTTCGCCCGGATGGCAGTATGCCGCAGGTTACGATTCTGGCGAATGGGCAAACCGTCAAAACGCTGCCAGTTCTCGGCGCGTTCCGTCCGTACAAACTGGACGTTCGCGCGGCAGCCGCGCAAGACGCGGATTTACGAATCCAATTGCGCACGGAAGCGTTTGTAGGCGGCGACAAACGTCTGTTGGGCGTAATGGTGAACGGCATAAGCGTCGAACCGCCGACGGAATGGCGCTTGGTTCTGCCGGCGTGGGAGCAGGTCGCGCGCTTGACGTTGGGAATTGTTTCGGTCTATCTGTTCGGGTTGGCGGTGGGCATTTCAAAACGCCGCGCGCTGGCGTTAGCGTTGGCGCTTTTAGGCGCGGCGGCGGTTGGCTTGGCGTGGTTCCGCATTTGGGTGACGCCGCTCACCGGTTTGTGGCTGCTTGATTTGTGGCTCGCGATGCTTTTGGGTTTGGCGACGCGGCGCGCCGTGCGCGGCTTGTGGCAAAAACGCGCGTTGGGCAGCCAAGCCGCTTTGGGCGGGCTGACTTTGCTCTTTGTTTTTGGTTTTTGGATTGCCATGAGCGGTTTGACCAATCCGAATTTCTTTCCGATTGACCACATTTATCGCGCCCATTTGATGGGCGGGTTTATTGAAAACAAAGCCAAAGCCGTCGCGTTTTTCTATGACAATCCACAGTCCGATATGTGGGGCGGCAATTTAACGTTTCCCTATCCGCCGACTTTGGACGTGCTGCTGGCGCCGCTGCGCGCGGTCGCGCCGACCGACGAGAACGTGGTAACGCTGTTGAATTTGTTTGGCGCGTTTTTTTATGCGTCCGCGATTTTTCCGCTGTACATTTTGGCGCTTTACCTCGCGCCGCGCAATGTGTTGGCGGGACTGATTGCCGCGGGCGCGTGGCTCGTCATGCCAATCAATTTTTTGCCGTTATCGGACGGCGCGTTTCCTAATTTATTCGGTCAATGGTGCGCGCTGATTTTTCTTGCGGCGCTGGCAGCGTATTATGCGCGCGTCGCCGAACCCAAAATCGCGGCGACGCTCGCGCTGCTGCTGCTGTTGGCGTTCATGGCGTACTCGCCGACGCTGGTCTATTTACTCATTTTGCTGGCGGCGTTTTTAACGCTGCGTTGGGCGTTCGTGCGCGAGCCCGGCGAAGCGCGGCGTGTGCGCGGCTTGGCGTTCATTGTGGCGGTTGCGCTGGGCGGCGCGCTATTGCTGTACTATGGCGCGTTCCTTGAAACGTTATTTTTTAGAACGCTGCCCGCGATGTTGGCGCGTTTGAGCGAAAGCGGCTCGGTGGGCCGTTCGCCCTTTATGCGCGCGGGATGGGCGCTGCCCGTAGAATTAATCGCGCATTTTCGCTTGCTGCCCGCGCTCGCCGCGCTGCTGGCGCTTGTTTTGCTGCGCCCCTTGCAGTCGCCCGCGCGGTGGCTTTATCTGGCGGGGTTGCTCGCCTTTGTGCCGTTCGGCATCGCGGAAAATTGGATTAATTTGTACAACAAACACATGCTCGCGGTTTTGCCGTTTGTGGCGCTCGGAACCGGCGTGACGTTGGCGGCGTTGTATCAAAAAGGTTGGATCGGACGCGCGCTCACGGTCGCGTTGATGGCGTATTTGACGTATGAAGGATTGCGCGTATGGTACTTGCGCGTGTACGAATATATTTTGCCCGCAGGTTCGGGGATTGAAAAATTATTCTGAGTCAGCGCCTTAAACGACGCGGAGGTTTTCGTACATGAATCAAGCAACGCAAGCTTATTTGAACGCGCAGCGTCAAGTTTTTCTGGATGAATTAAAAACTTTTCTCGCGCTGCCGACGATTTCGACTTTGTCCGAACATCGCGCGGACGTGCAGCGCGGCGCGGAATGGGTGGCGCAAAATTTGCGCGCGATGGGCATGGAGCATGTCGAAATTTTCCCGACGGGCGGCGGCGCGGGACAACCGTTGGTATATGCCGATTGGCTGCACGCGGAGGATGCGCCGACGATTCTGGTGTACGGCCATTTTGACGTCCAACCCGTTGACCCGTTGGCGGAATGGCGCACGCCGCCCTTTGAGCCGACGATTGTGGGCGAAGCGATTTACGCGCGCGGCGCGTCGGACATGAAAGCGCAAATCCTCGCGTGCTTGAAAGCGCTAGAGGCGCTGCGGCAAACCGATTCATTGCGCGTGAATATCAAAGTGATTGTCGAAGGCGAAGAGGAAATTGGTTCGCCGCATCTGGGCGAATTTTTGCGCGCGCACAAGGAAAAATTAAAATGCGATGCCGCGTTGAACGCCGATTCGCAAATGGCGGCGCGCGACATGCCCAGCATCGTGTACGGTTTGCGCGGTTTGTGCTATTTTGAATTGTGGGTTCACGGCCCCGCGCAGGATTTACATTCCGGCGTTTTCGGCGGCACGCTCCTCAATCCCGCGCAAGCGTTGGCGGAATTGGTCGCCGGGATGCACGACGCGCAAGGACGCGTGACGCTGCCCGGTTTTTATGACGACGTGCGCGTCTTGGACGCGGCGGAACGCGCCGAGTTGGAACGGTTTCCCGTCACGGCTCAAGCGTGGGCGCACGCGGCGGGCGTGACCGCTTTGTGGGGCGAAGACGGTTATACGACGTTGGAACGCACCGGCGCGCGTCCGACTTTGGAAGTAAATGGTTTGCTTTCGGGATTCACCGGCGAAGGGTCCAAAACGGTTTTGCCAGCGAAAGCGATGGCGAAACTTTCGATGCGCCTTGTGCCTCATCAACGTCCTGAAAAAATCCGGGCGCAATTGGAAGAGTATCTGCGCGCGCATGCGCCCGACGCTATTACCTGGCGCGTGAAACAATTGGCGGCGGGCGAACCCGTTTTGTTGAATCGCGATTCGCGTTTTACGCGCGCGGCGGCGGACGCCTTGCGCGAAACGTTTGGCGTCGCGCCCGTATTTCAACTTTTGGGCTGGAGCGTTCCTGTCACCAATTTGCTCAACGACGAATTGGGCGCGGACGTGGTGGTGATGGGATTCGGTCTCGCCGACGACGGCACGCACGGCCCGAACGAACGGTTTTATCTGCCGAATTTTTATCGCGGGATGGAAAGCTATGCGCGGTTTTTCCAGAACGCCGCACAAGTTCCAAGTTAAAAGCTTCAAGCTAAAAGTTTCAAGCTAAAAACAAAAAGGTAAATTCACTTTTGACTTGGCTTGAAACTTTTCACTTTGCAAATGCCAACGTTTGATCACTATTACAAATATGACGAACTCGCGCGCATTCTAAATGAATTCGCCCAAGAATTTCCAAATCTCGCGCGGCTTGAAAGCATCGGCAAAAGTTACGAAGGGCGCGAGGTGTGGTTAATGACGCTGACCAATTTCGCAACGGGCGCGGACACGGAAAAACCCGCGTTATGGGTGGACGGCAATTTGCACGCGTCCGAAGTTTCGCCCGCGTCGGCGTGCGTGTATTTCATTGATTATCTGACCAAAAATTATGGCGCGGACGCCGAGGTCACGCGCGCGCTCGATACGCGCGTCTTTTACATTTGTCCGCGTCTCAATCCCGACGGCGCCGAACTCGCGCTCGCGGACCCTCCCAAAATTATTCGTTCGTCCGCGCGTCCGTACCCGTATGACGAAGAGCCGGTTGAAGGTTTGATTGAACAAGATATGGATGGCGATGGCCGCATGTTGACGATGCGGCTTGCGGACCCGAATGGTCCTTGGAAGGAACATCCCGACGAACCGCGTCTTTTGATTCAACGCGACCCGATTGAACGCGGCGGCGTCTATTATCGTTTGCTGCCCGAAGGACGGTTTGAAAATTTTGACGGCGTGACCATGCAAATCGCGCCGCGCAAAGAAGGGCTTGACCTGAATCGCAATTTTCCAATGGGCTGGCGTCCGGAAGGCGAACAACATGGCGCGGGCCCTTTTCCGACGAGCGAGCCGGAAGTGCGAAACTTGGCGCAGTTTGTGACGGCGCATCCGAATATCACGGGCGCCATCGCGTTTCACACTTTTAGCGGCGTATTGTTGCGCCCCTATGATGACCGCAGCGATGACGAAATGCCCGCCGAAGATTTGTGGACGTTCAAAAAAATCGGCGACAAGGGCACGGCGCTGAGCGGTTATCCCAACGTCTCGGTGTTTCACGATTTCAAATATCATCCCAAACAGGTGATTACGGGCGCGTTTGATAGTTGGATGTATGAACATGTGGGCGTGTTTGCGTGGACGGTGGAAATTTGGAGTCCGCAAATGCGCGCGGGCATCGAGAAATACAAATTTATCGAATGGTACCGCGACCATCCCGTCGAGGATGATTTCAAATTGTTGAAATGGAACGACGAAAAACTCGGCGGCAAGGGTTTTGTGCATTGGTACAAATTTAATCATCCGCAGTTGGGCGAAATTGAATTGGGCGGCTGGAACGAAGCGTACTGTTGGCGCAATCCGCCGCCGGAATTTTTGGAAGCGGAACTCGCGCTGTTTCCGCAATGGCTGTTGTGGCACGCGCTGATTTCGCCGCAATTGGAACTGCGCAGCGTCGAAGCGAAAGCGTTGGGCGACGGGACTTGGCGCGTGCGCGCTGTCGTTCACAATACGGGTTGGCTGCCGACCTACGTGACGAAAAAAGCCGCCGAGAAAAAAGCGGTGCGCGGCGTGGTCGCGGAATTGGAATTGCCGGACGGCGCGAGTTTGGAAACGGGTAAAACGCGTACGGAAATCGGTCAGTTGGAAGGGCGCGCCTATAAAGATTCGGCGGTGAGCGAATGGAACGTTGACCCGACCGACGACCGCGCCAAAGTGGAATGGGTCGTGCGCGCGCCGCCGGGCAGCGTTTTGAAAATCGTCGTCAGACACGAACGCGCGGGGACCGTGCGCGCCCAAGTGACATTGGGCTGAGTTTCGAAGATTAGAAATCGGCGATTAGAAATCGGCGATTAGAAATCGGCGTCTGAAAAAAGGTAAAATCGCGGAGCGATTGGTGGAAAATGCGCGGCAAAAAATCGCCATGCGATTTCACCGTTTTTGAGAGCGTGATTTCCAATCACGTGGTTTGGAATCATGCGATAACGCATGATTTGACGGCGTGTTTTGCCGATTGGTGGAAAATGCGCGGCAAAAAATCGCCATGCGATTTCACCATTTTTGAGAGCGTGATTTCTAATCACGTGGTTTGGAATCACGTGGTTTGGAATCACGTGGTTTGGAATCACGTGGTTTGGAATCATGCGATTTGGATTCGCGTCATCTGAAATCGCATAGCCGTGTCACAAAGGAGCTGTCATGCCCTATTGGCGATTGTTTTATCATTTTGTCTGGACGACCAAGAATCGCGAACCTTTGTTGACGCCGGATATCGAGGCGCGCGTGCACGGCTTTTTGCGCAATGAAGCGGAAAAAATGCAGGCGCCGCTGTGTTTTGTCAACGGCATGGCGGAACATATTCACATATTGGCAAGCGTGCGTCCCGCCGTTTCGCCGGCTGATTTTGTCAAACAGGTCAAAGGCGCGAGTTCGCGGTGGATTTCGCTAAAGTTTGAACGTCCGTTTGAATGGCAAGAAGGATATGGCGCGTTGTCCGTTTCTGAAGAAAACGTTCAGCGCGTCATCGCGTATATCAAAAACCAAAAACAGCATCATGCCGAAAAAACGCGCTGGACCCTATTTGAGATGACGCAAGATTGGGACGGCAAAAAATGGATTGAAAACGAAATTTTCTAATGCTTTGCGCCGCGTCTTTTTGAGAGAGATGAATTCGATATGCTGCGCAATTTTTCCAACGCTTGACATTTTACTTTTTAACGAGGAATCTGATTCACTGCTTGTAAAAAACTCGAAATCTAATGTCCTGAAAGTTAGAACATGAACGAACTGTACCAACTCGAACCGCAAACCGTTCTTGGACAACTGCATACTGACGCCCAACAAGGACTGTCCGAAAGCGAGGCGGCGGCGCGTTTGCAAAAATACGGTCCGAACGTGACGCAAGAGACGCGCGCGCGTTCGCCGTGGCTGATTTTTTTTGAACAGCTCAAGGCGACGATGGTGTTGATCCTCATTGCCGCCGCAGTGGTCGCCGGCCTGCTCGGTTCGTGGAAAGATACGATTGCGATTAGCGCGATTGTCGTCTTGTTCGCGCTCGTCGGTTTCGCGCAGGAATATCGCGCGGAACAGGCGATTGCGGCGCTGAAAAAAATGGCGGTGCCATTTGTCAAGGCGCTGCGCGGCGGCAAGGCGCGCGAAATCGCTTCGAGCGAGCTGGTTCCGGGCGACATTATTTTGCTCGAAACGGGCAATATCGTGCCTGCCGACGCGCGCGTGATCGAGAGCGTGAATTTGCGCGTGCAAGAAGCCGCGCTCACGGGCGAATCGGAACCGATTGAAAAGAGCGCCGCGCCCATGCCGCAGCCCGACCTCGCGCTCGGCGACCGGCGCAATATGTTGTACATGGGAACGGTGGTGACGTACGGACGCGGCAAAGCGGCGGTGACGGGTACGGGAATGCAAACCGAACTCGGCAAAATCGCCAAACTGATTTCCGACGTGCGCGGCGAACAGACGCCGCTGCAAAAGAAACTGGACCAATTGGGGCGCATGCTCGCGGTTGTGGGCATTGCAGTGGCAGCCGTTATCGTCGTCTTGGGATTGATGCGCGGCGATTCGTTGACGCATTTATTGTTGACGGGCGTCAGCGTCGCCGTCGCGGTGGTGCCGGAAGGATTGCCCGCCGTCGTGACCATTACGCTCGCGCTCGGCGCGCAGCGCATGTTGAAACGCCAAGCGTTGATTCGCAAACTGCCGGCGGTGGAAACGCTCGGTTCGGTCACGGTGATTTGTTCCGACAAGACCGGCACGCTCACCGAAAACCGCATGACCGTAATCGCGCTGGACGTGGCGGGACAGCGCGTGGAACTCGACCAAGAGTTGGTACGCAATGCGCCGTCTCTCGTTTCGTACACGCAAGCGTTCTCGCCCGACCCGGCGAGCGTCGGCGGCATCCGACAAGGGCAGGCGCTGACGCTGCTGCTCGCGGGCGGCGCATTGTGCAATGACGCGACCTTGAGCCAAGAAACCGCGCAGGGCAAATACCGCGCGTTGGGCGACCCGACCGAAGGCGCGTTGGTGACTGCCGCCGCGCAGTTTGGTTTGTGGAAAGAAGAGCTGGAGCGCGCGCTGCCGCGCGTGGCAGAATTGCCTTTTGACTCGGAACGCAAACGCATGACGACGGTGCACGACATTGCGTTGTACGACCAACAGGCGCACGATGTCGTCGCGCAGGTGTTTGACAATCAGCCGTTCGTGCAATTCACCAAAGGCAGCGTGGACGGCCTCATCGCGTTATCGGATCGTTTTTGGATGAACGGACGCGTGAACGAATTGGACGACGCGACGCGCCAGAAAATTCTGGATGCGAATTACGATTTGGCGACGCGCGGGATTCGCGTGTTGGGCATGGCGTTTCGGCCGTTGGAGGCGCGTCAAGCCGCCGTCGTATCGCCCGCGCTCGAAGAGGATTTGATTTTTGTCGGACTGTTTGGCATGATTGACCCGCCGCGCGCCGAAGTCCGCGCGGCAGTGACGACGTGCCAAACCGCAGGCATTCGCCCCGTGATGATTACGGGCGATCATCCGCTCACCGCCGTTCAAATTGCGAAACAGTTGGGCATCGCGCAGCAAGACAGCCGCGTCATCACGGGCCAAGAATTGGAAAAAATGTCTTTGGCGGAATTGGAAGCGGCGGTGGATCAGACGCCGGTGTATGCGCGCGTTTCGCCGGAACACAAATTGAAAATCGTGCAGGCGCTCCAAAATCGCGGCAACCTCGTGGCAATGACCGGCGACGGGGTGAACGACGCGCCCGCGCTGCGCCGCGCGGATGTGGGCGTGGCGATGGGCATTACCGGCACGGACGTTTCCAAAGAAGCGTCCGCCATTATTTTGCTCGACGATAATTTTGCGACCATCATTGCGGCGGTCGAAGAAGGGCGCGTCATTTACGACAATTTACGCAAATTTATCAAATTCAGCATCGCGGGCAATATCGGCAAAGTGGGCGTGATGCTGCTCGCGCCGTTCATTGGGACGGCGGTGCCGCTCTTGCCGCTGCAATTGTTGTGGCTGAACGTTTTGACCGATGGTTTGCTGGGTCTCGGTTTGGGCGTCGAACAGGCGGAACGCGGCGTGATGAAACGCGCGCCGTATTCGCCCCAAGCGCCCGTATTGAGCCGCGCGACGATTGTTCATATTACGTGGGTTGGTTTGCTGATCGCGGCGCTCGCGCTCGGCGTGGGCTATTATTACGATATTACGTTGAACGTGCCGCAGTGGCAGACGATGATTTTTACCACGTTGGCGTTCGCGCAAATTTTTCAAGCGTTCGCGGTGCGTTCGACGGACACTTCGGCGTTTCGCCAGAATCTGCTGTCAAATCGGATGCTGCTTGTCACTTCCGGCGTGGTCTTGTTATCGCAACTCGCGGTCTTGTACATTCCGTTTCTGCAAACGTTCTTTAATACGACGCCGTTGGCGCCCAACGATTTGGCGGTCTGTTTTGGCGTGGGCTCGCTCGTGCTGTTTGCCATCGAATTCGAAAAATGGTGGAATCGGCGCGGCGATAAAAAGCAAACGGTATTTCGTCTGACGGCGCCTATAGTCTAAGTAGCGACAAGCGCAAGTAAAAATACAATCACAAATTCGTCAAGGAGATCTCATGGACAATCATGCTTCGGAAATTCAAAAACGCGTAGCGAATCAACGCGAGCAGATTATTACGTTTATGCGCGAGATTTGCGCGATTCCTTCGATGGAATCGCAAATCGGGCCGGTGGGCGAACGCATTGCCGCCGAGATGAAAAAACTCGGGTTCGACGAGGTGCGCTTTGACAAGATGGGCAACGTTTTGGGCAGAATCGGCAGCGGCGCGCGCGTCCTGGTGTACGATTCGCACATTGATACCGTCGGCATCGGCGACCCGTCGTCGTGGGAATGGGACCCGTTTCAAGGCAAAATCGAAAATGGCGTTTTGTTTGCGCGCGGCGCGTGCGACGAAAAGGGCTCGACGCCGGGCATGATTTACGGTCTCGCCATTGCGCGCGATTTGGGCTTGCTCGACGGCTGGACGGCGTACTATTTCGGCAATATGGAGGAATGGTGCGACGGCATTGCGCCGAATTCTTTTGTCGAAGCCGACCCGAAAATTCGTCCCGACTTTGCGGTGATTGGCGAACCGACCAAGATGCAGGTGTATCGCGGTCACAAAGGGCGCGTGGAATTGAAAATTACCGCCAAAGGAAAATCGGCGCACGCGGCGTCGAATTTTCTCGGCGATAACGCGATTTACAAATTGCTCCCCATCATCGCGGGCATTCGCGATCTCGACGCGAAATTGCCGACGCACGATTTTCTCGGCAAAGCCGTCGTCACCGTGAGCGATATGAAAGTGAGCACCGTTTCGTTGAACGCAGTGCCGGACGAGGCGACGATTTATATTGACCGCCGCGTGACCTTTGGCGAAACCAAAGAGAGCGCGATTGCGGCGATTGACGCGCTGATTCCCGCCGACCAACGCGACAAAATTAAACTCGAAGAGTTGTATTACGACGAACCGAGTTACACCGGATTTGTTTTTCCCGTTGACAAGTATTATCCCGCGTGGGCGCTCGACGAAACGCATCCGTTGGTGCAAGCGGGGCAAACCGCGATTCAGCAATTGTGGAATGAAACGCGTCCGACGGGCAAATGGAGTTTTTCGACGAACGGAACGTATTGGGCGGGCAAGGCGGGCATCCCTTCCATCGGTTTTGGACCCGGCGATGAGATTTACGCGCACAGTACGCTCGACCAAAATAAATTGGACGACGTGGTCGCGGCGACGGAATTTTATGCGCTGCTGCCGGGTCTAGTGCGGTAGTGAGATAGTGCGATAGTGCAGTAGTGAGATAGTGAGATGCCCAAGATTGAGCGGTTTGAGGATTTGTTGTGTTGGCAAAAGGCGCGTGAACTTGCCAATGCGGTTTATGATTTGACGGAACGCGCTACGTTCTCGCGGGATGCGCGGTTGCGCGGACAATTGCAAGGGGCTGCTGGTTCAGTGATGCACAATATCGCGGAAGGATTTGATTCGGGTTCTAAACCTGAATTCATTCGATTTTTGAAAATGGCGCGGCGTTCGGCAAGCGAAATTCAATCGGAAATTTATCTTGCCTGCGACCGCAAATATATCGCCGAAGCAGAACGACAAATTGTGTATGCTCTGGCTACCGAATCAAAACGACTCATCAACGGCATGATCAACCATTTGCGTGGCAACCCAAAGGTTGAGCGCAATTAAAACTACCGCACCATCGCACCAATTCACTATCGCACTATCGCACTATCGCACCATCGCACCAATTCACTATCGCACTATCGCACTATCGCACTATCGCACTATCTCACTATCTCACTATCGCACTATGCTTACACAAAACGACATCAACGCCGCGCGCAGCGTCATCGCGGGAAAACTGCATCGCACTCCAATTCTATCCGCTTCGGCGCTGGGCGAAATCGCGGGCGTGAATCTGTTTTTGAAATGCGAGCAGTTTCAAAAAACGGGTTCGTTCAAACCGCGCGGCGCGCTCAATAAACTCGCGCAGCTTTCGGAGGCGGAGCGCGCGCGGGGGCTTGTGAGCGCGAGCGCGGGCAATCACGCGCAAGGGTTGGCGTACGCCGCGCGCGCGTTCCGCGCGCACGCGACGATTGTGATGCCGCAAGACGCGCCGCAAGCGAAAATTGACGCGGTGCGCGGTTACGGCGGCGAGATTGTGTTTGCGGAATCGGTCAATACGATGTTTGACCGGATGCTCGAACTACAGCGCGAACGCAATCTCACGCTCGCGCATCCGTTCGACGACCCGGCGGTGATTGCGGGGCAGGGCACGGTTGGCTTGGAAATTTTCGAGGACGTGCCGGATGCGGAATATGTTTTTGCGCCGATTGGCGGCGGAGGTCTCATCAGCGGCATCGCGCTGGCGCTCAAAGCGAATAATCCGCGCGTCAAAATCATCGGCGTTGAATCCGTCGCGGGCGGCGCTTATTCCGCGAGTCTGCGCGCGGGGAGAAATAAACGCGTCGTGTGCGGACAAACGATTGCGGGCGGCATTGTCTGCCCGATGATTGGCGAAAATAATTACCCATTGATGCAAGAGTTTGTGGACGATGTGGTTATGGTGAACGACGAAGAATTGAAAATTGCGCTGCGGTTGCTGTTGGAACGCTGCAAGGTGATGGTCGAGGGCGCGGGCGCGGCGGCGACGGCGGCGATTGTGATGAAGAAAATTCCGCTGCCCCTGAACGCGCGCGTCGTTTCCGTATTGAGCGGCGGGAATGTGGATTTAGCGCGGTTGAAGGAATGGCTTTGACAAGGGATGAGGAATGAGGGATGAGTAAATCCTAAATCCTAAATCATAAATCATAAATCAAAATCACACAGGAGTTGAAATATGCAAACCAATTTTCGCGGGCGCGATTTTATCGGCGACCTCGATTTCAGCAAGGAAGAAGTGGAAACGGTCATGGAAGTGGCGTTGGATTTGAAACGCAAACGCGCGTTGGGCGAGTCGCACGCGCTGTTGCGCGACAAGGTTCTGGCGATGCTTTTCTTTTTCACGTCCACGCGCACGCGCGGTTCGTTCGAAGCGGGCATGGCGCAATTGGGCGGTCACGCCGCGTTCATTGATTCCGAGACGACGCAAATTTCGCACGGCGACACCGCCAAAGAAATCGGCGAAATTTTCGGACGTTATTTTGACGGCATCGCCATTCGGCAGTGCGATTGGGATTTTGGCAACAAGTACGAGAACGAAGTGGCAAAGGCGTCGCGTGTGCCGATTCTCAATATGCAGTGCGATATTTATCATCCGTTCCAGTGCCTCGCCGATTTGTTGACCGTGTTTGAAAAGAAAGGGCGCGATTTGCGGCGCAAGAAAATGGTCGTCTCGTGGGCGTACGCCGCGTCGTACTCGAAACCGATCTCGGTGCCGCAATCGTTAATTTTGCAAATGACGCGTTTCGGGATGGACGTGGTACTCGCGCATCCGCCCGAATTCAAACTCATGCCCGACATTGTGCAGCAGGCGCAAGACAACGCGAAACGCTACGGCACGGGTTTTGAAATTGTCCACGATATGGACGAAGCGTTCAAGGACGCGGACATTGTGTATCCGAAATCGTGGGGTCCGCTCGTGACGACGACGGACAAGAACGAGGGCAAAGCGTTGACGGAAAAATATAAATCGTGGATTACCGACGGTCGCCGCATGAAACTCGCCAAACAAGACGCGATTTATATGCACTGTCTCCCCGCCGATCGAAATTTAGAAGTGACGGACGAAGTGATTGACGGTCCGAATTCGGTCGTGTACGACGAAGCCGAAAACCGCTTGCACGTGCAAAAAGCGGTGATGGCTCTTACTATGAGTTAGTGCAATAGTGGGTTGGTGCAATAGTGCGATAGTTTGAATCAAAAAACGATTCTTTCGCTATCGCACTATCTCACTATTGCACTATCGCACTCTACAAAAATGTCCCAAATCGCCGTCATCGCCGTTGGAGGCAATTCGCTCATCCTCGACGAAAAACATAAAACGATTTCTGACCAATACAACGCCACTGTAGAAACATCCAAACACATCGCGGGCATGATTGAAAAAGGTTGGAACGTCGTTCTCACGCACGGCAACGGCCCGCAGGTCGGTTTTGTCTTGCGCCGTTCCGAATTGGCGCTGCACGAACTTCATCCGGTGCCGCTCGATTATTGCGGCGCGGATACGCAAGGCGCGATTGGTTATATGTTCCAACGCGCCCTGCGAAATGAATTTCACGCGCGCGGCATCCCCAAGCAAGCTGCCACCGTCGTGACCCAAGTGTTGGTGGATAAAAATGATCCAGCGTTTCAAAATCCATCCAAACCGATTGGTTCGTTCATGAACGCCGAAGCCGCCGCGCGCAAACGCGCCGAAGAAAATTGGCAAATGGTGGAAGATGCGGGGCGCGGCTGGCGGCGCGTCGTGCCTTCGCCGTTGCCTCAAAAAATTGTCGAACGCGACGCGATTGATTCCCTCATTCGCGCGGGCTATGTGGTGATTTGTTCCGGCGGCGGCGGCATTCCGGTTTGTGAAAATGAACAGGGCGAACTCGTCGGCGTCGAAGCGGTCATTGACAAAGATTTCGCGGGCTCGCTGCTCGCGCGCAGCGTCGGCGCGGATTTGTTTCTCATTTCGACGGCGGTCGAAAAAGTCGCGTTGAATTTCAACAAACCGAATCAGCAGTGGCTCGACCACATCACTTTGGCGGAAGCGAAAAAATATCTTGCCGAGGGCCATTTCGCCAAAGGTTCGATGGGTCCCAAAATTCAAGCCGTGATTTGGTTTCTGGAAGGGGGCGGCGAACAAGCGCTCATCACCAATCCCGAAAATCTCGAACGCGCGCTGCGCGGCGAAACGGGAACGCGAATTACCAAGTAACCGCGCAGACGGGTGGGCAAGCATCAGACCTGCCTACCTGCCTACCTGTCTGCCTGCTTACCTGTCTACCATGTTTTTACAGTGCACTCTTTGCGGTAAAAAATACGCGCCCGACGCGGTGAAATACGTTTGTCCCGATCACGGCAGCGACGGCATTCTGGACGTTGTTTATGATTACGCCGAAATCAATCGCGTCACGTCGCCCGAAAAAATTTCCGCGTCGCGCGAAAATTCAATTTGGCGTTATTGGGCTTTGCTGCCGCTAAAGGATCGCGGCGCGGTTCCGCCGTTGCAAGTCGGTTGGACGCCGTTATATCGCGCGAACTTTTTGGGCGCGCAGTTGGGGCTGAACAATTTGTATCTCAAGGACGACGGGCGCAATCCCACCGCGTCGTTCAAAGACCGCGCGAGCGCGGTCGTCGTCGCCAAAGGGCGCGAGCTCGGCGAAAAAATTATTACCACCGCCTCCAGCGGCAATGCGGGCGCGGCGCTGGCGGGCTGCGCGGCGAGCGCGCATGTGCCTGCCGTCATCTTTGTCCCCAAAACCGCGCCGCAAGCCAAAGTCGCACAATTGTTGATTTTTGGCGCGCGCGTTTTTTTGGTGGACGGCACGTACGACGAGGCGAGCGATTTATGTCTCGCCGCCGCTCAAGAATTTAATTGGTACTGTCGCAACACGGCGTACAATCCGTACACCACCGAAGGCAAAAAAACGTGCGCGTTAGAGATTTGCGAACAACTCGCGCAGAATCAAAAACTTGTGGTGAGCAAAGCCGAACCATCGAAAATCGAAAATGGAAAATGGCTTTCGCCGGACCGCATTTTTGTCAGCGTCGGCGACGGCAACATTATCGGCGGCATTTGGAAAGGGCTGCGCGATTTGTACGCGCTCGGTTGGATTGACAAAATGCCCAAGTTGATGGGGATTCAAGCGGAGGGCAGCGCGGCGTGCTATAACGCGTGGCGCGCGGGGACGGATGCGATTACGCCGATAGAGGCGCATACGATTGCGGATTCGATTGACGTGGGGTATCCGCGCGACGGACGCCGCGCCGTACACGCGGTGCGCGAAACCGGGGGCGAATTCATTACGGTGAGCGACGCGGAAATTTTGGATGCGATGCCGCAGCTCGCGCGCGGCGAAGCGGTGTTTGCCGAACCTGCCGCGGCGGCGACGTATGCGGGATTGCTTAAAGCGGCGCGCGAACAAAAATTGGACCGCCAAGAAATCATCGTCGCCGTCATTACGGGCAATGGTCTCAAAGACATTCGGAGCGCGATGCAGGTTGCCGGCCAAGCGACGACGATTGAACCGACGCTCGAGGCGGTGCGAAACGCCATGCCGCGTGCGGAAACGAGCTGACGAACGATGTGGGAGTTTGCATTGGTCATTGCGGTGGGAATCTTGGGCGGCATCGCGGTCGGCGTCCAGTCGCCCATGTCGGGCGCCATCAGTCAGCGCGTCGGCGGCGCGGCGAGCAGTTTGATTATTCACGTGAGCGGCGCGGTGTTTTCGGCGATCTTGCTATTTTGGCGCGGCGGCGAACAATTGAGCAATTGGCGCGCGTTGAGCTGGTACATGTGGTTGGGCGGATTGTTCGGCCTCGTTCTGATTTTGTCGCTCAGCGTCACCTTTCCGCGTCTCGGCGCCGCGTCCGCCATCGTTCTCATCATCGTCGGACAATTGAGCGTCGGTCTGGTCTTGGATCATTTTGGCTGGCTGGATTCGGCAGTGCATCCACTCACATTCGGACGCGTGTTGGGCGTCGCGGCGCTCGCCGTCGGCGCGTATTTGATTCTGCGCCAAGCGTGAACGTTTTGCGCGCGCTGCCGTTTTTGATTCTCGCGTGCGCGGCGTTGTGGTACGGCGCGCTGGTCATGCGTTTTCCCACGCACGGCGCGATTGGCGCCGACCCTGCGACGTATGTTCAAATGGCGCGCGACCTTGCGACACGCGGCACGGTCGTACATGAATTTTCGCTCTTTACCAAACTCTATACGCAAAATTTGAGTTGGGATGCGTTCATTCCGCCCGGCTATCACATTGTTCCAGAAACGGGATTCGTCGCGCCGAATTTCGCGTTCGGATTTCCATTGTTGCTCGCGTTCGCGTATCGCACATTCGGCGAAAGCGCGTTGTATTGGCTGACGCCGTTAATGGGCGCGTTAGCGCTGGTGATGACGTTCGCGTTGGCGAATGAGTTGTTCCGCGATCTTTCACAAACGCGGCGTTACTGGATTGGCGCGCTCGCCGTATTGTTGTTGGCAACGACGCCAAAACAAATTCAACTCGCGCTCGTCCCGATGTCGGATGTGCCGACGCAATTGTTTTGCGTGTTGGCGTTGTGGTGCGCGCTGCGCGCGGTGAGACCTGACAGCTTTTCAAAACCTGTCAGGTCTGTTGCACTTGCCGCGTTCTGCGGCCTCTCGCTCGGCATGGCGTATCTCGTTCGTCATTCCGCGCTGGCGCTGGCGGCGCCGCTGGCGATGGTGGCGCTGCGGTGGGGCGCGACGCGGCGCGAAAAATTTTTTCTAATCGCCGTCGCGTTGTTTGTTTTTGCAATAACCATTGCGCCGGATATTTTTTATCACGCCCAAGCGTTGGGCAGCGCGTTCGCGGTGGAAAGTCCCGAAAGCGCGCAGACAAATTTTTATGACGCGCCGCGTCAGATTTGGGAAACGTTCGCGGCGCTGTTCTCGGTCACGGGGTTTGGACCCGCGATTGCGCTTGCGCCCATCGGCTGGTGGATTCTGGCGCGCGAAAAAAATATGTTCGCCGCGCGCGTGTTGGCGGCGTGGATTTTGGCGTTCATATTTTTGCACGCGCCGTTGAAATTGACGGGCGTATTTGAAAACAGTTTGCGTTATCTGCTGCCCGCGTATCCCGCAATCGCCTTGTCGGCGAGCGTCGCGTTGATTTGGATATGCGAGCGCGCGTGGAATGAAATGCGCGCCGCCCGAACGCGTTTCGCCAAACCGGCGCTTTTGGCGTACGTCGGCGCGCTGTGTGGAATTTTCGCGCTGGCGATTGCGCTGCGCGCGTTGGTTGGACCCGAACGTTTTGCGGCGCGCGCGTACGGTTGGCTGAGCGAGACGGCGCGCGCGGATTTGGAAACGTTGAACGCGCAATTGCCGCGCGATGCGGTCATCGGCGTCTCGGACCAAATGGCGGGCGCGACGTTGTTGTACGCACAGCGCGAAATTTTTCGTCCGAACAATTTTTTGGAACCCGCGCGCGAGTTTCCGCAATTTTTGGAAATGATGCAAAAGGAAAAGCGCGCGGCGTATGTGTTGGGAGATTGGAATTGCGCGGGAGATGCGAGCGAGAAATTGCCGCAGTGGTTGGAGCGTTACGCGACGCTTGTGCCGCGCAGTCCAATCCGCGCTTTGCCGTACGCGTGCGCGCAAAAGGTTTGGAGCGTAGAGCGTAACTGAAAAGTAAAACGAACCCAAGATTCATTTGGACGACCTTTTTGCGGTACGCCAAATGGAAAAATAAAACACAAGGAAGTGAAACATGTCCGCTATTCTCGGTCCCACATTTGAAGAAATGCTGCATCCCCAAAAAATCGCGCCGGATATTCGCGCGAAAGCGTTGGCGATGAAGGAAAAGGATCCGCTCGACCCTATCAATTTGTTCAACATCACATGGCGCGATGGGAACAATCAAATTTATTATTACGTCATGCCGAAACAACTCACGGGCGTTGACGCGAATATCGTTTTGTTGTACGGCAAACATTTTCCGACGGGCGCGCACAAGGTCGGCGCGGCGTATTCGGTTCTGATTGAAAAGGAATTGTTTGGCGAAGTGGACCCGCGCGTGCATACGCTCGTGTGGCCCTCGACGGGCAATTACGGCATCGGCGGCGCGTGGGTCGGCTGCCGCATGGGTTTCGATTCGCTCGTCGTTTTGCCCGAAGGGATGAGCGCGGAACGTTTCCAACAAATCGAATCGTACGGCGCGCGCATTATCAAGACGCCCGGCTCGGAATCGAACGTCAAAGAAATTTACGACAAGACGCATGAACTCGCGCAGAATCCAAAGGTGCGGATTTTGAATCAATTCAGCGAGATGGGCAATTATCGTTTTCACTATCACGTCACGGGCAATACGATTGTGGAACTCGCGGCGGAATTAAAGGCGCGCGGCATCGGCGATGGAAACGTTTCCGCGTTCTGTTCCGCGATGGGCAGCGCGGGGACGATTGCGGCGGGCGACAGATTGAAACAAGCGTTTGGCACGAAAATTATCGGGTTGGAACCGATTCAATGCCCGACGCTGTTCAACAACGGGTACGGCGCGCATGACATTCAAGGCATCGGCGACAAGCATGTGACGTGGATTCATAACGTGATGAATCAAGACGCGGTCATGTGCATTGACGATATCGAAAGCAAAAAAGGTTTGCAGTTGTTGAGCGAAGAGGCGGGGATGGAAACGCTGCACAAACGTTTTGGCGTGCCGACGCAAGATGTGGAAACGATGTCGAATCTTTTTGGCATCAGCGGCATTTGCAATGTGTTGGGCGCGATTAAAACCGCGAAATTTTACGGCATGAAATCACGCGACACGATTGTGACGATTGCGACGGACGCGCTCGACAGATATTATTCCGTCATGGCGGACATGACGCGCACGTACGGCGCGATGGACGAAGCCGAAGCGACTGCCCGCGCGCACATCTTTCTCGACCAAAAAACGGATTGGATCAAAGAAGGCACAGTAGACGCGCGCAAACAGTGGCATAATTTAAAATATTATACGTGGGTCGAACAGCAGGGCAAGAGCGTACAAGAATTGAACGCGCAGCTGGATCCCGAATGGTGGGTGGCGCATCAAGAACGCGTAAGTGAAATTGACGCGAAACTCGCGGCGGCGCGCAGTTAATTCGGTGATTCGGTGATTGGAGGAATATATGCTCATAACACATGGAACGATTGTTACGTTAGGCGCGCAGAATCAAATTATTCCCGACGGCGCAATTTTGATGCAAGGCGACAAGATTGCCGCCATCGGCAATTCCAATCACCTAATCACCCAATATCCCAATGAGGAAATTCTCGACGCACGCGGCAAACTCGTCATGCCCGGCAATATCTGCGCGCACACGCATTTTTACGGCGCGTTCGCGCGGGGCATGGCGCTGCCGTCCGGACCGCCGCCGAAAAATTTCCCGGAAATTTTGCAAAAATTGTGGTGGCGCATTGACCGCGCGTTGACGTTGGAAGATTCCAAATACAGCGCGCTCGTCTGTCTCGTGGACGCGATTCGTCACGGCACGACGACGTTAATTGACCATCACGCGAGTCCACATGCGATTGACGGTTCGCTCGACGCGATTGCCGAGGCGGTGACTGAAACGGGTTTGCGCGCGTGCTTGTGTTATGAGGTGACGGATAGGAATGGCGAAGCGGGCGCGTTGGCGGGGATCAAAGAGAATGTGCGGTTTTTGAGGGAGATAGGGAAACAGGGAGACAAGGAAACAAGTAATGTGCGCGCGACGTTTGGTCTCCACGCGTCCTTTACGGTTTCGGACAAAACGCTGGAAAAATGTTTGACCGAGTTGGATGGAATGGACGCGGGCTTTCACGTTCACGTCGCCGAAGATCTTTCGGATCAAGATGATGCGATGCAAAATTTTGGAACGCGCGTGGGCGAACGCTTGCACGCGCGCGGAATTCTCGGCGCGAAAACGATTGCGGCGCACTGTGTGCATGTGGACGTGGGCGAAATTGATTTGTTCAAACGCACGCAGACCAAAGTTTCGCATCAACCGCGTTCGAATATGAACAACGCGGTGGGCGTGGCGAATGTGTTGGGGATGCTGCGGCACGGCGTCACTGTCGGTTTGGGCAACGATGGTTTTTCCAATAACATGTTTTCGGAAATGAAAACCGCGTATCTTGTACACAAATCGCATCAACGCGACCCGCGCGTGATGGGCGCGGACACGGTTTTGGAAATGGCATACGCGAACAACGCCAAAATCTGCGCGAACTTTTGGGAGACGCCCGTCGGCGCATTAGCGGTCGGCGCGTACGCGGACATTATTTTGCTCGATTACGCGCCGTACACCGAAATGCACGCGGGCAATTTTCCCTGGCACGTCATTTTCGGCGTGGACGGTTCGCACGTCACGCATACGATTTGCGGCGGCAAAGTGTTGATGAAGGACCGCGAGTTGGTGAATTTGGACGAAGAGGCGATTGCGGCGAGGGCGATGGAGTTGTCGCGGAAAGTTTGGGAGAGAGTGGGGGAGTTGGGTGATTAGGTGAGTGGGTGAATGGGTGATTTGAAAGGAGAGGTTCATTATGCCTGTTCAAGCGTTGGAGGAGATTGAGATTTATAAATTGGCGGAAGAGATTGCCGACAAGTGGTGGGAGATTGTGAGCGAGTGGCATCCTTTTGCTCAAGATACAGTTGGTAAACAATTGGTTCGCGCGGTGGATTCGATTGGCGCGAACATTGCGGAAAGTTATGGGCGGTATCACTTTGGCGAGAAAATAAATCATCTCTATTATTCGCGCGGCTCTTTGTATGAAGCGAAATTTTTTGCGCGGCGCGCCTACAAACGCAAACTTGTGGACGAGAAAATATTTAATGAAATGGTTGCTGATTTGACGCGCCTCGCTCCTATGCTGAACGCATACATCAAAAGCAAGAAAGCGCAAAAGAAAAATGTCTAATCACCTAATGACCCAATCACCCAATTCTTTTTCAATCACCCAATCACCCATTTTGTCCATCATCGGCGGCACCGGCAAACAAGGCACGGCGCTCGCGGCGCGTTTTGCCAAAGCGGGCGTCCAAGTCTTTATCGGTTCGCGGGACGCGCAGCGCGGGGCGGATGCAGCGAACGCGTTGAACGCGCGTTTGGGTTTGCAAAACGTTTCGGGAACATCGAATCGTGACGCGGCAAAACAGGGCGATATTGTTTTGCTCTCGGTGCCGTATGACGGGATGATGCCGATTCTGCAAGATATTTTTGACGCGGTGGAAAACAAAATCGTTATCAATATCGCGTCGTCGCTCGACCCCGAGAAAAAGACGCGCGCGAAAATTCCCGCCGAAGGTTCGATTACGAGCCAAGCGCAAAGTTTTTTCGGCGAACGCGCGCGCGTCGTCGCGGCGTTTCAAAACATCTCGCCCGAAAAATTGGAAAGCGAAGACGCCGTGATTGATTCCGACGTTCTCGTGTGCGGCGGCGATCGAGACGCGCGCGAACAAGTGATCGCGCTGTGCAAACAGGCGGGCATTGACGCGTTTGACGCGGGCGTATTGGCAAACGCGGTGGCGCTGGAAACGTTGACCGCCGTCCTGATTGCGATCAATGTGCGCTATAAAATCAAAGGCGCGGGGATTCGATTGACGAGCGTGCCGCGCGGGTAGTGTGATGGTGCGATAGTGCGGTAGTGCGATAGTGCGGTAGTGCGATAGTAAGATAGTGCGATAGTGCGATGGTGTTGTTGATGATGAGATGAATCAACTAATTTTGACGACGCTGCCGAATATCCCGTTGGTGAAACGCGGCGATGATGTGGCGCGATTGATTTTGAATGGATTGCGCGATGCGGCAATTGATTTGCGCGATGGCGATGTGATTGTGATTGCGTCGAAAATCGTTTCCAAAGCGGAGGGCCGCGCCGCGCGTTTGAGCGAGGTAACGCCGAGCGCGCGCGCCGTCGAGCTCGCGCGCGAGACGGACAAGGACGCGCGCGAAGTTGAATTGATGCTGCAAGAATCGTCAGAGGTGGTGCGCGCGCGCAAAGGTTTGATTGTGACGCGGCATCGTCTCGGTTTCGTGAGCGCGAACGCGGGCATTGACCATTCGAACGTGCAAGAGGGCGCGGACGATTTTGTTTTATTGCTGCCGCGTGACCCCGACGCGACGGCGGAAGATACACGGAAACAGGTAGAAGAGAAAACGGGAAAACAGGTCGCGGTGATTATTGCGGATTCGCACGGGCGTCCGCATCGTTTGGGCACGGTGGGCATTGCGATAGGCGTTGCGGGCTTGCCGGCGCTGGAAGATTGGCGCGGACGGCAAGATTTATTCGGGTACGAATTGAAATATACCGACATCGGTCTCGCCGACATGCTCGCGTCGGCGGCGACGTTGTTGTTCGGTCAAGCGCGCGAAGCGACGCCGATTGTGCATGTGCGCGGCGCGACCTGGCGCGGTAAAAATGGTACGGCGCGCGATTTGGTGCGACCAAAAGAGATGGATTTGTTTCCATAGTGCGATAGTGGGGTAGTGGGGTAGTGCGATAGTGGGGTAGTGCGATAGTGGGGTAGTGCGATGGTGGGATAGTGAGATAGCGATGGATATTTTTGAAGCGATTTATACGCGGCGTTCGATTCGGCGCTATCAGGATAGACCGGTGGCGCGCGCGTTGATTGAAAAAATTTTGGACGCGGCGCGTTGGGCGCCGTCCGCGCACAATCGGCAGCCGTGGCGTTTTGTCGTGATCGAGCGCGCAGAGACGAAAGACGCGCTCGCGTCCGCGATGGGCAAACAATTGCGCGCGGATTTGGAGCGCGACGGCGCGGCGCCGGAGGCGATTGAAAAAGATGTGACGCGCTCGTATCAGCGCATCACGCGCGCGCCGACGGTGATTGTCGTCTGTATGACCATGCGCGATATGGACGCGTACGGCGACACGCGGCGCAAAAAAGCGGAATTTGTGTTGGCGGGCCAATCGGTGGCGATGGCGGTGCAAAATCTGTTGCTCGCCGCGCACGCGTTGGGCTTGGGCGCGTGTTGGATGTGCGCGCCGCTGTTCGCCCAAGATACGGTGCGCGCGGTTTTGCAGCTCGACGCGGATTGGGACCCGCAAAGCTTGATTACGTTGGGATATGCGGCGGAAGACAAAGCCCAAGCGCGCGTTGCTTTGGATTTGCACGTGAAATTTTTGGACACAGATTCCGCAGATGACACAGATGAAAACAAATAAAGGGGAAACATGGAAACCAAAAATTTGGAGGCGAAACACAAAGATTTGACAGATCAAATCATTAACGCGTTCTTTCAGGTTTATAACACGCTTGGCTATGGCTTTCCGGAAAAAATTTACGAGAACGCGATGGTTATCGAGTTACGCAAACGCGGTATGCTGGTAGAACAGCAGCCCAAAATCAAGGTGTATTATGAAGGCGAACTTGTTGGAGAATTTGAAGCGGATTTAATTGTGGTAAATGCGGTTATTGTAGAATTAAAAGCGGTTGACCAATTGCATCCCAAGTTCGAAGCGCAATTGTTAGGCTATTTGAAATCCACAATCTATGAAGTTGGACTGTTGCTAAATTTTGGGCCACGGCCCCATATTAGCCGCAAAGTGTATGATAATGAGCGCAAGGGCTCGCTCAAGTGGCTCAAACCCTAGTCCAAAAAATCTGTGTAATCTGCGTAATCTGTGTCCCAAAGGATGAATACAGTAGCATTAGCAGGCGGCGTTGGCGGCGCGAAACTTGCAGATGGCTTGCAGCGCGTCGGCGGCGAAAATTTAACGGTCGTCGTCAATACCGGCGATGATTTTCGATTGCACGATTTATACATCGCGCCCGATTTGGATACGGTGATGTACACGCTCGCGGGCGTCGCCGACCCGGTGAACGGTTGGGGCATCGCGGGCGACACCTACAACAATCTTGACATGCTCGCGCGATACGGCGGCGAAGATTGGTTTCGGCTCGGCGATCGCGATTTGGCGACGCATCTGCTGCGGGCACAAATGCTGCGCGGCGGATTCACGCTCACGCAAGCAACGCAAAATCTTGCGCGGGCGCTCGGCGTGCGCGCCAACGTCTTGCCCATGTGCAACGAGCCGGTGGCGACGATTGTGGATACGAACGCGGGCGAACTCGCGTTCCAAGAATATTTTGTGCATCGGCGTTGGCAGCCCGTTTTACGGTCGTACCGTTTTCACGGCATCGAAAAAGCGCGCGTCACGCCCGAAATTCAAAACGCGTTTCAGAACGCGGACGCGATTATTTTTTGTCCGTCGAATCCGTTCGTCAGCGTCGAACCGATTTTAAGCGTCAAAGGAATGCGCGAGCTGCTTCAAAAAACGCGCGCGCCAAAAATCGCCGTCTCGCCCATCGTCGGCGGCGAAGCGCTCAAGGGCCCCGCGGGCAAAATGTTTCGGGAACTTGGGCGCGAACCTTCGGCGTATGCGGTGGCAAAAATGTATCGCGGCATCATTGACCGATTCGTTCTCGACCGCATTGACGAAGCGCAGGCGCGCAGTATCAAAGATTTGAGGATGCGCGTGTGGGTGACGGATACGGTGATGCGCGATGAAGCGGGGCGCGAGAGATTGGCGCGGGAGATTTGTGATTGGGTGGGTAGGTGATTGGGGGAATAGGTGATTGGGTGATTGGGTGGGTAGGTGATTGGGAGAATAGGTGATTGGGTGATTGGGTGATTGGGTGATTAGCAACTGTAATCGAAAATCCAAAATCATAAATCATAAATCAACCATGTCCTCTCTTGTCGCAATCGTTCCCGTGAAACCGTTGGCGGAAGGCAAGACGCGGTTGGCGGGAGTTTTGGAGGAAAAGGAACGCGCGGCGTTGGCGCGGAAATTGTTGGAGCGCACGCTGTTGAAATTAACGCGCGCGCGCGGCGTGGCGCGGACGGTGGTCGTTTCGCGCGATGCGAACGTTTTGAAAATCGCGCGCAAGTTTGGCGCGTGGAGTATATTGGAAACGAACGCAGACTTGAACGACGCGTTGGACCAAGCGCGCCGCGTGTGTGTGGCAAATGGCGCGCGGGCGCTGTTGATTGTGCCAGCCGATTTGCCAAGACTGCGCGTGCGCGATGTTGAAAAAATGATCGCGTTGGGCGAACCCGCGCCGCGCATGGTCATTGCTCCCGCCGCGCGCGACGGCGGCACGAACGCGCTGCTGCTCAATCCCGCGCGCGATTTTGTTTTCCAGTTCGGCGAAAATAGTTTTGACGCGCATCGCGCGCAGGCGGCACGCAGCAAATATCAAGTGGAAATCTATGACTCGGATACCGTGACGTTTGATTTGGACGTGCCGGAAGATTTGGCGGAATTGAAAATTCAAAATTCGTAATTCAAAGTTCAAAATTCAAAGTTCAAAATTCAAAATTCAAAATTCGTAATGCGGAAATCGGAAATCAAAAATCAAAAATCAAAAATCAAAAATCGAAAATCAAAAATCCCCCAACCCCCTAATTTCCAAAGGAGCAGATTATGGCACGCGTAGCAATGTATTTACAGGACAAGCATGAAATCCGCGAAGGGATGGAATATGCCAAGTACGCCGAACAGCGCGGTTTTGAAGCGGTGTGGCAGGCGGAATCGCGTTTGGTGCGCGATGCGATTGTGCCGATGGCGGCGTTCGCGGCGGTGACGGAAAAACTGAAAATCGGCAGCGGCGTCATCAACAATTGGACGCGCAACATCGGTTTGCTTGCCGCGACGTTTTTAACGCTCGACGACCTCGCGCCGAATCGAATCATTTGCGGCATTGGCGCGTGGTGGGACCCGCTCGCCAAAAACGTCGGTATCGAACGGCGCAAACCATTATTGGCGATGCGCGAAACGGTGACGGTGATGAAAAAATTGTTGAGCATGGAACGCGTGACGTTTCACGGCGAATTTCATCACGTTGACGGCATTGAACTGGACGTTGTGCATGGACGCCGCGAACCGCGCAATGTGCCGATTTACATTGGCGCGACGGGCGACGCGATGATGGAAATGACGGGCGAAATCGCCGACGGCTGTGTGTTGAATTATTGCGTGCCGCCCGAATACAATCTCAAAGCGATGGATTTATTGGAAAAGGGCGCGAAAAAAGCGGGACGTAAAATTGACGACCTTGACCGTCCGCAGCTCATCGTCTGTTCTGTTGACCATGATCACAAAAAAGCGGTCCAAGCCGCCAAAGAATTGTTGACGCAATATCTCGCGCAGCAGCCGCACATTGCCAAAGCGAGCGGCACGCCCGACGAAACCGTCAAGAAAATTCAAAGCATTCTCGGTTGGCCTGCGACGCGCGAACAAATTCACGAAGCGATGCAGTACGTCCCCGATGAATTGATTGAACGCATTTCCGCGAGCGGCACGCCAGAAGAGGTTCGTAAAAAGGTGGAAGAATACAATCGCAACGGCTGCACCTGTCCGATTTTGTATCCGATGGCGGACGATGTGAAATTGATGATTGATACGTTCGCGCAGGCGTAGATTGTAGACAGGTAAATAGGAAAACCGATAGACAAATAATCGCATGTGATACCTATCTACCCGTCTACCATTTTCTCATGCTCAATCTTGAAACGATTTATAAACCGACGACGATATATGACGCGTTAAAAGCGCTCGCGCAGCCCAACGCGGCGGTTATGGCGGGCGGCACAAATCTGATTGCGACAAAACAACGCGACGTCGAAACCGTCGTTGATGTGACTGCGCTGAATTTGGCGTCTCTGCAAACGCATGACGACGCGCTGGTCCTTGGCGCGGCGGCGACGCTCGCGGCGATAGCGGAATCGGACGCGCTGCGCGGCGCGGCGAACGGCGTCGTCGCGTTGGGCGCGGAACGCACGCACGCGAGCATTTTGCGAAATCAAGCGACGGCGGCGGGAACGCTGATTGCCGAACCCGACGGCATTTTCGCGGTGGCGTTGTCCGCGCTGGACGCGCGCGTGACGCGCGCGTTTTTGGAAAATGACGCGGCGGCGGAACAGGAAATTTCCATCGCGGATTTTTTCAATCAGCGCGCACAGTTTTTGCAGAACGCCATCGTCACGCGCCTCACGCTGCCCGCCGCCGCGCTCAAACGGCGCGCCGCAATCGAAATCGTCGCGCGCACGCCGAGCGACCGTGCGATTGTGTCCGTTTGCGCGGCGTTGGAAATGGAAGGCGGGATTGTGCGCGCGGGCGCGGTGACGTTGGGCGGCGTCGCCGAAACCGCATGGCGCGCGCGCGACGCGGAACGCGAATTGTTGACCAAAGGTTTGACCGACGATGCGATTGCCCGCGCGGCGGCTGCGGCGGCGAACGGATTGAACCCGCGCGGCGATTTTCGCGGCAGCGCGGAATATCGCATCGAAATGGCGCGCGTATTGACCGCGCGCGCGCTGCGCGGTTTGCGGGCATGAATCCCTTACGTTTTGCCATTCTCGGCGCGGCGCGCATCGCCCCCGCCGCGTTGGTCAAACCCGCGCGTCAGGTTCCCGACGTCCAAGTCGTCGCCGTCGCCGCGCGCGATAAAAATAAAGCGGACGCGTTCGCGCGCAAACATGGCATTCCGCGCGCGTTGGATTCGTACGACGCGCTGGTACACGACCCGGACGTTGACGCGGTGTATAATCCGCTGCCCAATTCACTGCATTACGAATGGACTGTCCGAGCGCTGCGCGCGGGCAAGCATGTCTTGTGCGAAAAACCGTTGGCGTCGAATGCGCGCGAGGCGGAAGAAATGGCGCGCGTCGCGGAGGAAACCGGACGCGTCCTGATGGAAGCGTTCCATTATCGCTATCATCCGCTCGCGCGGCGCATCCAAGAAATTATTGACGGCGGTGAAATCGGCGCGGTGCGCGAATTGCACGCCGAGTTTTTTATTCCGCTGTTTATGCGCCCGCGCGATATTCGTTTTCGCTATGACCTTGCGGGCGGCGCGCTGATGGACACGGGTTGTTATTGCGTTAATTTTTTGCGCTGGCTGGGCAAGAGCGAACCGCAGATTGTTTCCGCGCGCGCGAAAAAAATTTCCGAAAACGTTGACCGCGTGATGTGGGCGGAAATGCGTTTTGAAAATGGCGCGCGCGGAACGTTGGGCTGTTCGCTCGCCGCGTTTCCGCCGCTAAAAATTTTTGCGCGCGTGCGCGGCGAACGGGGCAGCGTCGAAATTCTGAATCCCTTTATTCCGCACGTCTATTTTCGCGGCTTGACGATCGTCACGCCGCAGGGCAAACGCCGCGAAGCGGTTTCGCCGGAACCGACGTATAATTTTCAATTGCGCGCGTTTCTCGCGGCGACGCGCGGCGAAAATACCAACGAGACGGACGCGCACGACGCGGTAAAAAATATGCGCGCGATAGATGAAATCTACCGGCGCGCGGGTCTACGGGTGCGAGGCACATGACGACGAAAGAATTTTGGCAAGCGTTCCGCGATTCGTTTGACGCGGATGCGCCGGGCGAGGACGCGTATCAGGCGTGGAGTTTTGGCGACACGCCCGAAATGGCGGACGAGTTGGGACAATTGGTTTTGGCGGAAATCAAAACCGGGACCGCATCGTTAGCGTGGGAATACAATCAGGACGGCGATCCTTTGCCGCGCGCGGGCGAATACAGCATTATTTTGAATGGCGCGGGCGAGCCGTTGTGCATTATCGAAACGACGCGCGTGTACATCGAACCGTACAATTTGGTGGATCAAGAACAGGCGTATGCGGAAGGCGAGGGCGACCGTTCGCTGGCGTATTGGCGCGAGGCGCACTGGGATTATTTCGCGCGGCGCTGCGAGCTGTTGGGGCGTGAGCCGAGCGAATATATGCCGGTCGTGTGCGAGCGTTTTCGCGTGGTCAAGCCCGCGTAAAGGCGCTCTTGGGTTCGTCGCAAACGCGAGTATAATATCGCCGCAAATCGTTCGTAATCCCCGCGAAATTTTTTGAGGAGCTGCGCATGCCAATCCAAATCGGAGGCAAAGTCAATATCAACGCCACGCGCGACCAAGTGTGGGAAATGATTTTCGACGTCGAAATGATGAAGAGCGTCATTGGGCGCGTGCCCGGCATTACGCTGGAACGTTTGGAGCAAACCGACGATGTGACGTACGAATTGACGGCAGTGGTCGGCGTCGCAGCCATCAAAGGCAAGTACGACGGCAAAATTTCCGTCTTGGAAAAAGCGCCGCCCTCCTACGTCAAAATCAAGGGCGAAGGCAAAGGCGGGGGCAATTGGACGAGCGGCGAAGTGATTTTGCGCTTGAGCGAAGCGGAACATGCCACCGAAATGGCATACAGCGGACAGGGCAATTTGAATGGGCCGCTGGCGAGTTTGGGGCAACGGTTGGTGGATACAGTCGGCAAACAATTTATTGATCAAGGAGCGCAAGTGATGGCACAGGAAATCGAACAACGCGTTACGCCGGCGGCAGAGCTACACGTCGAACCTCCGGCGCCGTATGGGCGTGCGTTTCAGGCGTTTATTTTTATTGTGGTCATCGCCGCGGTGGTCGCGACGGTGGTGGCATTGGCGCTGCAAACCAGCCCGGCGCCGTAACGTAACGTTCCAACCGAGTGGCGGCAGGCGTCGCCACTTTTTTTTTCGCCAATAACTCGCTTTACGCAGCGGTACGACAAATTTCAAATTTGTCGTACGTTTTCACGATAACTTTCAGTCGGTCTGCGTATCGCGAGTAATAACTTGTGCTGACTCTGGATACAATCAAATTTTGCATGCGCTGCGGTCATGCCGTCGAACTAAGAATGGAATCCGAACGGCTGCGCCCGGTCTGTCCGCGCTGCGGTTGGGTGTATTATTTTGCGCCCCAAGTCGCGGGCGCGGGCATCATCACGCGCGCGGACGACGAAAAAATTTTATTGGTGCAGCGCGGCGAAAATCCGGGCAAAGGATTGTGGGGTTTGCCCGGCGGTTTTGTCGAAGTGGGCGAAACGGCGCCCGAAGCGTTGGCGCGCGAAATTTTGGAAGAGACGGGCTATCATGTGGCGTTGGGCGCGCTGCTCGGCGTGTGGTCTTTTTTCAACGACGTGAAAAATATCGCGGGGATTGTGTTGATTTATGAAACGCGCGTCGCCGGCGGTGAAATGCGGATTGCGAGCGATTCGATTGCGGGATTGTGGGTATCGGGCGCGCACGCGCTCCAATTTCCGCTCGCATTCGAAACGCATCGAGAGGCGCTGCAGTTGTGGCAGGAAAAAACGCGCGCGCGTTTGACGTCCGATGAATAAAATTTCGCCAAAAGTTTGCGAGAGACCAAAGTTGGCGCGCAGGCGCGAACGGAAAACGCGCTGCGCTCAACGAATTTCCACCGGCGCGATGCCGTGTTCAATCGTTATCTCGATGCGGTCGGCGCTTTCGGCGTAACCATCCGACTGTAAAATGCCGGACGCGCGTTCGGGAAAACGTTTGAGGTCCGCGTCGAGCAAACCCAAACCGGGCGCGCCGTGAATGGACGCGCGGGCGTCGGCGGGAACGCGCACGCGCACGGCGCCGGCGCCGGAATGAATGACCACGCGCAAGACGCCGCGCGGCAAAGGCAGAATGACGTGCGTCGGACTGGCGCCCGTCTGAAGGTCCAACGCGGTCAGATAGAGTTTCGAGCAATCCATTTGCGCTCGACCCGCGCCGCCTTCGTATTGCAGCGTCAGGGGAACGTTTGGGTTGAGCGCCACGTTCCATTCGAGGTCGGACGTTTTGATTTTGGACAATTGATTCCAAATTTCGGGCGGCGTTTTGAAACTGACGCGCACGGTATCGTCCGTGCGCGTAATTTTTGAAACGACGTTGCCGTCGAACGTTCCCGCAAACAAACGCGACGCGTCCGCGTCGGCGCGCAATTTCAAAATACCCGCGCCGTGCTTGAAATTCAAAACCGCGTGCGTCGCGTTTTCCAACGGCGCGGACGCGGCGACACGCGCGAGAACAAACGGTTTGGGACGCGCGCGCCACAGCAATCCGAGCCCGCCGATAATGAACGCAACGCCTACGAGATAAATCCACGCTTGCGACGCGAGCAAGCCAAAATTGCCCAACAGCGTCAGAACGCCGAGCGTAATCAGAAAAAGCGCCAGATAAATTCGCTGCCGCATCGCGGTTGCCTCATAGAGTTCCCAAATTAAAATCGTAGGATGGAGACCTGACACCTAGATTTTGCCCAAAATAAGCGACAAATCATCGCGCGGTAACCAATTGGTGAACGCGCGCTGCACGTGAGGTGCGAGCGGATGATGTTCGCT
>WBZO01000808.1_pt1 | contig 57799 bp, 53 predicted proteins | sample 5204261 | NCBI WGS metagenome assembly WBZO01 (sample SAMN12412400, study PRJNA552823) | activated sludge metagenome | isolation source: activated sludge from anammox sidestream of wastewater treatment plant... | place: USA: North Carolina | collected 2017-09
TCGAAGGCCGTGCTCCACGGCGACGCCCAGGCGAAGGAGTTCCACACTGGCCTGCGGATCGAGGAACTCACCGGCGACCAAGCGATCGGGTTCGCGCCGCGCTTCCACGAGCAGCACCCGCACGCCGTGGCGCGCCAGCACGATGGCCGCCGCGGCGCCCGCTGGTCCGCCGCCCGCCACCAGCGCCTCAACCACGGGGACGCACCGTTGGCCGCCCGGACTGGTGCCGCGTTCCGGCGCTGCCGTGGGGAACGGGTCCGACGCGCATTGGTTGCGCATCCTACCGCGGCTGGACGTGGCGGTGCCGGCCGATCGGCGCGTGCGCGTGCGCTACACTGGAAGCCGCCGGCGCCGGCTCTTCTCCGAGGCCGGGACCGGCGAACGCGCCCCGGGGTCCGGCCGGCACGGGAACGGCACTCGAAATACCCTTCCAATCGACACGCCATGGCGACGCCTGCCCCTCACCAGCCTTCGCTTCCGCCCGAACTGCCCGTGCTGCCGCTGCGGCAGACCGTGGTGTTCCCGCTGACCGTGCAGCCGCTCGCGGTCAACCGTCCCGTGTCGGTGTCGAGCGTGAACCGCGCGCTCGCCGGCGAGCGCCTGCTGCTGCTCGTGATGCAGACGTCGGACACCGACGCTCCGGCGTCGGATGACCTCAGGCGGATCGGGACCGTCGCCGCAATCCGCCAGATGGCCAAGAGCCCGGTCGGACTGCAGATCCTGGTCGAGGGCATCGCGCGCGTGCGCATCGAGGAATACGTCTCCGATGGCGACACGCTGCAGGCCCGCATCACGCCGCTGCCCGAGGCCGCCGAGAAGGGCATCGAGGTGGACGCCTACGTGCGCCGCCTCCACGAGCAGGTGGAGAAGGCCGCATCGCTCTCTGGCCTGCTGTCGGCCGACCTGCGCGCGCTGCTGCTCTCGGTCGACGAGCCGCTGCGCCTGGTCTACCTCCTGGCGATGCTGCTCGACATGAAGCCCGAGGACCGGCAGCAGCTGCTGGAACTCGATCAGCTGCTCCCGAAGATGGACGCGGTGTCGGGGGCGCTGCAGCGCGAGATCGCCCTGCTCGAGCTGAAGGGCAAGATCGAGTCGCAGGCGCAGCAGGAGATGACCGACCAGCAGCGCCAGTACTACCTGCGCCAGCAGCTCAAGGCCATCCGCGACGAGCTCGGCGAGAAGGAAGGCGGCACCGACACCAGCGAACTGCGCGAACGCGTGGCGAAGGCGACGCTGCCGGACGCGGTCCGCGCGGCCGTCCTTCGCGAGGTCGAGCGGCTCGAGCAGATGCCGCAGGCCTCGCCCGAGTACCAGATGGTGCGCACCTACATCGACTGGGTGCTGGAGATACCCTGGTCGGTCGTCACCGAGGATCGTCTCGATCCGGCCGAGGCGCGGCGCGTGCTCGACGAGGACCACTACGACCTCGACAAGGTGAAGGAGCGCATCGTCGAATACCTCGCCGTGCGCAAGCTCAAGGGCGACATGAAGGGGCCGATCCTCTGCTTCGTCGGCCCGCCCGGCGTGGGCAAGACGTCGCTCGGCCAGTCGATCGCGCGCGCCATGAACCGCAAGTTCGTGCGCATCTCGCTCGGCGGCGTCCGTGACGAGGCCGAGATCCGCGGGCACCGGCGCACCTACATCGGCGCCATCCCCGGCCGTATCGTCCAGGCGATGAAGCAGGCGGGCTCGATCAACCCCGTCTTCATGCTCGACGAGATCGACAAGGTGAGCGCCGGCGGCTTCACCGGCGATCCGGCGGCCGCGCTGCTCGAGGTCCTCGATCCGGCTCAGAATTACACCTTCCGCGATCACTACCTGGAGGTGCCGCTCGACCTCTCCCGCGTGCTCTTCATCGCGACGGCGAACCAGATGGGGCCGGTGCACCCGGCGCTGCTCGATCGCATGGAGGTGATCTACCTCAACGGCTACACCGAAGAGGACAAGCTGCACATCGCGCGACGGTACCTGCTGCCGCGGCAGCTCGCCGAGCACGGGATCACCGCTGGGCAGATGGACATCGACGACAGCGGCCTGCGCCGCATCGTCTCCGAGTACACGCGTGAGGCCGGCGTGCGGACGCTCGAGCGCCAGATCGGCGCGGTCACCCGCAAGGTGGCGGCACGCATCGCCACCGCCGCGCCGGCGGGGCCTCCGGCCGGCGGCGACGCCGCGGAGACCGCGGCCGCGCCGCCACGCTACGTCATCGGCGGCGCCAGCCTGCCGGAGTACCTCGGCCCGCCGCGCTTCAAACGCGACAGCACGTTCCGCACGTCGAGGCCGGGCGTCGCCACCGGCGTCGCCTGGACCGAGTCGGGCGGCGACGTGCTCTACGTCGAGGCCAGCATCCTGCCGGGCGGCCGCAGCCAGTTCATCCTCACGGGACAACTGGGCAGCGTGATGCAGGAATCGGCGCGCGCGGCCGTCAGCCTGCTGCGATCGCAGGCGGGCGCGCTCGGGATCCCTCCCGCCTTCCTCGACCGCCACGACCTGCACGTGCACGTGCCGGCCGGCGCCATCCCCAAGGACGGTCCGTCGGCCGGCGTGACGATCGCCACCGCCATCCTCTCCGCCGTGCGCCGGCAGGCGGTCGACGACGACGTGGCGATGACGGGCGAGATCACGCTGTCGGGCCTCGTGCTCCCGGTGGGCGGCATCCGTGAGAAGGTGCTCGCCGCGCGCCGCCAGGGGCTGCACAAGTTCATCCTGCCCGCGCTCAACGAAGCCGACCTCGAGGAGCTTCCCGAAGACCTGAAGCGCGACATGACGTTCCTGCCGGTGTCGACCATCGACGACGTGCTGCGCATCGCGCTGCCGCGGCCCGAGGGCGAACAGGACAGCGCCGCGCCGGCCGCCACGATGGCGACCGGCGCGGGAACACCGGAAGCGGCCGGCCCGGCCACGGCCGGTGACCACGCGGAGGATCACGAGCCGGCGGGCATCCCGATCGACGAGGAGCCGGGCTGGTGATCTCCCGCGGAGGGGGCACCCGTGGCTGGCCCGCGCTGCCGGCTGCCCACGGCCCGCTGGAGAGGATGCGGTGACCGCCCGCTGGCTGCGGCGACTCTTCAACCTGTACCCGCCCTTCCTCGGCGCAGGGGTGCGCGTGCGGCACCTCGCCGACGACTACCGGTCGGCTCGCGTGGAGATGCCGCTGCGGTGGTACAACCGCAACTACGTCGGCACGCACTTCGGCGGCAGCCTCTTCTCGATGACCGACCCGTTCCTCATGCTCATGCTCATGCGGAACCTCGGCAACGGCTATCGTGTGTGGGACAAGGCCGCGTCGATCGAGTTCGTGACACCGGGCCGCGGAACGATGGTGGCGGAATTCGCCATCGACGAGCCGCTGCTCGCGTCGATCCGCGACGCCACGGCCTCCGGCGAGAAATACCTGCCCTGGTTCGACATCGAGGTGCGCGATGTGGATGGCGGCCTCATCGCGCGCGTGCGCAAGCAGATCTACGTCCGGCGGAAGGATGCGCGCGGCGCGATGCCGTGAGCCGCCAGGGGCGCGCGTCGCCGCCAGCCGCCCGACCTCCTCCCGGCCTCAAGCCCCACGCCCGCCGATGCCCGTCGTCTTCTACATCTCCGGTCACGGATTCGGTCACGCCTCACGTGCGATCGAGGTGATCAACGCGCTGCTCGTCCGCCGCCCGGACGCGAGCATTCACGTCCGGACGCCGGCGGCCCGCTGGCTGTTCGACGTCACCGTCCGCGGGACCATTCACTACCATCACGCCGAGCCGGACACCGGCGTCGTCCAGCGCGACAGCCTGCACCCCGACCTGGAGGCGACGGCGGCGGCCGCGCGCGCCTTCTACGAGTCGTTCGATGCCAGAACCCGGCGCGAGGCGGCCTGGCTGCGCGGCGCCGGCGCCCGCCTGGTCGTGGCCGACATCCCGCCGCTGGCGCTGGCCGCGGCCGACGCGGCCGGCATCCCCGCCGTGGCGATGGGCAACTTCACGTGGGACTGGATCTACGACGACTACGCCTCGTGGTTCGGAACGGCGGCGTGGATCCCGGCCCTGATCCGATCCACCCACCGGTTCGCCGAGGAGGCCTGGCGGCTGCCGATGCACGGCGGGTTCGCCGGCTTCCGGCGCGTCATCGATCTGCCCTTCGTCGCGCGGCACTCCCTGCGCCGACGCGAGGAGGTACGGGCGCGCCTGGGGATCCAGGCGCATCGACACGCCGTGCTGGTGTCGTTCGGCGGGTTCGGGCTGCGCTCGATGGGCCTGGACGCGCTCACGCGCCTCGAGGGCTACGACTTCATCGTCACCGAGGGATCGCTGGTGCCGCAGGGCGCACGCACGGCCGGCGCGGCCGACACGCGGCACCTGAACGTGGTCTCGGTGAACGAGCACGCCTGGTACGGTGAAGGCTGGCGCTATGAGGACCTGGTGAAGGCGGCCGACGTGGTGGTCACCAAACCCGGCTACGGCATCATCGCCGAGTGCCTGGCCAACGACGCGGCGATGGTCTACACGTCGCGCGGCCGGTTCCTCGAGTACGACACGCTCGTCGCCGCGCTGCCCCGCACGCTGTCGAGCGCCTTCATCCCGAACGACGACCTGCTGGCGGGCCGCTGGGAGGTGGCGATCGAGGCGGCGCTCGCGCGGCCGCGGCCGCCCGCGCGCGAGGCGAGTGACGGCGCGGAGTTCGCGGCCGATCGGCTGCTGTCGTTCATGGTGTGACGAGCGGCCGGTCCCCTGCGAATCCGACGTCGGCCGGATGGCCCGGCCCTCGTGCCGGATGGCGCCGACCGCCCCGCTGAAGGCCCACCCCCTCGTCCCGGGCTCCCGCACCGCCGTGAAGCGGGCAGCCGCGAACGGTCCGTGTGCGATACTGCTGCGGCCTGCGCTGTCGCGAAGGAGGATGTCCGTGTCCAGGTTCCGGCGCTGCGCGATCGGCCTCGTCCTGATGGCAGGATCGGGAAGCCTGCCACTCGCCGGCCAGACGATCACCGGGCCCGCGGGGATCATCACCGCGCCGCCTTCGCCGCTCGAGCGGCGCTTCACCCCACCGTCATTGGCGCCCGGCGAGATCATGATTGACGACATGATCTTCGAGGCGGCACGCCTCGAGCGCCGGCCCGGCGCAGCCGGCCCGTTCGGAAGCAGCTACGAGAGCTTCAACGCCAGGCCCTGGGAGTTCGGCTATGTGCCGATCGCCTTCGCGAACGACACCACCGACACCGACCGCGTGAGGTTCTTCAGCGCCTGCGACATGTGGAAGGCGTCGGGCGTCGTGTGCATGCCCCGCACCGACGAGCCCGTGTGGGTGGTGGTGCAGCGCTCCGGCGACGGCTGCTTCGCCAAGGTGGGGATGGGCGTCGCGGGACCGCAGGTCATCAACCTCTCCACCGGCTGCTGGGTGCCGGGCATCATCGCGCACGAGATCGGGCACGCGCTCGGCCTCGTCCACGAGCACCAGCGGCCCGATCGCGACACCTACGTCACCATCAACTACGACAACATCGAGGACGACGCGGAGGACAACTTCGTCCGCATCGTCACGGCCCGCATGTGGGGCCCTTACGATTTCGGGTCGCTCATGCACTATTCGAAGACCGCCTTCGCGAAGGCCGACGGCCTCGAGACCATCACGCCGAAGCCGGAGTACGCGCAGCAGGCCGCCAACCTCGGCCAGCGCACGCGCGTGAGCGACGCCGACGCGACGGCCGTGGCGGGTGTCTACAACCTCCCGCCCCACATCTTCCGCGCCTATCCGCTCAACCCGCGGGTCTTCACGATCGGACGGACCGAGGCCCTCGCGGCGATGGCGGCCATCAACGCCTACTACGCGGCGCCGCGCGGCCTGAACCGGACCAACGGCCTGTCGCTCAACGGCCGGCCGGACTTCCTCGGGCTGGCGGCGTGGTTCTTCGATACCTACGTGAACGCCCGCTACGCGGGCTACGCCGAACTGGAGGCGCGCTACCACGTGATGGCCCACATCACGCAGAGCGAGGAATGGCGCACGATGAACCCCGGTCGTGCGCCGGCCGCTCCCCTGCCCGTCGGCAACACGCTGCCCTTCGACCGGGGCGAACTGCTGGCGGTGATGGAGCGTCTCGACCGGTTCTACTCGGCGCCGGAAGGACTCCAGCGGCCCAACGGCCTGTCACTCAACGGCCAGCCCGATTTCCTGGGCATCGCCGCCTGGGTGGTGGACGTCTACCTCGGGGCACGCCTCGGCGGCCTCACGCCAGACGCCGCCTGGCAGCGCGTGGTGAGCCAGATCCAGACCACCGAGGAGTGGCGATCGAAACACTGAGGACTCGGTGGCCGCGGCCAGCCCGCGACCGCGCGCCCGCGCTCAGTCCTTGACGCAGGTGACCAGTGACCAGATCCGCGGGATGTTCACCTTCTCCACCGAGACCGGCGTGAGCCTGGCCTGATCGAGGAACCCGGGGAGGTCGAGGTCGGCCTTGAACCCGATGTGGATCGTCATCGGCGAGATCAGCCGCTCGACGAAGGCCAGCGCGGGATTCGGGCTGCGGAAGTGGTTCAGGAAGATGATCCGGCCTCCCGGCCGGCACACCCGCCGCATCTCGCGCGCCACCTGCACCGGATCCGGCACCACGCTGATCAGGTACGGCGCATAGACGATGTCGAAGCTGTGGTCGGCGAACTTCAGGTCGGCGGCGTCCATCTGGAACAGCCGGACGTTGCGGATGTTGCCGCGTTCGATCCGCTCGTGGGCCTTCTCGAGCATCGACGCCGAGAAGTCGATGCCGGTCACCTGGCACTCCCGCGGGTAGAGCGACGCGTTGATGCCGGTGCCGACGCCCACCTCCAGGATCGAGCTTCCGTGCCCGATGGCCATCCGGCGCATCGCCTGGAGCCGGCCCGGGTGCAGGGTCGGGCCGAAGACCATGTCGTAAATCGTGGCCAGGTTGTCGTAGACCCTGTCGACGAAGTAGTTGTCGACGTCGGTGACCGACAGGGCGCGGGTGGCGGCATCCGAGGACACGAGGATGCTGTGCCTGTCGCGTGACTCGCGATCGAAGAGCGGCATGGGCGGCGTGGACTCCGTCGAAGCTAGGGGACTATACCCCGTCGGACAGGCACCGGCAAGCGCTTCCTCGAAGCGTCCCGCCGGGAATCTCCGGCGTCGATGGCCTGTCCGCAGGACGCCGGCAGCGCCGGGGCCATTCAATCATCGAGCACCGTGAGGACGTCCAGCAGCGCCGGCAGCCGCGCCGGCGCGACGACGACCTCCACGCCCTGGACCATCGGACGAACGGCCCGCACGATCTCGCGTGCGATGGCCATGCCCTCGGCGGCAGCCCTCCCCTGCGCCTCGGCGTCGAGCAGCCGCTGGATGAATCCGGCGGGCACGCGGACGCCCGGCACCTCGTTGGCCAGCGCCTCGGCCCGGCGTGCGTCCTCCAGCGGCCACACCGCGGCGATGACCGGCACGGGGATGCCTCCGGCGCGTTCGATGAAGGCCGCGAGGTCGCCCGCGTCGAACACCGGGTGCGTGATGACGAACTCGGCGCCCGCTTCCACCTTGTAGCGCAGCCGGCGGACTTCCTCGTCCGGGTTCAGCGCCGAGTGGTTCACGGCCGCGCCCACGTGGAACGCCGTCGGCGGCAGCACGGGCTGCCCGCCGATGTCGCTCCCCTGATTGAGGCGGGTGACCACGTTGGTCAGGCCGATCGAGTCGGCATCGAAGGCCAGCGTGGCATCCTGGAACTCGTCCATCCGCTGCGGATCGCCGGTCGTGATGAGCAGGTTGCGCACGCCCATGGCGTGGGCGCCGAGCAGGTCGCGCTGCATGCCGAGCAGGCGGTGATCGCGGCAGGTGTAGTGCAGCAGCGTCTCGATGCCGGTCTGCTGCTGGACCAGCACGGCGGCCGAGAGCCCGCTCATGCGCGTGCCGGTCTTCGCGTCGCTCACCTGCAGCACGTCGACGCCGTGGACGCGCAGCAGCCGGGCGTGCTCGATGAGCTCGTCGAGCCGGTGCCCCTTGGGAGGGATGACTGACACCAGGCGCACGAAACCGCCTCGTGCCAGCAGGTTGGCGAACCGCGACTTCTTCTCGCGCGATACGGGCGTCACCACCGGACCGGTCGTCGCCGGCTCGCCGGCAGTGCCCCGGCGGGCACGCGTCGCCGGCCCGATCGCCATCGACGACACCGCGCGTCGGATGTGCCGGATGTGCTCCGGCGTGGTGCCGCAGCAGCCCCCGACCAGCTTCACGCCGTTGAGCACGAAGCGGCGTGCATACGACGCCATGTACTCGGGCGAGCAGAGGTAGATGTTGCGCCCCTCGACGTCGCGCGGCCGCCCGGCGTTGGGCTGCGCGGACAGCCGCGCGTGCGACACGCTCGCGATGCGTTCCAGCGTCTCGAGCATCGCCGCCGGACCCACGCTGCAGTTGACGCCGATCACGTCGGCGCCGAACCCCTCGACCTGCGGCGCGAAGGCCTCGGGCGGCGTGCCGTCCAGGCTGTTGCCGTCGTCTTCGGTGGTGACCTGCGCCACGACGGGCAGCCCGCACACCGAGCGCACGGCGCGGATGGCCGCGTGCAGTTCGTTCAGGTCGCGGAACGTCTCGAGGATGAACAGGTCGACGCCGCCCTCGCACAGGGCCTCGGCCTGTTCGCGGAACCACGCTTCCGCCTCGTCGAGCCCGGTCTTGCCCCAGGGCTCCACGCGGATGCCCAGCGGTCCGATCGCGCCGGCCACGTAGGCCTCTTCGCGCGCGGCCCGGCGCGCGATGCGCGCCCCCTGCGTGTTGATCGCCGCCATCTCCGACACCAGGCCGAACGCCGCCAGCTTCACCCGGTTGGCGCCGAAGGTGTTGGTTTCGATGACGTCGGCGCCCGCCCGCACGTACGCCTGGTGCACTTCCGCCACCAGGTCGGGCTGCGTCAGGTTCAGTTCGTCGAAGGACCGGTTGAGGAAGATGCCCCGGGCATAGAGCATCGTCCCCATGGCCCCGTCACAGACGAGCGGCCGCTCGTCCAGGGCGTCGAGGAAAGGAATGTGCATCGACAGAGAGAACGTCTGGGGGAGCCGGCAACCCGGCCGGCCGGAGCGCGCCGGCACTCCGGCCGCGAGGACTCAACGGGCGCTGGCCACCTCGATCGGCGTCGGCCTCGGCTTGCTCAGCGGAACCAGCAGGTCGGTCTTGTCCCAGATGAAGTCCTGCTTGCTGTAAACCGCGGTCTCGTAGTCCTTGCCCATGAAGATGGCCGATACCGGGCACGCCTCTTCACAGTAGCCGCAGAAGATGCACCGGGTCTTGTGAATCTGGTACACCCGGGCGTAACGAGGACCGGCGAGCACGGTCCCATCGTTCTCGGCCGGCTCGAGGTAGATCGCATCCGACGGGCAGGCCACCGCGCACAGCCCGCAGGCCACGCACTTCTCGAGGCCGGCTTCGTCGCGCATCAGCACCTGCTTGCCCCTGAACTTGGGGTACACCGGCACCTTCTCGTCCGGGTAGTTGATGCTGACCGGCTTCCTGAAAATATGTCTCAGCGTCGTCGCGAACCCGACGAGCAGCGGGCGGATCATGCGCACGTCCTCCGGGTCTAGGCCCCGTCGTTGATCGCCGCCGCACCGCGGATCCCGGCCGTCCTCGCGTGGCGGCCGGAAGGCCGTGACGCGGGCCGGACACACGCCGCGCGGGCAGGCGCGAGGGTTAGGATACCATCCCGACAGGGGATCGCCCGCGCCGACCAGGTCATGATGGACAACGGCGGCCGGGTCCTCCCGTCACAGCCGTCCGTGCAGCCAGACGTCATCTTCCTCTCGGCGAACCAGCTGCTGCTCACCACGCTGGTCTTCCGCCTCGCCGTGGTCGCGGCGCTGGCGACGATGCTGGTGCGGTTCCAGCGGTTCCGCCGCATCCTGCTCACCGAGCGGCGCGACTGGCCCGAACGCCTCACCTTCGTCGTCGGCGTCGGCGTGCCGCTGACGATCGGCACGCTGTCGCGGCTGCTGCTCGGCTACCGGGCGGTGGAGTTCTCGCTCGCCGGCCCGTTCCTCGCAGGCCTGATCGCCGGTCCCTACGCCGGCGCCATCGTCGGGGGCCTGATCGGGCTGCCGGCGACGGCCGCCGGCGAACTGCTCTCGCTGCCCTTCAACGTGGGATGCGGCTTCGCCGGAGGCGGCCTGCGCGAGATGTGCCCCAGGGAAGCCATCTGGCACTTCTCACCCTTCGTCTTCACCGACCTGCACCGTTACGCGTGGTCGTTCCTGCGACGGTTCCGCATCGACTGGCAGATCATCCTGATTGCGGCCCCGGTGGCGCTCGAGCTGCTCCGGCAGTTCCTGGGCATGCGCTTCGGCGCCCATCGCCTGACCTACCTCGGCGACGGCACCCCGCTGATGACCTTCGTCGTGCTGGTGGCCACCGTGCTCTGCGTCGCGATCCCCATCAAGATCTGGAACTCGGCCCGCATCGAACACAAGCTCCAGGAACAGGAGAAGCTGCTGCTGGCGGCCCGCATCGAGGCGCTGTCGAACCAGATCAACCCGCACTTCCTGTTCAACACGCTGAACTCGATCGGATCGCTCATCCGCTCGCAGCCCGACACGGCCCGCACGCTCATCGTGAAGCTCTCGGGCCTGCTGCGCCGGCTGCTGAAGAGCCAGGATCACTTCGTCACGCTCCGCGAGGAACTGTCGGCCATCGACGAGTACCTCGACATCGAGTGCATCAGGTTCGGCGCGCGCCTCACCGTCGTCAAGGAGATCGCCGCCGACAGCCTCGACGTGGTGGTGCCCGCCATGATCCTGCAGCCGCTGGTGGAGAACTCCCTCAGGCACGGGCTGGCGCGCAAGAGCGGACCGGGCTCGGTGACGCTGCGCGCCTTCCGGCGAGATGGGCGCGCCGTGATCGAAGTCGAGGACAACGGTGTCGGCATGCTGCCGGATCGCGCCGGATCCTCGGCCGGCTCGGGCATCGGCCTGCGCAACGTGAGCGAACGCCTGCGTGTGGTGTACGGTACCAACAGCCAGTTCGATCTGCGATCGACGCCCGGCGCCGGCACCACGGCGCGCATCGTCATCCCGGACGCGACGGTGGCCGAACCGGCCTCGGCCTGAACCATGGTCCTGCGTGCGCTGATCGTGGACGACGAGCGGCTGGCCCGCGAGGAGCTGACGTTCCTCCTGGGGCAGACCGGCGGCGTGGAGGTGGTAGGTCAGGCCACCGACGGCGTGCAGGCCATCGGCCTCTACGAGGACCTCGCGCCCGATCTCGTCTTCCTCGACGTCCAGATGCCCGGGCTGGGCGGTTTCGAGGTGGCCCGCCGCCTGATGCTCGGCAAGGCACCGCCCGAGGTCATCTTCGTGACGGCCTACGACCAGTACGCCGTCGACGCGTTCGCCGTGAACGCCGTCGACTATCTGCTGAAGCCCGTCGATCCCACCCGGCTGGAGCAGGCGATCCAGCGCGCCCGCCGGCGGGTGGAAGGCGAAAAGCGAGGCCAGGATGCCGGCAGCGCCGTGCCGCTCACCAACGAGACGCTCGAACGCATCGTCCAATTGGTGTCCGAACGCCAGGCGCGCCGGGAGCGGCTGGCGGTGAAGGTCGGAGATCGCCTGGTGCTGGTGGCGGTGGAGGAAATGATCTTCGCCTCGCTCGTTGACGATACAATTACTGTCGTCACCGGACAGGGGTCGGGCTCGTCCAACTACCGCACACTCGACGAACTCCAGGCACGGCTCGATCCGTCGGTGTTCTGGCGCGTGCACCGGTCGCATCTGGTGAACATCAACAAGATCAAGGAGATAGTCCCCTGGTTCAGCCGCAATTACATCCTGAGGATGAAGGACGCCAAGGCGACCGAGATCCCGGTCAGCCGGTCGCAGACCCGGCGACTCAGGGACTACCTGGGGCTCTGAGCGGCGCACCGGTTCCGGCCGGCGGACCGCTCATGGAACCGCCCGCGGGCGATCCCGGCGCCACGGCGGTCCTCGCCGTCTCCGGAGCGGATGCCGTGATGGCGGCTCCCATCGACCAGGCCAACGCTGGACACGACCCGGCGCTGCCGGCGTGGGAACCGTCACAGGCACCGGCGGTGACGCCGGCCGAGGCCTCCAGCGGCGCCAGGACTCCCTCGACCTGGGAGGCACCGGCCACGTCCGCTCCCCAGTTGCTCCCGCCTCTGGGCCCCACCACGCCCGACACGTCCGGCGCGCTCCCGTCCACGCCAGCGGTGACGGCCACCTCCGGCGCGACGCCCGCCGACGCGGCCCGGCCACGCGTGCTCAAGCAGGCCAGCGAGGAAGCGGTCGCCTGGATCAAGACGCTCGCCTCGGCGGCCGTCTACGCCACGCTCATCGTCACCTTCGGATTCCAGGTGGCGCGCGTCGAGGGGCAGAGCATGGCGCCGACGCTCACCGATCAGGATCGCCTGATCGTGAACAAGCTCGTGTACCAACTGGGCGAGCCGCGCCGCGGCGACATCGTCATGCTCTACTACCCGGTCAACCCCGACAAGTCGTTCGTCAAGCGGGTGATCGCCGAGGAGGGCGACGAGGTGCGCATCGTCGACGGCCGCGTGTTCGTCAACGATGTCCCGCTCAGAGACGACTACGTGCCCGAGGAGTTCCGCAGCCACGAGGACTGGGGCCCGCAGCGCATCGACGAAGGCTATTACTTCGTGATGGGCGACCATCGCAACAACAGTTCCGACAGCCGCCACTGGGGCCTGGTGCCGAAGAAATACATCATCGGCAAGGTGCAGGTGCGCTGGTGGCCGCTGCCCGCGGCCCGCATCTTCGACTGACGTCCTGCCGGGTTGGCCGGCAGGCGGTCCACGGCGTCCCGCCCGAAGCGCCGCGGCGTCCCTGGGGCGCGCTCCGCGCCCCGGGCGTCTCAGTCCGACTGGCCGGCCACGCGCGCGGCCTGCGCGAGGGTGAAGGACAGCGTCTCGAGCGCCATGCCGAGATCCACCTGCCTCAGCGCGACGCCGTCCGGCACGCGGACGGTACCGGGGGCGAAGTTCAGCACGGCGCAGATCCCGGCCTCGACGGCGGCCCTCACCACCTCCTGCGCGGCGGCCGCCGGCACCGCCACCACGGCGATGTCCACCCGCGCCTCGCGCACGACCTCCGCCAGTTCCCGGACGTGCCGCACCAGCAGGCCACCCTTCACGAGCCGACCCACCTTCTCAGGTGCCACGTCGAACATCGCCACGATGTCGAAGCCGCCCTGGCGGAACCCGGGATAGTCGGCCAGCGCGCAGCCGAGGTTGCCGGCACCGAGGATCACCAGTTTCAGACCGAGATCGAGGCCCAGGATCCGCCGCAGGTTCCGGCGCAGATCCCCGACGAAATAGCCGACGCCGCGCACGCCGAACTCGCCGAACCAGGCCAGATCCTTGCGGATGAGCGCCGCGTTCAGGTGAAGCCGCTCGGCCAGGGCGCGGGAGGATACCGTGTGCACGCCGGCCTCGGCCAGCGCATCGAGGCAGCGAAGGTAGACCGAGAGCCGGCTGGTGGTCGATCCGGAAACGTGCTCGTTCACTGACCGCACGACGAAGCCGTCACGATGACAGGCGGATTCTACCGCAGCGCGGCTCCGATCGGTCTCCGCCGCGGAACCGTGGGCCAGTGATAGCATGACCGGCGGGTGGCGGCCTGCCGGCCGGCGAACGCGCCCGCGGTGAGCCTCCGCGCTCCCGCTGCGTGCCGCCCCGGGCCGCGCCCGCACAAAGGAGCCCGCGCAATGGCCAGCCCGATCGACGGTCTCGAACCCGCACTCGTCTGGAAGCACTTCGCCGCCTTCTCGAAGGTCCCCCGCTGCTCGAAGCACGAGGAGGCCGCCGCCGCATTCGTGATGGAAGAGGCCAGGCGCCTCGGGCTGAAGGCCCGGCAGGATGCCGCTGGCAACGTGCTGGTGAGCAAGCCCGCCACGCCGGGCTGCGAGCAGAAGCCGTCGGTGTGCCTGCAGGGCCACCTCGACATGGTGTGCGAGAAGAACGCCGGCAAGAAGCACGACTTCTCGAAGGATCCGATCGAACTCGTCCGCAAGGGCAACCTGCTGATGGCCAATGGCACCACGCTGGGCGCCGACAACGGGATCGCCGTGGCGACGAATCTGGCGCTGATGGAGTCGCGCGACGTGGCGCACGGCCCGCTCGAGTTCCTCTTCACCATCGACGAGGAGACCGGGCTCACCGGCGCCAACCGGCTCGAGCCGGGCTTCCTGCAGAGCCCCATCCTCCTGAACCTCGACTCGGAGGAGGAAGGCGCCATCTACATCGGATGCTCGGGCGGAAAGGACACGCAGGGCGTCTGGACGCTGGCGCTCGAGCCGGCTCCGGCCAGGCTCGTCGGCCTCGAGGTGAAGGTGTCCGGCCTCAAGGGCGGTCACTCGGGCATGGAGATCGACAAGGGCCGCGGCAACGCCATCAGGATCCTCACCCGCGTGCTGATCGCGCTCGAGGCGCACGGCGCGCGGTTGTCGCGCATCGACGGCGGCAACAAGCGCAACGCGATCCCGCGAGAGGCCTCGGCGCTGGTCTACGTCCCCGCGTCCAGGCTGGAGGCGGCCAGTGCCGCCGTGGCCGACTGGCGCGACGTCGCGCGCGGCGAACTCGGTTCGGTGGAACCCGACCTCGACGTGTCGGCCGCAGTGGTGAAGGGGCGCAAGGGCCGGCTGTTCCCCCGGAAGGCGCAGCAGAGACTCACGCGCGCGCTGGCCTCGCTGCCGCACGGCGTGGTGAAGATGAGTGCCGACATCCCGGGCCTGGTCGAGACCTCCACCAACCTCGCCTCGATCGCGACCAAGGGGAAGACGGTCACGGTGGGCACCAGCCAGCGCAGTTCGGTCGCGAGCGAGATCCTCGAGATCGCGCAGACCGTGCGCTACATCCTGGAGGCGGGCGGCGCCGATGTGACGCAGGGCGACGGCTATCCGGGCTGGAAGCCGAACGTCGGCTCACCGATCCTGAAGGTGGCCAAGGACACCTACAGGGCGCAGCATGGGCGCGAGCCTGAGGTCAAGGCGATCCACGCCGGGCTGGAATGCGGCATCATCGGAGAGAAGTACCCCGGGATGGACATGATCTCGTTCGGGCCCACGCTGGAAGGCGTGCACTCGCCCGACGAGAAGATCCACGTCGACACGGTGCCGCTCTTCTGGAACTTCCTGGTCGGCATCCTGAAGAACGTCGCTTGAACAACCCGCGCCGGCGCGCCAGGGGCCGCGCGGGCGGCCTCCGGCGCGCTGGCACGCCAGGCCAGGAGCACGAGCGCGAGATGAGCACACTGGAATCCTTCTTCGACGGCTTCCGGCGCGGCATCGTCGGCATCGACCACACGATTGCGACGCCCGGCGGGCCGCAGCGCCTGGTCTACGCCGACTGGACCGCGAGCGGACGCCTGTATGCGCCCATCGAGCGGCGCCTGCTCGAGTCCTTCGGGCCCTTCGTCGCCAACACCCACTCCGAGTCCAACACGTCGGGCACGACGATGACGCGCGCCTACCAGGAGGCGCATCGCCTCATCAAGGCGCACGTCAACGCGGCGCCCGGCGACGTCATCATCACGCAGGGCTCGGGCATGACGGGCGTGGTGAACAAGTTCCAGCGGATCCTGGGCCTCCGGCTGGCCGAACAGCTCCAGCCCTACTGCGTGCTGCCGCCCGAGCGCCGCCCGCTGGTGCTGATCACGCACATGGAGCACCACTCCAACCAGACGTCGTGGGAGGAGTCGATCTGCGACGTCGAGGTGCTCGAGCCCGACGCCCAGGGCCTGGTGTCGGTCGCCTCGCTCGAGGCCGCGCTCGACCGGCACCGCGATCGGCCGCTGAAGATCGGCGCGTTCAGTGCGTGCTCGAACGTGACCGGCATCCGCACGCCCTATCACGACCTGGCGCGCGCGATGCACGCCCACGGCGGACTCTGCTTCGTCGACTTCGCCGCCTCGGGCCCCTACGTCGCCATCGACATGCACCCGGCCGGCGACCCCGCGGCGAGCCTCGACGCCATCTACTTCTCGCCGCACAAGTTCCTGGGCGGGCCGGGCGGGCCCGGCGTCCTGGTGTTCGACTCGACGCTCTACCACAACCGCGTCCCCGATCAGCCGGGCGGCGGCACGGTGCTCTGGACCAACCCCTGGCACGAGCACAGCTTCATCGACGACATCGAGGTGCGCGAGGACGGCGGCACGCCGGCCTTCCTGCAGACGATCAAGGCCGCGCTGGCGGTCACGCTCAAGGATGCGATGGGCATCGAGCGCATGCTCGCCCGCGAGCACGAGATCGTGCCGAAGATCATGGACGGGCTGCGGCGCGTGCCGCGCCTGCACGTGCTGGCCGGCCACGTCAGCGACCGGCTCGGCATCTTCTCGTTCTACGTCGAACACCTGCACTACAACCTCGTGGTGCGCCTGCTCAACGATCGCTTCGGCGTCCAGGTGCGCGGCGGGTGCTCCTGCGCCGGCACCTACGGGCACTTCCTCCTGCACGTCGACCCGAACCGGTCACGCGCGATCACCGAGAAGATCGATCAGGGCGACCTGTCGGAGAAGCCGGGCTGGGTGCGCATGTCGATTCATCCGACGACGCCCGACGCCGAGGTCGACTTCCTCCTGCACGCGGTGGAGGACGTGGCGCGCCACGGCGACCGCTGGAGCGAGGACTACGACTACTGCCCGCGGGCCAACGAGTTCAGGCACCGCGAACACCCGCACATGGACGGGTCGGACGTGGCCGGCTGGTTCGAGTGGGCGTGAGGCTTGGGGCTTGAGGCTTGAGGCGTGGGGCTTGGGGCCGAGAGTCCCGGGAACTCAGGCTTCGGAGGCCGACACGAGGGCCGGGGTGAGCGCCGCCGCGGCGCTCACCCCGGTCCGCCCGGCTACATCACCGCCGTTGGCGGCGCCGGCTCGTCGGCCGCGCCTGCCTTCGACAGCGGAACGGCCGTCAGGTACCAGACGAGGATCCCGAAGACGGGAATCGCCAGCCAGGGCGCGATCGCTTCCAGCCCCTTGATGGTCCAGAACGACTCGCGGAAGAAGACGACGGTCGCCACGAGCAGCCCGACCAGGGCCTCGCCGGCGATCAGGCCCGATGCCGCCAGCACGCCCGCGTTCTCGACCCGTGCCTTCTGGGCCTCGTTGTACCCGCGCTGCTCGCGCAGCCGGTCCACCAGGCCGCGGATCAGGCCGCCGATGAAGATCGCGAAGGTGGTCTCCAGCGGCAGGTACATGCCCACCGCGAAGAGCATGGGGCTGCGCACCTTGATCAGCACGAGCGAGATGCCCATGGCGATGCCGACGATGACCAGCGGCCACGCCATCTCCCCGCCGACGATGCCCTGCGACACCGCGGCCATCAGGCCGGCCTGCGGCGCCGCGAGGTTCGGTCCGCCGAACCCGCCGGTCGCGGGGTTCGCGGCCAGGTCCGACACGTGCAGCACGTAGAGCGGGAAGAACAGCACCAGGCCTGACACCACGACGCCGATGATGTCGCCCACCTGCATGCGCCAGGGCGTGCCGCCCAGGATGTGCCCCACCTTGAGATCCTGGAGCATCTCGCCGGCCACCGCCGCTGACACGCAGCCGACCGCGGCCACGCCAATCACCGCCGCGACGCCCTCGATCCCCTTCGCCCCCACCAGCACCATCGTCAGCGCCGCCACGATCGTGGTGGCCAGCGTGAGCCCCGAGATCGGATTGTTCGACGACCCGATCATGCCCACGAGGTTGCCGGAGACGGCGGCGAAGAAGAAGCCGGTGACGAGAATCACCACGCCGGCCAGCACCGCGGCGGGCACCGCGCCGGTGAAGTGGAAGTAGAGCGCCACCATCAGCACCAGCAGCACCGCGATGCCGATCAGCACGGTCCTGAACGGCAGATCCTGCTCGGTGCGGTTGGCGGGCGCCGAGGCGGCCGCCGACTTCTTCACGTCGGCGATGCCGCGCCTGATACCGCCCACCAGGTTCGCGCGCATCTTCCACAGCGTGTAGCACGCGCCCACGAGCATGCCGCCCACCGCGATCGGCCTGACGATGAAACGGTAGAGGTCGTTGGTGAGCCCGGCCCAGTTCTGCGCGCCGTCCGGCGCGGTGTACTGCTCGATCATCCCGGGGCCGAGGAAGTAGACCAGCAGCGGCACCAGCAGGCCCCACGCCAACAGGCCGCCGGCGAAGTTCAGCGCGCCCAGCACGGGCCCGATGATGTAGCCCACGCCGATGTACGCCGGACTCGCCGATGGCGCGTACATCGTCGTGACGCCCCCCGTGGGCACCGTGCGCGACGAGGCGTCGAGGCCGAGGCGCACGAAGCTCGCCTTCACCTGGCCCATCGCCACCGCGAAGCTGTTGGACTTCGCGAAGACGCCGAGATCGGCCAGCAACTGGAGCAGCGCCCCGACGCCCATCGCCTTGAAGAGCTGTGTCGCCGCCTCGGACCCCTTCTGGCCGGCCTTGTGGATCTCGGAGGCCGCCACCGACTCGGGGAACGGCAGCGACGCATCCTCCACCATCACGCGCCGGAGGATGGTGACGAACATGATGCCGAGCAGGCCGCCGAGGATCATCAGGGCCGTTGCCGTCACGTACTCCGTGGCGAGGTTCTCCGGCGTGAACGTCCAGATCTTCAGGATCACGAACGCGGGGATCGTGAAGATGGCACCGGCCGCCACCGACTCGCCGATGGATCCGACGGTCCGCGCGAAGTTCTCCTCGAGGATGTTGCCGCGGAGCAGGCGCAGCACGGCCATGCTGATCACCGCGGCCGGATAGGTGGCGGCGATCGTCATGCCGGCCTTGAGGCCGAGGTACGCGTTGGCGGCGCCGAGCACCACGCTCATCGCCAACCCCAGCACCAGCGCCCGGATCGTGAACTCGGACATGGTGGTGGAGGCGGGAACGAAGGGCGCGTATGGCTGCGGGCGGCCGTCTGGAGCAGGGGCGCCGGAGGGTGTGGTAGCCATGCGGCGGCGATATTAGCACCAACCTCCGAACCGCGCCGATGCAGGCGCCGCGGGCGCAACGCGCCGGACGCCGGTTTGCGTTACCGTAGACATCGTGCGCGTGCCCCGCTCCGCTCCGCCCCGATTCGCAACGCTCGCGGGCGTCCTCCTGGCGCTGCTCGCCGTGACGCCGCCCCGGACACCGTTGGCCGCGACGCCGCCGCTCTCGCGCAAGTCGGCCACCATCGAGGCGCTGCTTGCCTACCCCGCGTTCTTCCACATGCAGGGCGTGCGGGTGCGCGGCGAGGTGCGGGACCGCGACGGCGAGCTGGCGCTCGCGGGGCAGGCACGGGAACTGCTCCTCGTCATGGCACCCGGCACGACGCGAACGGCCGCTCCGGGCGCGCGGGCCGAGGTGACCGGCACATTCCTCGATCTCGGGCGGCTCGAGCCCGGCGATCCGCGCTTGCGAGGCCTCGATGCGGCGCGGTGGTCCGAAGCCCGGCTCGGCAAGCCGTGGCCCGGCATCGGCGAGCTGCCGCTGCTGCTGGCCGACGACGTGCAGGATGCCCCGCCCTATCCGACGCCGTCACCGCGCGCGCTGGCGCTCGAGCCCGAGCGGTTCCTCGACCAGGTGGTCACCGTCACCGGCCGGTTTCGCGGTCGCAACCTGTTCGGCGATCAGCCCAACGCTCCGGGACGCAGCCGCTGGGACTTCGTGATCGCTTCGGCCGACGCATCGGTGTGGGTCGCGGGCCTCCGGCCGCGCGGCCAGGGGTTCACCCTGGATCTCGACTCCCGCGCCGACGGCGCGCGCTGGGTCGAGGTGACGGGCACCGTGCGCGAGGCACGCGGCCTCGTCTATCTCGACGCCACGGCCGTCCGGCTCGCGCGGTCGCCGTCCGAGGCCCCTGCCGAACCCGTCGTGCGCGTGCCAGCGATGGGGCCACCGCCCGAGATCCTCTTCTCGACGCCCACCAACGGCGAGACCGACGTGTCGCCCGCGGTGGCCGTGCGCGTCCAGTTCTCGCGCGACATCGCCGTCGAGACGCTGAAGGGGCGAATCGTGGCCCGGTACGAGCCCGACGGAACGGGCGCTGGTGGCGAGGCTCCGACGCCGCTCGCCTTCTCCACCGCCTACCAGGAAGAGCATCGCGCGCTGGAGCTGCGGTTCACGCAGCCGCTTGCGGCAGCGCGCACCGTCGTCATCGAGTTCCTCGAGGGGATCGAGAGCACGGACGGCGCGGTGATGGCGCCGGCGGCACTGCGGTTCACGGTGGGTGGCTAGCAGCCCGTGGCGAAAGTGGCGCTGCATTCGACGGGCGGGGCATCGCGGCTGGCGGCGTTGCTCCTCCCTCAAGTACTGGCCGTATTCTCGGTCGTCGCGCCTGGCCAGCCGGGCGCCGCGCCCGTCTCGGTGCGACGCGGCACTTCCACCACGGACACTAGGCCGACGCACCGTGTCGCGCCGCCTCAGTGTTGGGCGCCCGGTGCCGGGCCGGGGTCGGGTCGCAGGAAGCGTCGCCTGACCGCACGCGCGAGCAGGCGCGCCGATCCGAGGATGATCAGCGTCAGCACCGCCCACACCGCCAGCGCCGCCAGCGGCCGCCTGAGCGCGAGCGTGGCCAGACCGAGCACGAAGAGGTCCTCGGCCAGGCTGATCGTCCAGTTCGCGGGCGTGGAGGGGCTGGCGTTGACCATGGCCCGCGTGCCCGCCTTCGTCAAGTGGCTCGCCGCGGCCACCAGCGCCCCGGCCAGCGCCACGCTGCCCTGCAGGGCGGGGTGCACTGCCCCCACGGTCGCCGCCGCCAGCAGCGCCCCACCCAGCGGCCTGACCGCCGTGTGGATGCCGTCCCACACCGTGTCGAGCCAGGGGATCTTGTCGGCGACGAACTCCGCAAGGAACAGCAGCCCTGCCGCCCCGATGATCCACGGCGATCCGAAAATCGCGAAGCGCGGCGGCAGCGGCACCCAGCCAGACCACTGCGCCAGTCCCACCACGACGACCGTCGCATAGAGGTTGACGCCCGAGGCGAACGCCAGCGCGAGCGCCCGGCCGAGCAGCGCCAGCATCCCGGTCATGACGCCCCTCGCGCCAGCATGGCGACGATGCGCTCGCGCGCCTCGTGCATCAGGGCGTCGCGATCCTCCCAGCGCAGCGCGGCGGTCTCGATCGGTTCGCCGAAGGACAGGTGCATGGTCACGGGCCGAATGACCGGGCTGCCGCGCCGCATCGCGCTGGCGGCGCCGGTGATCGCCACCGGGACGACCGGCGCGCGGGCTCTGAGCGCCAGGACGAAGGCGCCCTTCTTGAACGGCAGGAGTTCACCGGTACGGCTGCGCGTGCCTTCAGGAAACACGAGGAAGGAGTTGCCCTGGCGCATCTGCCTCGCGGCCTGCTCGATCGCGGCGTCGCTCTGCACGCGGTCGCGGCGGTCGATGGGCACGAAACCCGCCACGTCCCACACCCTGCCGAGGACCGGCGTCTTCTGCAGCTCCTTCTTGTAGATGATCTGCAGGCGCGGAAACAAGGGCCGCAGGTGAAGGAAGACGGCCGGCGGTTCGAGATGGCTGGTGTGATTGACGCAGTAGACCGCGGCGCGTCCGGGCACCACGTGCTCGATGCCGCGCGCGACGACCTGGATTCCCACCAGCCACAGGCCCAGGCGGATGCCCTGGAAGCCCAGCCAGTAGAGCGCCATCGGCCAGCGGCAGACGATGGCCGTGACGATGCCCGGAGGGCCGACCGTCAGGATGTAGAGCGAAACGAGGAAGTAGGCCGCCAGCGTGCGGAGCCAGGCAGCGACGAGAACCAGCACGGCGGTTCGGTGGCTGGCCGATGCGGGCGAGGGCACGTCCCCGCCCGCATCCGCACTCGTCAGCGATGACGGGACGTCAGGCGCGCGCCGCCGGCCGGCGCGCGGCCGGCTTGGCAGCTCCCTTGTTGGCCGCCGCCGCGAGCACCGGCGAGATGGCGACCGTCTTGGCCGCCACGGCCGTCGGCACCGCGGCGCCGTGACCCACCACATGTCCGTTGCCGTCGACGGCGGCCTTGGCCGCCAGCGACCTGCGCAACTGCAGCGTCGTCTCGAGGGCCGAGTCCACCTTCGACTCGATGGCGCCGGCGGCTTCGCGCGTCACCTCGGCGATCTCCGACACGACCAGGAACCTCGCACGATCGAGCATCCGCTTCTCGCGGAACGACAGCGCCTTCGTGCGGGCCAGCGACGTGAGGCTCTTGAGCACCTCCACCACGTCGTAGATCGAGCCCGAGCGCATGCGATCGGAGTTGTCCTTGAAGCGCCCCTTCCAGTTCTGATGGTTGTCGAGGCGGCCGTCGCTGAGCAGGCCGAACAGTTTGTCGACCTCGTTGCCATCGACGGCGGGCCGCAGCCCCACGCCGTCGACGTTGGTCACAGGCACGAGCACCGTCGTGTCGTTGGCCACCATCCGCAGCCGGTAGAACCCGCATGTGGTTCCGGCGATGGCGCGCGTCTCGATGCACTCGACGACGCCGAGCCCGTGATTCGGGTAAATGACCTTGTCACCGACCTGAAATGTCACGTGTCCCCCGTGTGAAGAACGGTGAAGGCTGGCAGCGCAGGCAAATCATCTGCGGCAAACCTCAGTATTATAACGATTTCCCGGCATCAGGCACACCGTAATCCACCAACGGATCGCCGCGGAGGCCGTAAGGCATTGAAAGAGCCGGACTTGCGCGATTCCTTGGAATTGGATGGCTCTCCAATTCCTTGAACAGGGCGCCCAGACCGACAGGTCATCGTCGACATCCGTCACTCGGGGCCGGGCCCCGGTGGGCGGCGCAGGGTCCGATCATCGGCCGAACCACCGTGAACACGACGCACCGCCAGCACAGGTCGCGCTGCGTTCAGACAGCCCTCGACGGATTGCTCACCGTCGCGATCTGAGAACCTCCCTGTCTGTAGGCCGTACTGCAAGCGCCACGTGGCAGCCCGAGAAGACCCGCACCCGGCCGAGAAGGCGCGGCCGCCGAGAGCGCGGCCTGCCCTTGAGAGAGCACTGGTAGTGCCAGTGGTGATGCCCGTCGGCCGGCTGGGGGGCACGAGCGCCACGGGTTGCCTGGGTGCCGGACATCGGTCGCCGTCCCGGTCGCGCCCGGGCGCGTCGCCGCCCATGCCCGTGGCCACCGCTGCGCTATACTCTCCATCCCATTCGGCCGGAGTGGCGGAACTGGCAGACGCGCCGGACTCAAAATCCGGTGGGGCTTACACCCCGTGTGGGTTCGATTCCCACCTCCGGCACCATCGGATTGTCAGGCCCTGACGACCTCGAGCACGGCCCGTGGCTCCCAACACGGCGTCACCCCTTCACCTGCTCACGATTCACGCCTCCTACGGGTGCGCTCGATCGGGCGTCTGCTGCACGTCGGACTGGGACGTGCCCTGCGATCCCGCTGCCCACGCGGCAATCGCGCGCGCCATCGCGGGGGGCATCCTCGCGGCGCCCGCCGGCATCGAGGCGTGGAATCACGAGGCGCCCGATCTGCCACCGCCCGACATCGCGGTGCTGGCCAGACGGGCGTCTGGCGCCTGCGTGTTCCTGCGCGACGCGACGCCGTCGGCCTGCTCGATCCACGAGGCCTGCGGCCACGGGATCCTGCCGGTGACCTGCCGCCAGTTCCCTCGTGTGGCGCTCGCCGACGATCGCGGACTGCACGTCACGCTGTCGCACTACTGCCCCACGGCGGCCCGGTTGCTCTGGGCCAGTCCGGCGGCTCCGCTCGCCATCCTGCGCGACCCTCCCGGATGGCATGCCGGCGCGCTGGAACCGGGGCTCGACGCCCGGGGGCACTGGCCTCCGCTCGCGCGGCCCGGGGTCATGCTGTCCTTCGGCGCCTGGTCGGCCTGGGAACGGTTCTGCGTGGCGACGTGGGCCTGCGAGGGGGTCACGGCGTCGACGGGCCTTGCCGCGATGGCGGCAGCGGCGGCGCGCCTGCGCGGGATCCACGCCGATAGCGGCGCGCTCGAGGCGGCCGTCGCGCGCCTCGATGCGTTGCGCGAACCGGCGGTGGAGGCAGGGTCGGCGACGCTCGACGCCGGCCGTGCCCTCGCGGACTGGCGTGCGGCATGGGCGACGGTGCCGCCCGGCCGCGCCACGCCACCGGTTGCCCCGTCACGGGACGACATCGACGATGCCATTCCGCGCCTCGAGGGTGAGCGCGACGCCGTGGCGCGCTACCTGGCGTCGAAGTGCGTGGCGAACTGGATGGCCTACCAGGGCCACGGCCTGCTCGCCTTCGTCTCGTCGGTGCGTGCCGCGGCCCACCTCGTCCTGGTCGAGGCGGCCCGCGGCCGGGAGCGCGAACCAGCCGATCGCGTGCGTGAAGCGGTGCGCCGCGCCGACCTCCTGCTGATGCACCTGGCCGATGCCGCCGTGCTCGCCGCGCGCTGGAACCGGCGCGAACGCTGAGCTTCACGGCGATTTGCAAACCCCGCGCGGTTTCAGAAATGCTGGAGGGACGGTCGCGACGCCGCGCCGGGACTGCCAGCCGGATCGGCGGCGCGACAGAAAGGTGAGAGAACGGGAATGTCTCGACGCGCAGGACAGTGGATGGCCGCCGGCACGCTGCTGGCGGCCTGCGGCATATTGGTCGCCGGCACGTATCTCCAGGCCCAGCCGAAGGTGGATGCCGCGACGCTCTACAAGACGCATTGTCAGCTCTGCCACGGCGCCAACGGAGTCTCGCCCATGAAGAACGCGTCGTTCGCCGACGCTGAATGGGTACACGGATCCAGCCTGGCCGAGGTACAGAACACGATCAGGAACGGTGTGAAGGGCACCGTGATGATGGGCTTCGCGAACAAGCTGTCGGCCGAGGACCTGGAGGCCCTGGCGCACTACGTCCGCAGACTCGACAAGACGCTCAAGTGAGCCCCTCCGGGCGCACCGCGCGCGGCGGGTCGCGTCCCGGCCCGCCGCGGCGCACCGCGCACGGCGCGCCATCATCGCGGCACGCGTCCTCCTCCGCCGCCGGACTATCGCCACGGGCTGCCCCCGCGTCAGGACGCGACACGGACCTCGCCGCGCTGCGCACGTCCCGGCCCCAGCGCTCACAGGAGCACTCCCGGCGACATTCGCCCTTCGGGATCGATCGCGTCCTTCACCGCGCGCATGGCGGCCAGGCCGGCCTCGCCGTGCAGCATGCGCAGCAGCGCCTTCTTCACCGGATGCCGGCCGACGCCGTGCTCGGCGAGCGGGCACCCGCCCATGGCAATCACCGCGCGTCCCAGATCCAGGATCGCGGCCTTTCCCGCGTCCACGTCCTCGACGCGCCGCGGCAGCACGTTCGGATGCAGGTTGCCATCGGAGATGTGGCCCCAGATCGCGTAGTCGAGCCCGGCGGCGTCCAGCAGCGCGTGGGACACACGCAGCATCTCGGGAAAGCGATCCCACGGCACGATCATGTCGGCCGCTGTCTTCTGAATGCCGTCGCCGAGCCGCGCGCGCGCGGCGGCCACGCGCGCGTTCACCCCGGCCGGCACCGCTTCGCGCACGGCGTCCATCTGCGCCAGGCGCGCCGCCTCCCCCGGCAACGCCAACTCCACGTCGTCCAGCAGGCCGTGGTCGCCGGCGAGCCGGCAGAATCGCGTCAGCGCCCCGTCGGGCGCCCCCGCGTCCAGGGCCGCCTGCACCTGCGTCCACGCCTCGTCACGCCCGATCGCGATGGGAACATCGAGATCCACGAACAGGAGCAGGTTCGCGGCGGCAGGCAGCGCGAGGTGGAGGCGGCGGTCGACGCCATCCTCCCGCACCAGCGCGAGCGATCGCGCGTCGAGGTGCTCGATGGCCGCGACGTCGATCCCGCACGGCTCGCCGCTGCGCCAGGTCTCCTGCGCCTGCGCGCGCAACTCCGCGACGAACCGCAGCGCCGTCTCCTCGTCCGGACAGGGCACCATCGCCCGCACGCGCGTCGTCCTCCGGCGCTCGACGCGCAGCACGGCCTCGGTCACCACGCCCAGCGTGCCCTCGGCGCCCACGAACAGGTCGACGAGATCCATGCCCGCCGTCAACGCATAGCCCGCCGATCGCTTCGGCACGTCGGGCCACGGCAGGCCGGCGATCGGCACCTCGATTCGCCGTGAGGCGGTGACGATCTCGATCCCGCCGGCGGGCGAGGCGGCCGCCTCGCCGCGCGACAGCGCCAGCACGTCGCCGTCCGGCAGCACGATGGTCAATCCCGCGACCCACTGGCGCGTGACGCCGTGCTTGAAGGTGGCGGGCCCCGCCGCGTTGGTCGCGACGATGCCGCCGACGGTGGCGGCGGTCCACGTTGGGGCCGGAGGAAAGGTCCAGCCAGCGAGGTTCAGCGCCGCCTCGAGATCCGCGAGCGGCACGCCGGCGCCCACCCTAACGGTGCCCTGCCCGCGGCGCCCCGGCGGACGGCCAGATGCCGGTGCGTCGGGCACGACGGCACCGATGCTCCTCAGGCGCGCCGTGGACAGGAGCACCTCGCCCATCGGCGTGGCGCCGCCCGTCACCGACGACTGCGCGCCGACCGGCAGCACGGCCGGGAAACGGCGCACGAGCGCCGCCACCTCGGCCTCGGTCGCGGGCCAGGCGACGCCCGCCGCGTGCCCGCCGCCGAGGTGCGAGGCATCCTCGATCCACGCGCTCACCTCGTCAGCGCCCTGCGCGAGGCGAGGCAGGGCTTGGATCGGGCCGGGAGGGCGCGTGAAGGCGCGATGATCTGGCATGGCTGAATGCTACTCGCCTTCGACCGGGGCCGGCGGCGGCGCACCGCCCGATCCGCTATCGGTCCGGGGCCGAGGCCCCGCGCGTGTGACGGCCGGCCTCCCGCTGCATCCTTGGGAGAACGCCGCCCGGCGATCGAGCCGGCGCCGCGGCGCCCCCGCGGGGGCGCAGGAGCCTCACCGTGATCAAGCGCGCACTCGTGAAGCAGGTCCAGGGCATCACCTTCGCCGGCAAGACCGACTCCAACCACTGGGTGATGATGGATGGCCCCCAGGAGTTCGACGGCAGCGACGCCGGCATCCGGCCGAAGGAGCTCGTCCTGCTCGCGCTCGGCGGCTGCACGGGCAGCGACGTCGTGTCGATCCTGAAGAAGAAGCGCGTCGCGCTCGACGACTGCCGAATCGAGGTGACGGCCGAGACGGCCGAGACGCACCCGCAGGTGTTCACGACCATCCACCTGGAGTTCGTGCTCCGTGGCCGCGACATCAAGGCGGCCGATGTCGAGCGCGCGATCGAGTTGTCGGAGACGAAGTACTGCGCCGTCAACGCCATGCTGCGCGGCACCGTCGCCATCACGCACAGCTACCGCATCGAGGACACGGCCGGCGCCGCCCCGGCGGCGTGAGGCCGCTCACGCGCGGCGGAGCGCCCCGCGGATCATCACGTACTCGCTGATGTTGTCGGCGGTGACCAGCCCGACCAGGCGGCCGTTGTCGAGCACCGGCAGCACGGGGCAGGCGCACAGTTGCAGGCGCGCGAGCGCCCGGTCGAGCGGTTCGCGCGCGTCGGCCGTCTGGAAGCTTCGCGTCATCGCGTCGCCCACGGCGCCGTCGAGTCCGTGCTCGCTGAGCGCGCGGACGAGCACCTCGCGCGTGAGGACGCCCACCACCTGGCCGTCGGCCTCCACCACGGGGAAGTGCTGCTGCGATCCGGCGATCACGAGCTCCGCGGCGCGCTGCAGCGGATCGGTGGCGCGCAGCGCGTGGAAGTCGGTGATCATCGCGCGTGACACCGCGATGCCGGCGATCGCCGAACGCACGCTCGCGGCGGCCGATTCGCCCGAGGCGCCCATCCACACGAACAGGGCGATGAAGACCAGGAACGGGTTGGAGAACAGCCCGAGGAAGCCGAAGACCAGCGCGAGGCCCTGCCCGAGGTTCGCCGCGATCTCGGTGGCGCGCACGTACTCGAGGCGCTCGGCGAGCAGCGCGCGCAAGGCGCGTCCGCCATCCATCGGGAAGGCGGGAATCAGGTTGAACCCGGCCAGCCAGACGTTGACGATCACGAACTGCCCGAGCGGCGTGTTGGTGGCGCCCCACAGATCCATGTCGGGGTGACCGAGCGCGAGGAACACGACCAGGGGCCAGCCGATCGCGGCGATGACGATGTTGACGGCGGGCCCGGCCAGCGCGACCCACAGTTCCTGTCGCGGGACGTCGGGCAGGCGTTCCAGCCGCGCGATGCCGCCGATCGGCAGCAGCGTGATGTCGCGCGTCCGGATCCCGTAATGGCGCGCCGCGAAGGCGTGCCCGAACTCGTGCAGCACGACGGTCGCGAAGATCGCGACGACGAACAGCGCCCCGCCCACCGCGGCCTTCAGGCCCTCTCCCTGCGCCAGCCTGCCGAGCAGCAGGAACGCGATCAGCGCCAGGAAGGTGGCGTGCAGATAGACGGGGATGCCGCTGATCGTCGCAATCTTCCACGACCACTTCACGATGGCGTCTCCAACGCGCCGGCGCCGCCCGGGCGCGCCAGCGCGACATCAGGGCCGCCACGCGCCACGGCCAGCACCGCCGCCGCGGCCCTGCCGCTGGCGCCGCCCCCACCGAGCCGTGCGGTCACGTCGGCGAGATCGGCCCGCACGCGGGCGGCGCGCGCCGGGTCGGCCAGCAGCGCCACGCACTCGTCGGCGGTCGCCGCCGGGGTGAACGCGTCCTGGATCAGTTCCGTGACCACGCGGCGGCCCGCCACGAGGTTGACCATACCGTACGTATCCACCCGAACGAATCGCACCCCGAGCCGGTAGGTGATCGGGCTCAGGCGATAGACGATCACCATTGGACACCCGTGCAACGCCGCCTGCACGGTCGCGGTGCCCGAGGCCGTCATGGCCGCATCGGCGGTGGCCAGCACGTCGTCGGTCCGCTGCTCCAGTCGCGCCACCCGCAGCCCGCGCCCCGTGAGGCTGTCGGCCGGCGCGAACAGGTGATCGTCGAGTCCGGGCGCGCGCGCGATGACGAACTGCACGCGCGGCACGCGCGCAGCGATGGCGGGGCACGCCTCCACGAGAATCGGCAGGATCTGGCGCACTTCGTTCGGGCGGCTGCCGGGCAGCAGCGCGACGGTCGGCGCGGCCGCGTCGAGACCCAGCGACGGCAGGAACGCGCCGCGCGGCGCCGCCGGCCGAATCAGGTCGATCAGCGGATGGCCGACGAACTCGACCGGGATGCCGGCGCGCTCGTAGATCGACGCCTCGAAGGGAAAGATCGTCAGCACCCGGTCCACGAAGCCGCGCATCGTCTTCAGGCGGCCGGTGCGCCAGGCCCACACTTGCGGGCTGATGTAGTAGACGACCGGGATGCCGAGTGCGCGAACGGCCCGCCCGAGCCTGAAGTTGAAGTCGGGATAGTCGATGACGACCAGCACGTCGGGCCGTCGCGCGCGCGCCGCCGCGACCAGGCGGCGATACATGGCGAAGGTGCGGGGCAACTGCCGCAGCACCTCCACGAGCCCGGTCACCGCGAGGCCGCGGAAGTCGCCGACGAGATCGCCGCCGGCCGCGGCCAGCCGGCCGCCGCCGAACCCGAACACCTCCGTCGACGGATCCAGGCGTTGCAGGGCGCTCGCGAGGGCGCCGGCGTACAGGTCGCCGGACGCCTCGCCGCAGGACACCATCACGCGGCTCATCGCGCGGAGGATAGCCGACTGCCGGACGCCGTGCCACCGGCGCGGCCCGGAAGCGGCTCGCGTGCGAGCACCGCCAGGGCTTCCACGTGCGGCGTGTGGGGGAACATGTCGAAGGGCGTCACCGACACGAGGCGGTAGCCCGCCTGTGCCTGGCGCGGGCTGAGCAGGTGCGCCAGATCGCGCGCGAGCGCGTCGGGAGCGCACGAGACGTACACGATGCGGCCGGGCCCGATCCCGCGCACGCGATCGATGACGGCCGCGCCCGCTCCGGCGCGCGGCGGATCCAGCACCACGGCATCGAAGGTGCCGGCCTGCCGGACGAGCCGGCCGAGGGCGTGCTCGGCACGGGCGCGCACGAACCGGCATCGCGCGGGCCCGATTCCATTCGCCTTCGCGCTCACCTCGCCGTCCTCCACCGCCGGGGCGCTCTCCTCCACCGCGGTCACCCGGTGCCCGCGCCGCGCAAGCGGCAGCGCGAAGAAGCCGAGGCCGGCGTAGAGATCGAGCACGCGCATGGCCTCGCACGGCACGGCGTCGAGCACGGCGGCCGCCAGCATCGCAGCCGCTTCGACGTTGGTCTGGAAGAACGAGGCGGGCGAGACGAGGAAGCGGATGCCCGCGATGTCCTCGCGCAGGCGCACGCGGCCGTCCAGATGCAGCGTGCGCGGACCGAACAGCAGCGAATCGGGTCGCGGGTGCAGGTTCAGGTGCCAGCCGTCGGGGCGTCCGGCCTCGATCACCTCCCGCGACACGCGCCGCAGCGCCGGCGGGTTGCCGGCGGCGACCAACGTCGTCACCACCTCTCCAGACGACCTGGAGACGCGCGACACCACGTGGCGGACGACGCCGCGCGGCGGCGGACCGGCCGGAAGGCCGGCGTGCTGGAGGGCCGCCTTGACGGCAAACGCCACGTCGTTGCCCCGCGTGGCGTGCACGGGGCATTCCCTGGCGTCGAACACGCGCCGGCTGCCCGGCTGCAGGTGCCCCATCACCAGGCGGCCCTCGCGCTGCTGGTCGAACGCGAAGTGCACCTTGTGACGGAAGGCCCATGGCCCGGAGGGGCCGTCGTGCGGCATGGCGGCGACCGCGCCCACGTGCACGCGCCCGCGACCCGCGGCGGCGTCGACCGCCGCCTGCAGCCGCGCGCGCTTCAGCCGCAGTTGCTCGGCATAGGCCATGTGCTGCCACGGGCAGCCGCCGCACTCGCGCACGTGCGCGCAGCGCGGCTCGATCCTCGCTGGTGAGGACGTGATCACCCTCGACAGCCGTCCGCGCGACGTGCCGGCGCGCAGTTCGACCTCCACGCGCTCGCCAGGCAGCACGCCCGGCACGGTCACCCTCCGGTCCTCCAGGCGCCCCGTGCCGACGCCCTCCGCGTCGAGCGCGTCGATGCGCACCTCGACACGAAGGGTCGTACCAGGGGGGCGGCGCTGCTCAGGGCTCCGGCGCAACGGCCCGCCGCGGCCGCCTCAGGGTGGCCGATGAGAGATCGACCTCGTCGATCGGGATCCGCTCCACGTCGGAGACGCCGGCGCGCGCGAGTTGCGGCAGCACCGTCGCGGCGTCTCCCACCAGCACGATCGACAGGCGGCCGGGCCGCAGGTAGGCGCGTGCGACGCGCTGGATGTCGTCAGAGGTGATGCGGTTCACGCGCTCGCGGTAGGTCTGCAGCGTCTTGACGTCCAGGTCGTAGAACAGGACGTTGAGGACCTGCATGGCGATGGCGTCCGGCGTCTCGATCGTCAGCGGGAAGCTGCCGGTCATGTAGGCCTTGGCGTCACCGAGCTCCAGTTCGCTGACGGGATCCCGCTGCAGCCGCGAGAACTCGTCCATGACGATGCGCAGCGCCTCGCCCGTTGCCTCCGAGCGGGTGTCGGTCTCGGCCACGATCCCGCCGGCCTGCTTCAGCGACTGCACGTCGGCCGAGGCGCCGTAGGTGAGGCTGCGCTCGGATCGCAGCACGCGCTGCAGGCGGTTCGCGCCCTCCCCGCCCAGCACGCGCACCGCGAGGTTGAACGCGTCGTAGTCGCGATGCCTGCGGGGGATGCCGAGGTTGCCCACGCGGATTTCGGTCTGGACGGCGCCAGGGCGATCGATCAGCACCACGCGGCGCGTGGGCTCCGGCGGGTCGGGGAAGCTCGTCACCGGCAGGTCCCTGCGCGGCCACGCGCCGAAGGTCTTCTCGGCGCCGGCGAAGGCTTCCTCCGGCGTGAGGTCGCCCACGATGGCCAGAATCGCGTTGTTGGGCGCGAACCAGCGGTCGTGGAAGCCGACGAGATCCTCGCGCGTGAGCGCCGCCACCGACTCCGGCGTGCCGTTGGACGGGATGCCGTAGGGATGGAACCCGTAGATGAGGCGGTCGATGACGACCCCGGCCACGTAGTCGGGATCCTGCGCGTTCACCTGGAGCGCAGACAGCACCTGCTGGCGCTGCCGCTCGATCTCCTCCGGCGCGAACGCCGGCCGCCGGACGACGTCCGACATCAGGTCGAGCGCGAGCCCGAAGCTGTCCTTCAGCACCAGCACGTTGACGTAGGAGAGGTCGGTGCCGGCGCCGGTGCCGAGCGCGCCGCCGACGAAGTCGATCGTGTCGGCGATCTCCTCCGACGTCCGGGTGGCCGTCCCCTGATCGAGCAGCGAGGCCATCAGCGTCGCGAGCCCGGCCTTGCCCGCGGGATCCTGCGCGGCGCCGGCGCCGATGATCATCCGCATCGAGACGGCCGGCTGTTCGTGGTGCACGACGACGATGACGCGCAGGCCGTTGGCCAGCGTGCGGATCTCGTAGGGCGGGAAGGTGACCTCGCGCGCGGCCGTGGGACCGGGCATCCGCGAACTCGGCCACGCCTTCCAGCGGTCGGACTGCTGGCCGCCGGCCGCGGCCACCGCGCAGGCCAGCACGGCCAGCACGGCCGTCACCGTCGCGAGCGATCGGCGCATGGCTATCGCCCCTCCGGCTGACGCGTGGCCGGCGCCGCGTCGGCTCGCGGCAGGATCGTCAGCACGAGCCGGGATTCCGGCGTGAAATACGTGCGCGCCACCCGTTGCACGTCCTCTTTCGTGATGCCCTGGAAGATGTCGAACTCGCCGTCGGCTGTCGTCACGTCGCCGTTGTGCATGACGAAGGCGTGCGCGAGGTGCGCGGCCTTCTGCTGGATCGACTCGCGCCCGATGATGTAGTCGCGCGCGAACTGGTTCTTGGCCCGTTGCAGCTCACGGTCGGCGATCGGTTCGTTCCTGATGCGATCGAGTTCCGAGATCAGCGCACGGGCGGCGGCCTCCGGCGTCTGGCCCGGCTGCACGATCGCCACCGTGTAGAACAGGTTCGGGTGCTCGATGAGGTTCGACTGCCCGAAGGCGGCCAGCGCGAGGCGATCCTGGTAGACGAGCCGGCGGTGAATCCGCGAACTCTGGCCGTCGGAGAGCACCTTCGCGGCGATGTGCAGCGGATAGGAATCGGGATGCCCGTCGTAGGTGATGTGGTGCGCGACGACGACCACCGGCAGCGGCCAGTCCTCGTAGAGCGTCACCCGCCGCTCGGCGGTCTGCGGCGGTTCGCGCGGGATGTTGCGGGCGAGCGGCCGCGCGGCCTTCGGCACCGGTCCGAAGTACTTCTGCACCAGATCGAGGGCGCTGGCCGTGTCGAAGTCGCCGACGATCACCAGCGTCGCATTGCCCGGGACGTAATAGGTCTCGTAGAAATCGCGCACGTCGCCGATGGTGGCGGCCTCGAGATCGCCCATGCTCCCGATCGTCGGCGTCCGGTAGGGATGCACGCGGAACGCCTGCGCGTAGATGTGCTCCTGCAGCCGGCCGTAGGGCTGGTTGTCCACCCGCATCCGCCGCTCTTCCTTCACGACCTCCCGCTCGCTCTTGAACCGATCCTCGTCCACCCGCAGCGTCGCCATGCGATCGGCTTCCATCCAGAGGACCATCGGCAGGTAGTGCGACGGAACGGTGTTCCAGAACACCGTGGCGTCCTCGGTGGTGTAGGCGTTGCTGCGGCCTCCGATGCTCGCCACCAGCGAGGTGTGCTCCTCGAGGCCAAGGTTCTTCGAGCCCTTGAACATCATGTGCTCGAACAGGTGCGCGAAGCCCGAACGCCCCTCGCGCTCGTCCTTCGACCCGACGTGGTACCAGAGTTGCGAGTGCACGATCGGGGTCGATCGGTCCTCGCAGAGGATCACGGTGAGGCCGTTGTCGAGCGTCCGCAGTTCGTAATGGAATTTCGGAGGGCGGACGGTCGCGTCGGCGCGGGTGAGCGCCGCGCTGGCGATCAGCAGCAGGCACGCCACGGCCGGGACACGTCGAAGTGCGCGCATCCGGCGATTATGGCACACGACCGGGACGCCAGCCGGCCGCGGCGCGACGGGCCTACCGGCTGAGCACGCGCAATCCGACGAGCGCCCACGTCTTCGGGCGCGGGTAGGGCATCGAGGCCTCGATGCGCCGCTCGACGCCGGCGTGCACCTCGAGATCCGCGGCGGCGCCGCGGATGCGCAGCGCCAGTTCGCCGCGGCCGCCGGCCTGCGCGCCGCGATCCGAGATCCTCGCGTCGATGGTGCGAACCACTCCAGAGGCGCGGCCAACCAGTGCCAGCCGCGATCGCCACGGCTGCGCGTAGAGCACGTCGGCGCTGTATTCGCCGGTGTAATCCACGGCGTCCTTCATCACGATCCTCGCCGCCCTGGCCTGCACCTGCCACGTGCGACGCGCGCGCCCGTCGGTCCAGGTCACCTGCGCCCCCAGCAGGTTCCAGGCGATGCCGAACCACTTCGGCCGGTCGCCCCGGTGACGCGAGGTGTGGTGGAAGACGCCCGCGAACTCCATGCGGCCGCGCCGGCCGGCGCCCGTCAGTTCGATGGCGTAGTTGCCCTGGTTGGGATCGAAGGGCTGGAACTCGTCGCCGAGGATGGCCTCGTAGTTGAACGCGGTCGTGGCGCGCCCGCGCGGGCCGCCCACGATGTCGAACTCGCCGCCGACGTCGGCGTCCCACCGGAACTGCGGGTCGCGGCCGCTGAGCGCCTCGATGGCCAGGTGATAGTCGAACCGCGAGAGGAAGGCCGTCTGCGGCGGCGGCGCCAGCAGCCGCGGGACCTGCGCGACGGCCCCGGCGGGCCACCCCAGCCAGGCCAGCCACAGGCCCAGGCGAAGCGCGCGCCGGCCCATCAGCGATCGGGCGGTCCGGCGGAGGCGACGGCCGCGGCTTCGAGCCGCTCGATCCGCTCCTGCAGGTCGTTGAGCGCCCGGCGCATCTCGGGCAGGCGCTTGAAGATCGCCGACGCCTTCAGCCACTCGCGGTTCTCGATGGCGGGATACCCGGAGACGAACGCGCCGGGCGGCACGGAGTTCGGGATGCCGGTCTGCGCCGTGGCGCGCGCGCCGTGCCCGATCGTGATGTGGCCCGACACGCCCACCTGGCCGGCCAGCACCACCCGGTCCCCCACGCGCGTGCTCCCGGCAATGCCGACCTGCGCAGCCAGGAACACGTCCTCGCCCACGTCCACGCCGTGGGCCACCTGCACCAGGTTGTCGATCTTGGTGCCGCGGCCGATCCGCGTCGCACCGAGCGGCGGCCGATCCACCGTGGAGTTGGCGCCGATCTCCACGTCGTCGTCGATGACCACCGAGCCCAGTTGCGGGATCTTCTCGTGCGTGCCGTCGCCGCGCGTGGCGAAGCCGAAGCCGTCGCTGCCGATCACGGCGCCGTCCTGGAGGACCACGCGGTTGCCGATCGTCACCGCCTCGCGAATCGAGACGTGCGCGTGGACGATGCAGTCGGCGCCGATCCGGGCCCGCGGCCCCACGTGGACGAAGGGGTGCAGCACCGTGCGCGATCCGATCTCGGCGCCGGCCCCCACGAACACGAAGGCCCCGACCGACGCATCGGCGGCCACCGACGCCCCGTCCTCGATCACGGCCGAACGGTGCACGCCCGCGACGGCCGGCGGCTGCGGGCGCAGCAGCGCGAGCGCGCGCGCGAACATCACGTAGGGCTCCGGCGAGCGGAGCACCGCGCAGGGCGCCGCCGGCGCCTGCTCGGGGAGGATGATCGCCGAGGCGCGCGTCGAGGCCACCGCCCGCGCGTACTTCGGGTTGGAGAGAAAGGTGAGATCGCCGGGGCCGGCGTGTTCGATGGCGGCGACGCCGGTGATCTCGAGGCGGCCATCGCCCTCGAGCCGGCAGCCAAGCCGTTGCGCGATCTCGAGCAGCGTCACGCCGGCGACTATACCGCGAGCCCGCGCGCGATGCCAGCGCCGGTGCGGCGCCTCACGCGCTGCGCACCACGACGCGCGAGACGAACACCGGCAGCTGCGGCAGGCGCAGCCGCGCCGCCACGTGCTGGACGCGCTCGCTGCGCTGCGGATCCTCGAGTCCGATCGCGCGGCGCAGATCCACGAGCGGGTCCGACGGCACGGCAATCCACTTCACCCGGTCGAGGCCATGCCGCGCCCCGCGCTGCGACAGGTAATGACCCACCGCGCGGAACAGGAAGAAGTACGCCACCAGGTTCGGACCCGGGACGAAGAACAGCAGCGGTCCCGTGATGCCCGTCAGGATCGCGTCGATGTACATCCAGCGCCGGTGGCGGTCGGCATCCTGCCGCAACTGGATCCGCAGGACGCGCTCGGCCTGCCCGGCCGGCAGATCGGCCGGGAAGTGGAGCGCCGCCTCGTGCACCTTGCGCAGGTGCCACAGCAGGCGCTGCTCGGCCACGCGTTCGGCTACCCACGCCATCAGCCGTCCGGTCCAGCTCGCCGTGTCGCGGTCGGCCTCGGGCTTGCGCTGCTCCTGCTCCGCTGCGCGCAGCATCAGCTGGAATCGCCGCCACGCCTGGCGCAGCAGCCCGCGCGGCGGCGCCTCGCCCTCCTGATCGGCCTGGACCTCGCTCGACTCGCAATAAGGCTCGTACCGATCGGCCGCAACCGGGATCAGGAAGACGTCCATCGCCGGGCTCGAAACGGGGGACACCGGACCGCCGATCACCTGGCCGCGGGCACTCTCCGCGCGCGCACGGGTCGCGGCGTCTCCAGCGGCACCGCCGGACTGCCGGCCGCCTCCCACGCACCGGCGATCACCGCCGCGATGGCCGCCGCGGCCTGCGACATCCGCTTCTCCAGCACCGGTTTCGCCGAGGTGAAAAAGCGGTCGAAATAGGCATCGTCGTACAGCGTGCCGTCTCCGATGGCCTCGCGGTCGGCGTCGAGCAGCGGGCCGGCCAGCGCGAAGCTCTCCGCGGCCGTCGCAAACGCGAAGTCGCGCGGCGACGTCACGGGCGCCATCGGCTCGGGCCTCACCTCGAGCCGCGCGCGGTAGCGGCGCGGCAGTTCGCTCTCGAACCGGGAGTGCACGCCGTGCTGGCCGGTGAGCTGTCCGTCGTAGTTGACGACCGCATGCAGGGGCACGTGGGCATCGCCGACGTAGTGCGCCAGGATCGCCGCGTAGAACGCCGCGTTCTCGAGCGCGTAAGGCGAGACGCCCTTCTTCACGTCCTCGAAGGCACGCACCAGATTGCCGTAGATCTCCGTCAGGCGCCACGGCAGCTGGCCGTTCCGCTGGACGAACTCGCGGCCGTAGCGCTGCACCGCCATGTCGTACTCGTGGGGGAGGCCGGGAAACGGCGGCGCGCCGTAGCCATCCATGTCGAGGAAGTGACGCGGCGCCTCCTCGTCGAAACCAGCCAGCCGCCAGAGATCGGGATCCACCGAGTGCTCGACGACGAACGCGCGCCGGCTCTCGAAGAACGGCCGCAATCCGTCGGGCAGCAGCGAGATCGCGAGGCCGGTCAGCTCGCGGTGCGTGTCGGAACCCCAGGCACCGAGGGGGACCGGCAGGGCGGAGACGAACAGGACGAGCGCGACGGACACGGCGTGACGGCGCATCCGCCTATTGTAATCGGCGCTTCACCCGGCAGCGCCCCACCGCCGCGGCCGACCCGCGATGACGCTGTAGTAGCATCTTCGGCGATGGCCGACCCACTCACGCTCGCCGAGGTGGACCACATCGCCGCGCTGGCGCACCTGGCGTTGTCCCCCGGGGAGCGCGAGCGCTTCGCGCGCCAGATCGCCTCCATCCTGGCCTACGCCAGGCAGGTGCAGGACGCCGACACGCGCGACGTGCCACCCACCACTCACACGCTGGTGCCCGAGGGACGCCTGCGGGCCGACGACCCCCTGCCGCCGCTGTCCCGCGATCGGGTGCTCTCGGCCGCCCCCGACGCGGCAGTCGAATCCGGGTTCTTCCGGGTGCCGAAGGTGATTGGATGAGCGCCACATGGACGGCCGCCGAGGTGCGCGAGGCGATCGCCGCCGGCCGCACCTCGGCGCGCGAAGTGTGCGAGGCCTGCTTCCAGCGGATCGCGACGCTCGACCCGAAGGTGCGCGCCTTCCTCTCACTGGATGTCGATGGCGCTCTCCAGCGCGCGACGCGACTCGACCTGAGGGCTGACAAGTCGTCGCTGCCGCTGGCCGGCGTCCCCGTGGCCGTCAAGGACAACATCTGCACGCGCCGGCTGCCCACCACCGCCGGATCGCGCATGCTCGAAGGCTACGTGTCCCCGTACGACGCCACGGCCGTCTCCCGGCTCGAGGCCGCCGGCGCCATCGTCATCGGCAAGACCAACTGCGATGAGTTCGCCATGGGGTCCTCCACGGAGAACTCCGCCTTCTTCCCGACCCGGAATCCGTGGGATCCGGAGCGCTGTCCGGGTGGATCGAGCGGAGGCTCGGCGGCGGCGGTGGCGGCACGCATGGTGCCGGTGGCCCTCGGATCCGACACTGGCGGATCCGTGCGCCAGCCGGCGGGCTTCTGTGGCATCGTCGGCCTCAAGCCCACCTATGGGCGCGTGTCCCGCTACGGCCTGCTCGCCTTCGGCTCCTCGCTCGACCAGATCGGACCGCTCAGCCGATCCGCCGCCGATGCGGCGCTGCTGCTGCAGACCATCGCGGGCGCCGACCCGCTCGACGCCACCTCGTCGTCGGCGCCGGCGCCGGACTTCGCCGCCGCGCTCACCGGCGACATCCGCGGCCTGCGCGTGGGCGTGCCGAGGGCGCTGCTGGCAGAGGGCGTGGACCAGGCCGTGCGCCACGCGTTCGACGCGGCCGTCGAGGTCCTCGCGGGCCTGGGCGCCGAGATCCGCGACATCGTCCTGCCCCACACGCGCTACGCGATTCCCGTCTATTACCTGGTCGCCACCGCCGAGGCCAGTTCCAACCTCGCCCGCTACGACGGGGTGCGCTACGGCGTCCGCGCCGCCGTCGGCCGCGACGCCGATCTCGCGACCATGTACGACCAGACACGGGAGCAGGGGTTCGGCGCGGAAGTCAAGCGCCGCATCATGCTCGGCACCTACGTGCTGAGCGCCGGCTACTACGACGCCTTCTACCTCCGCGCGCAGAAGGTGCGGACGCTGATCCGTCACGATTACGAGGCCGCGTTCGACGCGGTCGACCTCGTGGCCATGCCGACGACGGCGACCGTGGCGTTCCGCCTCGGCGAACGCATCGACGATCCCCTGCAGATGTACCTGACCGATGTGTTCACGGTGAGCGCCAACCTGGCGGGCATCCCGAGCATCAGCGTGCCGTGCGGGTTCGGCGTCGAAGAGAAGCTGCCGATCGGACTGCAACTGCTGGCGCCGGCCTTCGGCGAGCAGACACTGCTGCGGGCGGCCGACGCTTACGAGCGGGTCACGCCGTGGGCGCGGACGGCTCCCTCCCAACAGGAGTCGTGACGGTCGGGTTGCGCTGCGCGTGAGCCGCGCCCCTCCCGGCCGTCAGGACGACCGGCCGCCGGAGGAGCGACCCAGACAGCCGGGACCGGTGCGCGAGGGTCGACCTCGCGGATTGGCTGGTCGGAGGTGACGCCTCGCCAGCCCTGGCGGGGGCGCCGCGTCGAACCCGGACCGCACACGGCCGGCTACGCCACCGCGGGCCGCCGGCCGAGCCGGAACAGCGCCCACACCACGAAGATCAGGAAGAACACGGGCAGCAGCGGCACGAGTGCGCCCAGCAGCACGACCGCGCCGCCGGCCAGCAGGGCCACGACGAGCAACGGGGCAAGCAGACCAGCCAGCAGAAAAGCGACGACCCACTTGAGGATGAGCAGCGGCAGCAGCAGCAGCTTGAAGGCGAAGCGCAGCGGCAGGAGCACCGCCCAGAACACCAGCTTGAGGACGGCGAACACGAAGGCGAGCACCGTGCAGAGCATCACGCCCGCCACCAGCAACGCACCGAGCGCCAGGAGTCCGGTCATGGCTGTCTCTCTCCCGAGCGGGAGGCCCCCCGACCCAGCCAGCGGAAGACCGATGCGTGTCGCCACTCGAGGGGCCGGCAGACCTGCCGGCGTGTGACGCTCGTGCGGGTTCGGAAGTTCCCGCGCGGGACGACGAGGTCGTCAGCGACCCGGGACCTGCAACTGATCGACCTGGCCGCGCGGCGCGTCGGGTGGCAGGTACGTCGCGGCGTATTCGTCACCCACGAGTTCGTCGAGGCTGCGGGTGAACCCCTTGCGGGTGGTCCGGCGCAGCTTGGGAATGCCCAGCACGACACACACGCCGATCAGCAGCGCGAGCAGGAACACGACGGCCGCAGCCGCTCCCAGCAACAGACCTTCCACGTGCCCTCCCCTGGACGTGACTGGCGCCTACCCGGCGGCGCCGGGCACGCCCTCGGCCGAGTTCTTCACCGGCGCCGTGGTGTACTCGATCAAGCCGTGCTCGACCTCGGACATCGCGATGCGTTCGAGCTTGAACGGCATCACGTGTTCGTCGGTCAGTCGCGGGCGGGCGCCACGGCGAAGCTGCTTGGCCCGCTGCGCCGCGACATCGACGAACAGGAAGCGATTCTCGATGGGCGGCACACGGACCGGCTCGGGCTGCGGCTCGCCAGCGTCGGGAACGGAATCCGGAATCTCAGTCGACATACCGCCCTACAGAGTATCGAGCGCGGCGAGCGCCCGCAAGTGCGCCGGACCGGCCGCCGGCAGTGGCCGGCCCGGCGCGCGCGAAAGATCAGCCGTTGACCTGGACCTGGATCTGGCGCGGCTTGGCTTCCTCACGCGGCGGGAGCGTCACCGTGAGCACCCCGTCACGATACTCGGCCGACACCCGGCCGGCGTCCACGCTGTTGGGCAGGGAGAACGACCGGCTGAACGCGCCATAGGCACGCTCCACGCGGTGGTAGTTCTCCTCCTTGGTCTCCGTGGCCCGCTTGCGCTCGCCCCGGATGGTGAGCGTGCCGTTCTCGAGCCGGAGGTCGATGTCCTCCTTCTTCATGCCCGGCAGCTCGGCCTTGATGACGACCTCGTGCTGGTCGTTCTCGAAGATGTCCACGGGCGGCGCCCAGTCGCCCCGCATGAACAGGTCGTCCTCGCCACGACGGTACTGGTCGCCGAAGATGCGGTTGATGCGGTCCTGCATGGCCGCGAGCTCGCGGAACGGATCGAATCTGACAATGGCCATTGGTGACCTCCTTCTCGTGTCTGTCGGATCTCACGCCCGGGGGAATGACACCCCGAACGAAACCAAGTCTAACACGGTATTAGTTTTTGTCAAGCAGGAAATCTGATGCACACGCACTCATATTCCCAACGCTAACACGTCTCCCTTCGTCAACCGCCGGCTCCGGCCTGCTCTCTCACGCCGGCGGGGCTCCCCCTGATTCCCCGCCGCAATCCCGCCCCCAGGGCTGGTTGTGCGATGATGTCCCGGCGTGCCGGATCCTCCATCACCGCACGGCTGAACCCATGTTCGTCTTCTCTGAGGCCGAAGACCTTGCCGCCGACTTCGATCGGCTGTTCGATGATCTCGACAGGCGCGCCGGCCGGTCGGCACCGCATTCCGGGGCCGTTCACACCCCGCCGCTCGACGTGGTCGAGCACGCCGCCGTCATCGAGGTCCTCATCGACCTCCCCGGGGTGAGCCCGTCGGCGCTGCGCGTGGTCCTCAAGCACGGCACGCTGCTGATCGCCGGCGAGAAGACGTCGCCCGAGTGCGGGTGCCGCGACGGCGCGGCGTTCCATCTCATCGAGCGCGGGTTCGGGCGGTTTGCGCGCGTGGTCCGCTTCGAGACCGCCGTGGACGCGCGTCGCGTCCGCGCCAGGCTGACCGACGGGGTCCTGCGGATCACGGTCCCGCGCATCGCCGATCGGCGTGGTCACGAGTTCCACGTGCCGGTGGACGCGCCGGCGTGACCTCCAGCCTGCCGTTTCGCCTGCTGCTGGTCGGCGACATCGTCGGCAAGCCCGGTCGCGACATCCTGCGTCAGGCGTTGCCCCGCCTGGTCGCGCGCGAGGCCATCGACTTCGTGGTCGCCAACGTCGAGAACGCCGCCGGCGGGTTCGGCATCACGCGTGAGACGGCCGAGGCCATTCTCGCCAGTGGCGTGCACGTGATGACGACCGGCAATCACGTGTGGGACAAGAAGGAAGCGCTCGACTACGTCGCGCGCGAGCCGCGCCTGCTGCGCCCGCTGAACTATCCTCCGGGCGCCCCGGGTCGCGGCGAGGGTGTCTGGACCGCGCCCGACGGCACGCCGGTGGCGGTCCTCAACGCGATGGGCCGCGTGCACATGCCGCTCGTCGACGATCCGTTCCGCGCCCTGGACGATGCGCTCGCCCGCGTGCGCGGCGAGGCCGCGATCGCGATCGTCGACTTCCACGCGGAAGTGACCTCGGAGAAGATCGCCCTGGCCTGGCACCTCGACGGACGGGCTTCGCTGGTGGCCGGCACGCACACCCACGTGATGACGGCCGACGAGCGCGTGCTGCCCGGGGGGACGGCGGCGATCACCGACGTCGGCATGACGGGGCCGCACGACTCGGTGATTGGCGTCGACAAGACGGCGGCCATCGCGCGGTTCCTCCACGGGCTGCCCACGAAGTTCGACACCGCGACGGGCGACGTCCGCCTCAACGCGGTGCGCGTCGACATCGATCGCGCCAGCGGCCGCGCGCTGTCGATTGCGCGGGTGACGGTGACGGCGGCCGATGTCGCCGGGTGGCCCTGATCCGACACGAGGTTCGCGAGAGCCGATCGCCGATGCCTTCGCTCTTCGATGCTCTCCCCGAGGATCCGTCGGGGCCCACGCCGCCCGAGCCGCGCCGCCCTTACACGGTGAGCGCGCTGACCGCCGCGCTGCGCGCCCTCATCGAGGAGCGTTTCTTCGAGGTGTGGGTCGAAGGCGAGATCTCCAACTGCAAGACCTTCGGCGGCCATCTCTACTTCACGCTCAAGGACGCCACGGCGCAGTTGCGCGGCGTGATGTTCGCCTCGGCGGTCCGCCGCCTCAAGTTCCGCCCCGCCGACGGCCAGCGCCTGCTCGCGCGCGGGCGGCTGTCGATCTACGACAGGCGCGGCGAGTATCAGCTGGTCTGCGAGTTCCTCGAACCGCAGGGGCTGGGCGCGCTGCAGGCCGCCTACGAGGCGCTCAAGCGCAGGCTCGAGGCCGAGGGCCTGTTCGACGCCGGACGCAAGCGGCCGCTGCCGATGCTGCCGCGGCGCATCGGCGTGGTCAGCTCGCTCGACGGCGCCGCCGTGCGCGACGTGCTGAAAGTGCTGCTGCACCGCGTCCCCAACGCGTCGGTGGTGCTGCGCGACACGCGCGTGCAGGGCGAGGGCGCCGCCGCCGACCTCCGCCGCGCGCTCGCGCGCCTGATCGCCGTGCCCGGCGTCGATGTCGTCATCCTCTGTCGCGGGGGCGGTTCCATCGAGGACCTCTGGGCGTTCAACGATGAGGCGCTGGCGCGCGACATCGCCGCCTGCCCGGTGCCCGTCATCTCGGGGGTCGGGCACCAGACCGACGTCACGATCGCCGACTTCGTGGCCGACGTGCGGGCCGCGACGCCCTCCAACGCGGCCGAACTCGTCGTGGCGGCCCGCACCGACTTCCTCAACCGCCTCGACCGGCTGCACCGGAGGGCGGCGCTCGCCCTGCGGCGGCGCCTCGATCTGGGCCGCCAGCGCACGCACCGCCTGCAGACTCGCGGCGCCCTCGCGCGCGTGCCGCTCCGGGTAGCCAACGCCCGTCGGGACGCTCACGATCTGGAGGCGCGCGCCAGGCGCGCCGTGACGAGCCTGCGCGCCCGGCGCGCGCGCATCCGGGAGACGCTCGGCGCAAGGCTCGAAGCGGCCGCCCCGCGCCGGCGGCTGGCCGCAGCAGCCGCCCGACTGGCCCGGGCCGATGCCCGGGTGGGTGCGGCCGCCCGCCAGATCGTCGTGCACCAGCGCGCCATCCTCGCCGAGCGTGCCGCCCGGCTCGGCGCGCTGAGCCCGCTGGCCGTGCTCGGCCGCGGGTACGCGCTCTGCTGGGACGAGACACGCACGGCCGTCCTGCGCCGGGCCGATCCGGCGCTGCTCGGCCGCGGCGTGCACGTCCGCCTGGCCGAGGGCACGCTAGACTGCGTGGTGACGGGCACCGGCGCTCCCTGAGCGCGGGCCCGCGCCTGATTCGCGGAGAGCATCGATGGACACCTCCCCGAAGGACTTCGAATCCGCCATCGCCGAACTCGAGCAGATCGTGCAGACGCTCGAGGAAGGTGAACTGCCGCTGGAACGGGCACTCGAACTCTACGAGCGCGGCGTGCAGCTCTCGCGGTACTGCCATGGCCGCCTCGAGGATGCCGAACGGCGCATCGAGGTCCTCGACGACCGCGGCAACCTGCGCCCGGCGCCATCTGCGCTCACCGAGGGCATCCCGGGCGAGGGCGAATGATGAGGGTGGACTCGACCCTGTCGCTCGATGCCTGGCTCGAGCATCGCCGTGAGCTCGTCGAGGACGCACTGGATCGCTACCTGCCGGCTCCACCCGCGGTTCCGCCCGTGCTCTCGGCCGCCATGCGATACAGCCTGCTCGCCGGCGGCAAGCGCTTCCGGCCCGCGCTCACGCTGGCCGCGGCCGAGGCGGTGGCGGCCACTCCCTCCGACATCGAGTTCGCCCTCCCGGCTGCCTGCGCGCTCGAATGGATCCACACCTACTCGCTCGTCCACGACGACCTGCCCGCCATGGACGACGATTCGCTGCGGAGGGGAAGACCGACGGCGCACGTGGTCTACGGTGACGGCCTGGCGATCCTCGCGGGCGACGGCCTGCTCACGGAGGCGTTCGGCCTGCTCGCGCGCGAGCCCGCCTCGTCGGATCCGGGCATGATCGCGCGCAAACTGCGCACCCTGGCCGTGATCGCCGAAGCGGCCGGAGCCGCCGGCATGGTCGGCGGCCAGGCGGTCGATCTCGCCGCGGCCGGACAGGTGCGCCCGACACACGGTGAGTCGCATGCGCCGCTGGACGCGGCCGGCCTGCAGGCCATGCACGCGCGGAAGACCGGCGCGCTCATCCGGGCCGCGGCCGTCGCGGGCGCCGTCATGGCGGGGGCCACCGAGGCACGAATCGCCGCCATCGCACGCTACGCGGAAGATCTCGGCCTCGCGTTCCAGATCGTCGACGACATTCTCGACGTGGAGGCGACCTCCGACGAGCTCGGCAAGACCGCCGGCAAGGACGCCGCCGCGCAGAAGCCGACCTATCCGGCACTGTTCGGGCTCGCCGGGGCGCGCCGCCTCGCCGACGCCGCCCTCGCGCGGGCGCTGGCCGCGCTCGAGGGCGCCGGCCTCTCGGGCTACCTGCCGGACATCGCCCGCTGGGTGGTCCAGCGGAACCGATGACGCGTCGTCGCGGCCAACCGGCACGTCCCACACGGAAAGACGGCCATGGATCTGGCGACGACGGATCCCGAGACGATGGACACCGCACGCGGCACGTTCCCCCGCCGCGCATCCCGGGCCGGTGGCCGGTAGCGCCGTGCCCCGCATCCGTCTCGACGCGCTGCTGGTGGCCCGCGGCCTGGCGGCGTCGCGCGACCGCGCCCGCGCGCTGATCCTGGCCGGCCAGGTCCGCGTCGGGACCCTCGTGGTCTCCAAGGCCGGAACGCTGGTGCCCGACGATGCCGAGATTCGGCTCGCCACACCCGATCACCCTTACGTCAGCCGCGGCGGCCTCAAGCTGGCCCACGCGCTCGACACGTTCGGCATCGACTGTCGCGACGCGGTCGCGCTCGACGTGGGCGCCTCCACCGGAGGGTTCACCGACGTCCTGCTGCGGCGCGGCGCACGGCGCGTCGTCGCCCTCGACGTGGGACACAATCAGCTGGACTGGCGGCTGCGCTCCGACCCGCGCGTGGACGTACGCGAGGGCGTGAACGCCCGGACGCTGGGGGCCGCCGACCTGCCCGACGATGCGCGGACGTTCGATCTGGTCACCATCGACGTCTCGTTCATCTCGCTGCGGCTGATCGTCCCGGCACTGGGCCGGTGGCTCACGCCCCGCGCCAACGTCGTGGCGCTGGTCAAGCCGCAGTTCGAGGTCGGGCGCGCCGAGGTCGGCAAGGGCGGCCTCGTCACCGATCCGGCCGCCCACGCGCGCGTGGTCGACGAGGTGTCGGCCGCGGCGCGCGCCCTGGGTTTCGAGGTGGCGGGCCGGTGCGAGTCGCCCGTGACCGGCGCCGAGGGCAATCGCGAGTTCCTGGTCCACCTCCGGTGGAGGGGAGGCCCATCATGAGCGCAACTCAGACCCACGCCCGGGTCCGCCGCGTCGGCATCGTCGCCAAGCGCCACCTGCACGAGGCCGCGAGCCTGCTCGACGACATCGCCGACTGGCTCGTGCTGCGGGGCCTGTCGCCGATCTTCGAAACCGAGACGGCGCAGCTCGGCGCCAGCGGCCGCGCCTGGCCACGCGCCTCGCGCGAGGATCTGCCGCGCGAGGTGGACCTCATGCTCGTGCTGGGAGGCGATGGCACGCTGCTCGGCATGGCCGATCGCATCGCGATGGCCGCCGCGCCGGTGCCGATCCTCGGCGTGAACTTCGGCAGCCTCGGCTTTCTCACCGAGATCACGCTGCCCGAACTCTATTCGTCGCTGGAATCCGTCGTCGAAGGCCACGCCGGCTACGACGAACGCGGCCTGCTGCGCGCCGTGGTGTCGCATGCCGACGGACGCGCGCCGCTGGCACGCATCGTCCTGAACGAGGTCGTGGTCACCAAGGGCGCGATGTCGCGCATCATCGACCTCGCGGTGTCGGTCGACGAGGAATACGTCGCCAACTTCAAGGCCGATGGCCTCATCCTCGCCACCCCCACCGGCTCGACCGCCTACAACCTCTCGGCCGGCGGGCCCATCGTGCACCCGGAGGTTCCCGCATTCGTGATCACGCCGATTGCGCCGCACACGCTGACGAACCGGCCCGTGGTGGTGCCCTCGAGTTCCGTCGTCTCGATCCGCCACATCGTCGACGACGAACCGCGCGAGGTCTTCGTCACCTTCGATGGTCACGACGGCTGTCCGCTCTCACCAGCCGACACGGTGACCATCGCGCGCGCGCCGCACCCGATCCGCCTGGTCCGCGCCGCCACGCGCAGCTACTTCGAGGTGCTGCGACGCAAGCTGAAATGGGCTGCGCGCTGAGGCGACCACCGCCCGGATCGGCCGCTTGCAGGACGGGCGACGTCTCGAGCCGCAAGCGGCGGCAGACACCATCGATCGGCGGCAGCCGTCGGCCAGCGCCCCGTCACGATCGGGCCCTCCGGCCGTGGGTCACGGGAAGGAAGTGCCCGGCGTCGGCGTCGTAGTCGAACAGTTGCGCCCAGCGTCCCCAGTTCACGGCGGTATCCACCTGCCGTTGCGCTTCGGGCGCCGGGACGGTCGATGCCAGCGTGTCGAGTACGGCCTGGCGCGACACGGCGGCGCCGGGGGCGAGCGCCTTCAGGATGCCGGCGATCAGCGGCAGCCCGGCGATGCGCGCCCGGAACTGCTGCTTCCGTTCCGCAACGCCGGCGGCGGCCACACGCCGCCCCTCGTCGGTCAACTGGTAGTCGCCGTGTTCGACGTGGGCCCACCCGAGCAGTCGGGCCGCCTCGAGCAGTGGCTGCAGCTTGTCGAGCCGGAGGTGCAGCCGGCCCGCCAGCCGGTACACGTCGCCGGGTCCGGGTGAGGCCGCCATGATCTCGAGCAATCCGAACAGCCCACCCAACGGAACGTGCGGCAGCAGCTGGGCGGTCATCGGTCTCCTCCTCAGGTCATCAGCGCGTAGAGGCGATCCACGAACGGGACGAGTTCGGGCGCGCCCCAGCGCCTGGGCCGGGGCGCATCCACCGTCACCACGTCGACCACCCGCCCCGGGTTCGCGCGCAGCGCGACCACGCGGTCCGCCATGTAGGCCGCCTCTTCGACCGAGTGCGTCACCATCACCGCGGTCCGCGTGGGGATGGCGGCCTCGTGCAGCAGATCGACGACCTGGTCGCGCAGCGTGTGGGCGGTCAGCACGTCGAGCGCCGAGAACGGCTCGTCGAGCAGGAGGACGCGTGGCGCCTGGCACAGCGCGCGGGCCAGTCCCACCCGCTGGCGCATGCCCCCCGACAGCTCGCGCGGGTAGGCGCGGGCGTGACCGCCCAGGCCGACGAGATCGAGAAGGTGCGCAGCCTGGCGCAACCGCTCGGCCGCGGGGACGCCGCGGGCCTCGAGCGGCAACGCGACGTTGTCGGCCGCGTTCAGCCACGGCAGCAGCGCGAAGCTCTGGAAGACCATGGCCGTATCGGGATTGAGGCCGGTCAGCACCCGTCCCCCGCTCCTCACCTCGCCGGACGAAGGCGGAATCAGTCCCGCGATCATCCGCAGCAGCGTCGACTTCCCCGCGCCCGAGGGGCCAATCAACGCCAGCATCTCTCCATCGAACACGTCGAAGGTCACGTCGTGGACGACCTCGACACCGTCGAAGCTCCGGCCGGCGCCGATCAGCGAAACCAGCGGCTCAGCCATCGAGGCGGTATCTCACGGACGCCCGGCCGTAGAGGGGGCGCCAGACGGCGCGGTTCAGCAGCAGGACGGCGCCGACCATCGCGACGATCACCAGCACGATCATCTGCAGGTCGCCGCGCACGTAGGTCGCCTCGTCCAGCAGCGTCCCGATGCCGTCGACCGACCACGTACGACCGTCGGCGGTGACCGATTCCGCCAGCACGAGCGCGTTCCAGCCGCCGCCCCATGCGGTGATGCTGCCGGTGATGAGGCTGGGCAGGGCCGCGGGCAGGAAGAAGCGGCGCAGGTACACGAGGCCACGCGCCTCGGTCATCCGTGCCAGTTCGCGCAGGTCCTCCGGCAATCCCTGCGCCGCCGCCACGAGGTTGAAGAGGAGGTACCACTGCATGCCCGTCAGCACGAGCAGGATGGCCGAGACGTTGAGGTCGAGGCCGAATCGCAGGACGCCGGCCACCAGCAGAGGGAAGAACGCGGTGGCTGGGATGCTGGCGAGCACCTGCACGGGCGGCATCACCAGCTCGACACGGCGGGCCGAGCGGCTCACCCACGCGGCCAGCGGCACGGTCCAGGCCAGGGAGATGGCGTAGGCCGCCAGCAGACGCAGGAAACTGAATCCGAGGGCGGTCGGAATCGTCAGGGCCTCGGGTGGCAGCGGCCGCAGCAGGACCTCGACGATGGCGACCGCCCCGTACACGAGCACGGAGGCTGCTCCGGCGGCAGCCAGCCAGCCGACCACGCGCATCCACTGTCCGGAGAGCGCGTGCGCCACCGCCACCAGCGCCATCCCCAGCCCGCTCGCGGCGGCCTGCCCGGTGGCGGCGAGCGCCCGGCGAACCCATGGCGCCTTTCCGGCCAGGACCCGCACCAGCGGCACCGCGGCTTCGCCGGCGCCGCTCGTCTCGTAGCGGAAGCGGCCCGCCCAGGCCTCCAGCGGGCTCCAGACGAAGAGGTGCATCGACACGATCACGGCGACCAGCATCGCCAGCCCCGCCACGGCCAGCGGCGCCCGGCCCCGCGCGATCGCCTGTCCGATGTAACTGCCCAGCCCCGGCAGGATCCAGGTCCCCTGTCCGATGGCGATGATCTCGCTCGCGATCAGGAAGTACCAGCCTCCGGCCCACGACAGCATGCTGTTGTAGACCATCCGCGGCACGCAGGCCGGCAGCAGGAGGCGCCGCCACAGCACGGAGCCGTCGGCCCCGCTGAGGCGGACGGCCGTTCGCAGGTCTTCGGGAATGGTCGTCAGCGATTCGTAGGCACTGAAGGCGAGGTTCCACGCCTGGCTCGTGAAGATCAGGAACACGGCGGCCGCCTCCACGCCGATCGCGCGGCCGTGGGCCAGCCTGATGAAGAAGAACACGGCGGCCGGAAAGAACCCGAGGATCGGCACGGCCTGCAGCACGTCGAGGGCGGGAAGGATGAGGCGCCGGCCCCGAGGCGAGGCCGAAGCCCAGTAGCCCGCGCTCAACGCGAACCCCAGCGAGAGCACGTAGGCCGCCAGCATGCGCAGGCCCGAGTACGCGGCGTAGAGCGGCAGCATCACCGGCGCGAGATCGAGCGTCGCGCTGGTTCGCGGCAGCACGTGCGGTTCGTCGATGAACAGCACGACCACGACCAGTGCCACCACCACGAGCGCGACGCCGTCGAAGGGGCCGGGCTGCCGGAACCGCGCAGGCGACCAGAGACGCAGCGGACGCCAGTCGTGGTGACTCACCCGCGGTACCCCAGGTCGGCGGAGCCGGGCTGTTGCGCCATTGGAGAATGCCCGCCAAGGTAGCACACCGGCTCGGCCCGGGCGGCGCGCCCGAGGCGACCGGGGACGCATGCGCGGGTGACGGCACCCGGGCGCCGGGACGCCGTCAGCGGGCCCCGGCCCGCTCGCGGGCGCGCCGCTCGCGGAAGTACCGAATCTGGTACTGCTCCACGTTGCGGTTGTGCTCCGGCAGCGACGAGGCGAACACGTGCGAGCCATCGTTGCGGCTCACGAAGTAGAGATAGGGCACCGCGGCCGGCGCCAGCGCGGCCTCGATGGCGCCCAGCCCGGGCGCGGCAATCGGGCCCGGCGGCAGTCCGGCGTAGCGATACGTGTTGTAGGGCGAATCGATCTGCAGCCCCGCGCGGGTGATGTTGCCGTTCCACTGACCGGCCCGCATCAGCGCGTAAATCACGGTCGGATCGCACTGCAGCCCCATGCCGATGCGCAGCCGGCTGGCGTAGACGCCGGCCACGATCGGGCGCTCGTCGGGCCGCGCGGTCTCCTTCTCCACGAGTGAGGCGAGCGTCACCGTCTCGCGCACGGATCGCGTGTAATCGGCTCCGCGCACGGCCCACCGCGGCTCGAACGCCTTGCGGAACTGCCGCACCATCAGGCCCACCAGGTCGGCGGCGCTGGCGCTGCGCGGCAACGCATAGGTGTCGGGGAACAGGTACCCCTCGAGATCGCCCGCGCGCGGGTCGAGATCGAGCATGGCCGCTGGATCGGCGGCCGCAGCCCGGAACGATGCGGCCGATCCGAATCCGCGCTGCTCGAAGATCACGGCCATCTCCGCGATCGTGAGCCCTTCCGGGAAGGTAATCGGTCGCAGGAACACGTCGCCGCGCGCCAGTCGATCGATCACTTCACGCGGGGTGGCAGCCTCGCTGAACCGGTACTCTCCCGCCTTGAGCGCGCGCTCGCGGCCGTACCGCCATGCCGCCAGGCGGAACGTCCACTCGTCGGCGACGACGCCGGCCTGGACCAGCCGCCGGCCAATCGCCCGCACACCGGTCCCCGGCGCGATGTCGACGAACACCTCCTCGCCCTCGAAGGCGCGGAACGGCGTCGACAGGCGGCGATCCGCCTCCCACCAGGCGGCCGCTGCCCCCGCCGCCACCACCACGGCCAGCAGCAGGAGGCGTCGCAGCCACCTCACCGGCGGACCTCGCGCAGCCGACGAACGTGCTCAGCGGCTCCCGGCATCGATCACCTGTCGGAGGGCCGTCGCCGCGCGCCGATCCAGCACGTCCTGAAGGATGACGGCAGCGGCTGCCGCGTCGATCTTCTTCTTGCGCGCGCGCCAGTCGGGTTCGAGTTCGGCCAGCCGTGCCTCGGCCTCGACGCTCGTCAGCCGCTCGTCCTCGAACACCACCGGCACGCCGCAGCGCGCGGCCAGCGCCTGACCGAAGGCGCGGGCGGCTGGTGTCGCCTGCGTCTCGCCGCCATCGAGCCGCTTCGGCAATCCGACCACGATCAGCGCAACGCCGTCCTCGTCGAGTTCGCGGATCAGGGCGATGGCCGCTTCCAGCGCATCGCGCCCATGGAGCACGCGGTAGGGCCGCGCCAGCGTGCCTGAAGCGTCACTCACGGCAACGCCCGTCCGCTTGGATCCGACGTCGAAGGCCACCAGTCTCACGCCGGCGAGCGTAGCACGAGGCCGGGTCCGACGGCGGCCTGCGCCAGCGCGCCTGCGCTACACTCTTGCCGGTTGCCCGCCCGAAAGGTTCCAGAACGCGATGATCCGCCCGAGCCGAGTCTCCGTCGCCTGCGCCGTGGCCGCGGGCCTGGCCCTCGTCCCGCTGGCCTGCTCCCGCGCTGCCGCGCCGGCGCGCTCCTTCTCCCAGAAGCTCGTCGTGCTCGGCTTCGACGGCATGGATCCCGATTTGGTGCGCGAGTGGGCGGCGGCCGGCAAGCTGCCGAACATGAAGGCGCTGATGGATCGCGGCGGGCTCTACGACCTCGGCACGACGCACTCGCCCGAATCGCCCACCGCGTGGGCGTCGTTCGCAACCGGCGTCAACCCGGGCAAGCACAACATCTACGACTTCCTCGTCCGCGACACGCAGACCTACCTGCCCGACCTGGGCATGGTGCGGCGGGAGCCGGCGAAGTTCCTGCTGGACTGGATCCCGATCTCCAGGCCGAAGGTCTTCTCGATTCGTGGCGGCACGTCGTTCTGGGTCACGGCCGGCGCGGCCGGCGTCCGCTCCAGCCTCCTCACGGTGCCCGTCACCTACCCGCCCGAGGACGTGCCCAACGGCGAGATGCTCGCCGGCCTCCCACTACCCGACATCCGCGGGACGATGGGGACCTTCTCCTACTTCGGCACCGATCTGTCGCGCTACGAGGAAGGCACGACCGAATTCGGCGGCATCCTCAAGCGTCTGGTCTTCGACGATGGCGTGGCCGAGACCGCGCTCGATGGGCCGCCCAACCCGATCGTCCGGCAGCAGATGCTCGACCTGCGCCGCAAGCCCGGCCTGACCGAGGCCGATCGCGCCCAGCTCGCGGCGCTCGGCGCCCGGGCCGACGTGAAGGTGCCGCTCACGGTCCGGTGGACGCGCGGCAGCGACACGGCCGTCATCGAGATCCAGGGGCACCGCCTCACGCTCAGGGCGCGCGAGTGGAGCCCCTGGGTCACGCTCACGTTCCGCGTGAACGTGTTCGTCAGCCTCGAGGGCATGCTGCAGTTCTTCGTCGCCGGCGCGGGCAACGACCTGCAGCTCTACGCGTCGCCGGTGAACTGGCGCCCCCAGGCGCCGCCGCTGCCGATCTCGATGCCCGAGCGCTTCGCGCAGGAACTGGCCGTGCAGCTGGGCACCTACCGCACGCTGGGCTGGGCCGAGGCCACCTGGCCGCTCGACGAGGGGCGGCTCGACGAGGATGCGTTCATGGAGGACCTCTACCGCGCCTTCGACGATCGGGCGCGCGTCATCCTCAACCGCGTCGACGCGAAGAACTGGGACCTGCTGGTCGGCGTCATCGAGGCCACCGATCGCGTGCAGCACATGATGTGGCGCCTCATCGATCCGCGGCACCCGATGTACGACACGGCGCTGGCCGCGCGCCACGGGGACGCCATCCTGCGCGTCTACCAGCGTTCCGACCAGTTCGTGGGCGAAGTGCTCCGGCGCATCGACCCCTCCACGCCGGTGCTGATCGTCTCCGATCACGGCTTCCACTCCTTCCGCAAGGCGGTGAACCTCAACACGTGGCTGGCGCAGGAGGGCTTCCTGGCGCTCAAGGGCCAGTCGGGGCCGAGCCAGGACAAGAACCTGCTCGACCTGTTCGGAGCCGGTACGTTCTGGGAGCACGTGGACTGGTCGCGCACGCGCGCCTATGCGATGGGGCTCGGCCAGATCTACTTCAACCTGCGCGGCCGCGAGGGCCAGGGCATCGTCAGCCCGGGTGCCGAGGCGAAGGCACTGGCCGAGGATCTCGCCGCCGCGCTGCTCGCCCTGACCGATCCGGAGAACGGCGAGCGCGTCGTGCAGAACGTCTACAAGCGCGACGATGTCTACAGCGGGCCCTACCTGCAGAACGCGTCCGACCTGCAGGTGGGATTCCGCGACGGGTACCGCGTCTCGTGGCAGACCGCGCTCGGCGGCACACCGGCCGGCATCATCTACCCGAACATGCGCAAGTGGAGCGCCGATCACGGCAGCTTCGATCTCGCCGACACGGCCGGCGTGCTGATCTCCTCGGTGAAGCTGCCCGGCCCGCGCTACGACATCACCGACGTGGCACCGAGCGTCCTGCGCTACTTCGGCCTCACGCCGCCGGCCGATCTCGATGGCAAGGCCTTCCTGCCCTGACCGCCGGCCCGGCCGCTGCCTGCCGGCCGTGGCGCTCGCCGTGGCGATCGCCCTGGCGGCAGCGCCCGCCGCGCCACAACCGCCGGGCACACCGGACCGGGCCGAGCAGTTGCGCGCGCAGGAGCGCCGCGCCGCCGACCGGCTGCAGGTGCTGCAGCGGGAGGCCGACGCCCTGGCCGGGCAGCAGCGCGGCGTGCTCGATCGGTTGCGCGCGCTCGAACTGCAGCGCGATCTCGCGGCGGTCGAGGCCACGCGCGCAACCGCGGCGCTGGGCGCGGCCGAGGCCGATCTCGCCAGCCTGACGGCGCGCCGTGCCGCCGTGCAGCGGGCGATGGATGCCAGGCGCCCCGAAATCCAGGCGCGACTGCTCGCGCTCTACGAAGCCGGCCCATCCGGCGATCTCCGACGCTGGCTGATGGTGGAGACCATGGCCGAGGCGGCGGCGGCCGGACGCCTGCTGGCCGCGGTCACCGCGCGCGACCGGCGCGAGTTCGCCGCGTTCTCCGCGCAGCGCGCCGAACTCGACGCGCAAGACGAGGCGCTGCGCCGCCAGCGGGAGGCGCTCGCACGCGCCAGGGCCGCCACCGAGGCCGCGCGCGTGGCCTCGTCGGAGGCCGCGGCGCGCCATGAGGCGCTGGTGCGCGATCTCGACCGCCGGCGCGATCTCGCGGCACGGCTGACCGGCGAATTGCAGGCCGCGCACGAGGCACTGCAGAAGCAGCTCGACGGCCTCCCGGCCGCCGGCGGCACGACCGCGCTGCCGATCGCGCCGTTCCGCGGCACCCTGCCGTGGCCGGCCGCGGGCCGTGTCGTCGGCCGCTACGGGCGCACCGCCACCTCACGATTCGGCACCGCCGTCCCCAGGAACGGCATCGAAATCGCCGCCCCCGAGGGCACCCCGGTGCGCGCGGTCCACGAGGGCCGCGTCGCCTTCGCCGGCGAGTTCGCCGGGCTCGGCCGGCTCGTCATCCTCGATCACGGCGGCAGCACCTTCAGCCTCTACGGGTACCTGCAGGAACTGGACGTCCAGCGCGGCGCCGCCGTGGAGCGCGGCGGCGTCGTCGGCCTCTCCGGGCGATCGCCGTCGGGCGAGGGCGTCGTCTACTTCGAGCTGCGCGTCGACGCGCGCCCGGTCAATCCGCTAGAATGGCTGCACCGGTGAACAGGTCGGTTTTTCCCTGATCCGCGCATGAATGCACGCACCCGCCTCGCTGTCCTGCTCGTCGCGACACCACTGGTGGTCTTCGCGCTCGTCGGCGGCTTCCTCGGCCAGGCATCGGCCCGGGAAGAGAGCTACCAGCACCTCCGGATCTTCGAGGACGTGGTGTCGCTGATCACCAGCAATTACGTCGAGGACGTGAACGTCGACAAGGTGATGGACGGCGCGATGCGCGGGCTCGCCGAGGGCCTGGACGCCGACAGCGCGTGGCTCACGCCCGACCAGGTGGCACAGGCCGGGAAGGCCGGGTCACTGCCGGAAGGCGACACCGGCATCGACATCGTGCGGCAGTACTACCTTCGCGTGGTCTCGGTGCGCGACGGATCCCCGGCCGCCGGCGCCGGCCTGCGTACGGGCGACTACCTCCGCATGATCGACGGCAAGCCGACCCGCGATCTCTCGGCCTTCGAGGGTCACCGGCTGCTCCGCGGCCCGGCGGGCTCGACCGTGAAGCTGCTCGTGCTGAGGGGGAGCGCGGCCGAACCTCACGAGGTGATGCTCACCAGGCAGAAACTGCCGCCGGCGGCGGTCACGGGCAGGCTGGTCGAGCGCGACGTGGCGCTGGTCCGGATTCCCGCGTTCACGAAGGACACCGCCGGCCAGGTGTCGCGCGCAATTGCCGATCTCCAGAAGCAGGGCGCCTCCCGCGTGCTGCTCGACGTGCGCGCGACGTCGGTGGGCGAACCAGCCGACGGCCTCCCGACGGCGCGGCTGTTCGTCGCCTCCGGCACGCTGGTGCAGCGCGAACAGCGCGATCACCCGTCCACTTCGATCGCGGCGGCCAGCGGCGACGGCCGCATCACCCTGCCACTGGTCGTGATGACCACGGCTGGCACGGCAGGCGCCGCCGAGGTGCTGGCCGCGGCCATCGCCGGCAACGAGCGCGGTGCGATCGTCGGGGAGCGCACGCTGGGGCGCGTCGCCGAGCAGAAACTGGTCCCGCTGAGCGACGGTAGCGGCCTGTGGCTCACCTACGCGAGATTCCTCACACCGGCGGGCAAGGCGCTGCACGGGCAGGGAGTGGAACCGACGGTCGCCGTCGAAGAACCTGATGTCGAGTTCGGCGCCGGCCCGCCCGAGACCGATCCGATTCTCACCAAGGCGCTCGAGACGCTGGCCACACGGCAGGCAGCGGTGCAGCCCGCCGGATGAGGCACGCCACCACGGCGCACGCCGCGGCCGTCACGGTCAGAACCGTACCGGCAGGTGCCGCTCGATGACGTCGACCAGTTCGTCGGTGTCCAGGGGCTTGACGAGAAGACCGCTGGCGCCGGCCAGCCGGCACCTGATGCGTTCCGCCAGTCCGCCACCAGTCGTCAGAATCAGCACCGGCACCAGGCGGCTGCGATCCTCGCCGCGGATGGCCCGGCACACCTGGTACCCATCCATCAGAGGCATGTCGGCATCGACCATCACGATGTCTGGCGTGAACGAGAGCAGGCGCTGAAGCGCCTCGGGACCGCTGGCGGCGGCCACCACCGCAAACCGTCGCCGCTCGAGTTCGGACACCACGAAGCCGGTGACGGCAGGACTGTCGTCGACCACCAGGATCGCTCCCCGCGATGGAGCCGGCGAGCCTGACGCATCGCCCTCGACCTGGTGTGGCGCCGCGATGGAGAACGGCGGCCTGAAGCCGATCGGATGGGATGCCGCCGGCCGGGACCGGGACGTCGTGTCTCCGGTCTCCGCCGCGGGGCCCGGTTCACCGGGCTCGTCAAACAGATGAAGGACGCTGCCCGGACGCGCCACCTCGCCCGCGACGTCGGCGGGATCGACGCGGAGCAGTGTCGCGGCGGGCGAGAAGCCGACCACCGTACGCGTCGGCGCCCGCCGGTATTCCGGTGCGCGAGGCTCGCCGCTCATGTTCCCGGTCGCGCGGGGTGCGGCGTGACGGTCGGGCAGGAATCCGCGGGCCACCGTGGCGGCACCGGCGGGCTGGGCTGGTGGCGGTGGCGGCGCCGGCGCGGCCAGGCCGCCAGGTGTCTCGCTGACGGGCGTCGCAGCCTGCTCCGGCGCGCTCGCCTCCTGCGCCTGCGCCGCCCGCTGTCTCAGGGCCGCGAGCGCGGCCAGCGCCTGCGGATGGTCCGGCTCGAGCGCAAGCGCCTGAGTCACGCACTCGAAGGCTTCGGCGAAACCGGAGGTCACGCTCGCCCGCCACAGCCAGGCCCGCTGGTCGCCCGGATCGCGGGCCGTGGCCTCGCGCAGCAGGGCCAGGGCTCGCGCGCTGTCACCGTCCCGGGCGGCCGCGACGCCGTCGCGCAGCCACTGTCCCGCGGTGGCGCGCGGCCGTTCGCCGGGTGTCGTCGCTTCGGGGTACGGCCCGAGCGAGGTGGCCTCGGCACGCGGCCGGGACGAGACGGGTGCTGGGCGCTGGCGTGGCACAGGAACGGGGGACGGCATGTCGCCGGAGAACGAACGACCGCGACGTGCCCGCGCACCGGTGCGCGGGCGTTCTGCCGCATAATCGTCAGGACGAGGCCGTGGCTCCAACGCGGTGGCGATCGTCACGCGTTCGGCTGCGGTATCGGGGCGACGATTCCCCTCGATACGGTCGCCTGTCGCGCCAAAAGTAACTGTTACCCAAGCCCTCTCCGTCGCGCCATAAATCGGGTTACCGAGGTCAGGCGGCCTCGTCGTCGGTAAGTGAGCGTTTCTGGCCGGGGCGGGCGCGCGGTCCAGA
>WBZO01000809.1_pt1 | contig 57793 bp, 49 predicted proteins | sample 5204261 | NCBI WGS metagenome assembly WBZO01 (sample SAMN12412400, study PRJNA552823) | activated sludge metagenome | isolation source: activated sludge from anammox sidestream of wastewater treatment plant... | place: USA: North Carolina | collected 2017-09
CGCGCGCCGTCGATCTGCAGGTCGGTCAGGTTGCCGAGCGAGGCCATCGCCAGCACGCCGTTGTAGGTGGCGTCGGCGGTCAGGCGCAGCCGGGAGTTGTCGGCGATCGTCATCGGCCCGTTGACGGTGCCGCCGCCCATGCTGACGGTGGCGCCGCCGACGGTGGTGATCACGCTGCCGGCGCCGGTGGCCGAGAACGCGGCGTCGTTGATCACGGCGCCGTGGAGCAGCTCCACGCGCGAGCCGTTGCGCGCCTCGATCTGGCCGCCGGCACTGTTGACGGTGGTCTGCAGCTGCAGCGTGCCGCCGTCGGCACGCAGGGTGCCGGTGTTGTTGACGGTGGCGCCGCCGATCCACAGCGGCGTGCTCTGCGTGGCCACCACGCTGCCGGCGTTGTTGAACACGAAGCCGGCCGAGTCGCCGATGCGGCCCGAACCCTGGATCGTGATGCCGGCGCCGGTGCTCAGTGAGTCGCCGGCGCCGTTGGCGCCGTAGATGCGGTTGTTCTGCGCGTTCGACGCCTGGATCGTCGCCGTGCCGGACAGCGTGCGCGCGCCGTCGATCTGCAGGTCGGTCAGGTTGCCGAGCGAGGCCATCGTCAGCACGCCGTTGTAGGTGGCGTCGGCGGTCAGGCGCAGCCGGGAGTTGTCGGCGATCGTCATCGGCCCGTTGACGGTGCCGCCGCCCATGCTGACGGTGGCGCCACCGACGGTGGTGATCACGCTGCCGGCGCCGGTGGCCGAGAACGCGGCGTCGTTGATCACGGCGCCGTGGAGCAGCTCCACGCGCGAGCCGTTGCGCGCCTCGATCTGGCCGCCGGCGCTGTTGATCGTGGTCTGCAGGCGCAGCGTGCCGCCGTCGGCGCGCAACGTGCCGGTGTTGTTGACGCCGGCCGAGGCGTTGACCAGCAGCGGCACGCTCTGCGTTGCCACCACGGTGCCGGCGTTGTTGAACAGGAAGTTGGTGGAGCCCGCGCCGATGCTGCCGGAGCCGGAAAGCGTCTGCCCGCTGCCAAGCGTCAGCGTGGCGTTGGCGCCGAGGATGCGGTTGTTGCCGCTGTTGGACAGGTTCATCGTGCCGTTGCCGACGATGGCCTGCGCGCCGGAGACCGCGAGGTCAGTCAAGTTGCCAGCCGAACCCAGGCTCACGCTGCCGTTGTTCGTCAGCGTGCCGGCCAGCGTGAGGCCGCTGTTGTCGACGATCACCAGGCTGCCGCCGTTGGTGACGCCGGCGATCGAACTGCCGAAGGTGCCCGAGGCGGTGCTGACGTTGCCGCCGCTGCCGCTGGCGAAGCTGCCGCCGCTGATGATGGCATTGGACAGGCGCACGCTGCCGCTGTTGAGGCCGCTGAGCGTGCCCGCTGCGCCCTGGCTGATCGTGGTGTTCTGGATCGTCAGCACCGCGCCGTCGCCGCGCAGCACGCCGTTGTTGGTGACGCCGCCCTGGGCGTTGAGCATGATCCCCGAGCTGAGGTTGGCGACGATGCTGCCGTTGTTGACCAGGCCCAGCGCGCCGCCGCCGCCGAGGGTCGCGGCGCCGAGGATGCTCTGCCCGGCACCCAGCGTCAGCACGTCGCCGGCGCCGTTGGCGGCGATGATGCGGTTGTTCAGCGCGTTGCTGGTGGTGATGGTGCCGGTGCCGTTGATCGACATCGCGCCGCTGATGCGCAGGTCGGCGAGGTTGCCGAGCGAGCCGAGCGAGATGCTGCCGGTGTTCTGGTTGCTGCCCAGCAGCGTCAGGCCGCTGTTGTCGCTGATGCCCACCGTGCCGGCGTTGTTCAGGTTGGTGGCGCCCAGGAACGCGCCGCCGGGCGTGGTGGCGGTGCGGCCGGCGGCGACGATCGCGGTATCGGCGGCGCCGGGAACGGTGCCGCAGCTCCAGTTGGCGGCGACATTCCAGTTGCCGCTGACGGGGTTGAAGGTGCAGGCCGCGGCCAGGCTGTCCTGCAGCGGCGCGGCGCCCAGCGCCAGGGTGGCGGCCAGGGCGAGTGCGGTCTTGCGTGTGCGTGGGCGGCAGACGTTCATGCGGATCTCCCGAGGATTGGTTTCCTCGGCGCCGAGCATGCGCGTCGACCGTTAGTCAAGCGTTAGCTGCAGGGGCTTGCGCACGCCGGCGGACCCGCCCGAATGCGGGGGGCGGCGGACCTCGGTTCGCGGTGTGCGAGGGTTTGCCCGCATGGGTGCGGCGCAGGGGATGCGGTCCTTGCTTCCCCTGATATCGGCCCTTCGGCGTGCAGGCCAGAATGGGTCCGGCGGTGGACGGGGCGGGCATGCAGAAGATCTGGCTCAAGCATTATCCGGCGGGCGTTCCCGCCGAGATCGACGCCGATCGATACCCGTCGCTGACCGCACTCCTCGAAGAGAGCTTTCGCACGCACCGCGAGCGCGACGCCTTTCTCTTCATGGGCCGCGCCTTCGGTTTCGGCCGCATCGACGAGCTCTCGCGCGCCTTTGCCGCCTTCCTGCAGGCGAGCGGACTTTCCGCCGGCGACCGCGTCGCGGTCATGCTGCCCAACGTGCCGCAGTACCCGGTGGCGGTGGCGGGCATCCTGCGTGCGGGCATGGTGGTGGTGAACGTCAATCCGCTCTACACGCCGCGCGAGCTCGAGCATCAGCTGAAGGACTCGGGGGCCAGGGCGATCGTCATCCTCGAGAACTTCGCCGCGACGCTGCAGCAGGTCGTGGAAGCGGTGCCGACGAGGACCGTCATCGTCGCGGCGATGGGTGACCTGCTCGGCTGGTTCAAGGGTCCGCTCGTCAACCACGTCGTGCGCCGGGTGCGCAAGCTGGTGCCGCCGTGGCGGCTTCCGGGCGCGCTGCGCTTCAACGAGGCGCTGGCCAAGGGGCGCGGCAGGGCGCACACGCCGGTGGCGGTGGGGCCGCAGGACATCGCCGTGCTGCAGTACACCGGCGGTACCACGGGCGTGAGCAAGGGCGCGGTGCTCCTGCACCGCAACCTGGTGGCCAACGTGCTGCAGTCCGAGGCCTGGTACCAGCCGGCGCTCGGCAAGGTGCCCGCGGGCGAGCAGATCGTGACGGTCTGCGCGCTGCCGCTCTATCACATCTTCGGCTTCACGGCCTGCATGATGCTGGGCATGCGCATGGGCGGCTGCAACATCCTGCTGCCCAATGCGCGCGACCTGCCCGCGGTGCTGCAGGAACTCGCCAAGCACCGCTTTCACAGCTTTCCTGCGGTCAACACGCTCTTCAACGCGCTCGCGCATCACCCGGACTTCGACAAGGTCGACTGGTCGCACCTGAAGATCAGCGTCGGCGGCGGCATGGCGGTGCAGCAGGCCACGGCGCGCCTGTGGCTGGAGAAGACCGGCTGCCCGATCTGCGAGGGCTACGGCCTCTCGGAGACCAGCCCGTCGGTGACCTGCAACCCGGTCGACAGCGCCGCGTACAGCGGCAACATCGGCATGCCGCTGCCGAGCACCGAGGTCGTGCTGCTCGACGACGAGGGCCGTGAAGTGCCGCTCGGCACGGCCGGCGAGCTCGCGGTGCGCGGGCCGCAGGTCATGGCCGGTTACTGGCAGCGCCCGGACGAGACCGCGAAGGTGATGACGGCCGAAGGCTTCTTCCGTACCGGTGACATCGCCGTGGCCGAGGAGCAGGGGCGCTTTCGCATCGTCGATCGCAAGAAGGACATGATCCTGGTGAGCGGCTTCAACGTCTATCCCAATGAGGTCGAGGACGTGCTGACACAGATGCCGGGCGTGCTCGAGTGCGCGGCCATCGGCGTGCCCGACGAGCGCTCGGGCGAGGCGGTGAAGGTGGTCGTGGTGCGCAAGGACGCGTCCATCACCGAGGCCGACATCCGCGCCTACTGCGAGGCCAACCTCACCGGCTACAAGCGCCCGCGCTGGATCGAGTTCCGCGACGAACTGCCGAAGACCCCGGTGGGCAAGGTGCTGCGGCGCGCGCTGCGCGCCTGACCGGGCCGCGGATCGGGGTGCGCGCGCGGCGCGGCTACGATCCCCGCCGATGCTGCGCGTGTACGTCGATCTTCCGCTGCGGGCCGCCTGTGCGGTGGACCTTCCCCCGGGGCCGTCCCGGCACGTGCAGGTGCGCCGGCTGCAGCCCGGCGATGCGCTCGTGCTCTTCGATGGCCGCGGCGGCGAGTGGCGCGCGCGCGTGCACGCGATCGGCCGGCAGTCGGTGCGGGTGGAGCCGCTCGCGCACGATCCCGTCGAGCGCGAGTTGGCGCCGGCCGTGACGCTCGTCGTCGGCATGCCGGCGAACGAACGCATGGACTGGCTCGTCGAGAAGGCGACCGAACTCGGCGCCGCGGCCCTGCAACCCGTGCTCTGCGAACGCTCGGTGCTGCGCCTCGAGGGCGAGCGTGCCGAGCGGCGCCGCATCCACTGGCAGGCGCTGGCGGTGGCGGCGGCCGAACAGTGCGGGCGCACGCGCGTGCCGGCGGTGCATCCGGTGCGCGGCCTTGGCCAGGTGCTGGCCGCGCTGCCGGCGGCGCCGCAGCGCTGGCTGCTCAGCCCCGGCGCGCAGGTCGCGCCGCAGAGGCCCGAACCCTCGCAGCCGCTGCTGGTGCTGAGCGGGCCCGAAGGCGGGCTGAGCGCGATCGAGGCGCAGGCGGCGCAGGCTGCGGGCTTCGAGCCGCGCGCACTCGGACCGCGGGTGCTGCGCGCGGAGACGGCGCCGCTGGCGCTGCTGGCCTGGCTGAGTCTGGCCTGAGACGCCTTGCGGGCATCTCCCGATACGGTCCTCCCTCTCCACGGCCGATGCGGCGGCGGGGCCGCATCGGCCGCTGCATCGCACGCCGGATCTGACGTGCGTTTGTGTTGCAGGCTTGACGAGGAAGGCGAATTGCCTATCCTCGCGCGCAGCCGGCACGGACGCAGTTGCCGCGTACCTGGGTGCCCAGACCAAGAACCGGCATGAACGCGCAGATCATCTTGCTGCTGACGCAGGACGGTGTCACGAACGGGGCGATCTATGCGCTGCTCGCCCTCGCGCTGGTGCTCGTGTTCGCGGTGACGCGCGTGATCTACATCCCGCAGGGCGAGTATGTCGCGCTCGGCGCGCTCACGGTCGCGAGCTTTCAGGCCGGCAAGACGCCCGGAACGCTTTGGCTGCTGCTGGGCTTCGGAGCCGCGGTGGCGGTCGTCGAGTTCGCGATCGCGCTGCGCAGCGGGCGTCGGCGCGCGATCTGGCGCATGCTGGGCTGGAACCTCGCGTACCCGCTCGCCGCGGCGCTCGCGGTGCTGACGCTCGACGTGCAGGCGATGCCGCTGGCGGCGCAGGGCGTCCTCGCGCTCGCGCTCGTCGTTCCGCTCGGGCCGATGATCTACCGGCTCGCGTTCCAGCCGCTCGCGCACGCGTCGGTTCTCGTGCTGCTGATCGTCGCCGTCGCGGTGCATTTCGTGCTGGTCGGCCTTGCGCTGCTGCTGTTCGGTGCCGAGGGCCGGCGCACGCAGCCGTTCACCGAGGCGCGCGTCGAACTCGGTGCGATCACGCTCAACGGCCAGGCGCTGTGGGTGATCGGCGCGTCGCTCGTGCTGATCCTCGTCCTCTACCTCTTCTTCGAGCGCACGATCTACGGCAAGGCGCTGCGCGCGACGGCGATGCACCGTACCGGCGCGCGGCTGATGGGGATCTCGACCGTGCTCGCCGGCAAGCTGTCGTTCCTGCTGGCGGCGCTGATCGGCGCTCTGTCGGGCGTGCTGATCGCGCCGCTGACGACGATCTACTACGACACCGGCTTCATGATCGGCCTGAAGGGCTTCGTCGCGGCGATCGTCGGCGGCCTCGCGAGCTACCCGGCGGCGGCGGCCGGTGCGCTGCTGGTCGGGCTGCTCGAGTCGTTCTCGTCCTTCTGGGCGTCGTCGTTCAAGGAGGTGATCGTCTTCACGCTCATCATCCCGGTGCTGCTGTGGCGCTCGTTCACGACGCGCCGTGCCGGCGAGGACGAGGAATGATGCGGCGCGTGCCGACGGTGGTCCTGCTCGCCGCGGTCGCGCTCGCGCCGCTCGTGCTGCCCGAGTTCCAGGTCACGCTGCTCGGCTACATCGCGCTCGCCGCGCTCGTCGCGCTCGGCCTCGTGCTGCTCACCGGCGTCGCCGGCCTCACGTCGTTCGGTCAGGCGGCGTTCGTCGGCATCGGCGCGTACACGAGCGCGTGGCTGAGCACGACGAGCGCGCTGCCCGGCTGGCTCGGGTGGGCCGGGGGCTCACCCTGGATCGGGCTCGCGGCCGGCCTCATGCTGACCGCCGCGGTCGGGTGGATGCTCGGCGCGGTGACGCTCGGCCTGTCGGGGCACTACCTGCCGCTGTGCACGATCGCGTGGGGCATCAGCCTGTACTTCCTGTTCACGAACCTCGACTTCCTCGGCGGCCATGCCGGGTTGACGGACATTCCCCCGCCGCAGGTCGGCGGCACGCCGATCCGCGGTGCCGGCAGCTTCCACTACCTGATCTGGGCGACGCTGCTCGCGGCGATGGTCTTCACGCGCAACCTGCTCGACTCGCGCGCCGGACGCGCGATCCGCGCGCTGCGGGGCGGCGCGACGATGGCCGAGGCGATGGGCGTGGACACGGCACGGGCGAAGATGGCGGCGTTCATGGTCGCGGCGCTGTTCGCGGCCGTCTCGGGATGGCTATACGCGCACATGCAGCGCTTCATCAACCCGACGCCGTTCGGCCTGGGCATGAGCATCGAGTACCTGTTCATGGCCGTGATCGGGGGCGCGGCGAGCGTCTGGGGCGCGCTGCTCGGCGCCGGGCTGGTCACGTTCCTGAACCAGTGGCTGCAGGACGTGCTGCCGGCGCTGCTCGGCGCGTCGGGCAACTTCGAGGTGATCGTCTTCGGCATGCTGATGATCCTGCTCCTGCAGCGCACGCCCGACGGGCTGTGGCCGGTGCTCACGCGCTGGCTGCCGGGCGCGCGCCAGGCGCAGCGCAGTCGCGCACCGCGGGCGGTGCCGCAAGGCGAGCCGCTGCCGGCGCGCACCCCGCTCGCGCGTGGCACGGTGCTGCTCGCTCTGCGCGGCGTGACCAAGCGTTTCGGCGGCCTCGTCGCGAACCACGACATGAGCTTCGAGGTGCATGCCGGCGAGGTGCTCGCGCTGATCGGGCCGAACGGCGCCGGCAAGAGCACGCTCTTCAACGGCGTTTCGGGAACCGATCCGGCGAGCGAAGGCGAGATCAGCTTCCTCGGCCGGCGCATCGAGCGCCTGGGCGCACGCGAGATCGCGCGCCTGGGCATGAGCCGCACCTTCCAGCACGTGCGGCTGCTGCCCTCGATGAGCGTGCTCGAGAACGTCGCGCTCGGCGCGCACCTGCGCGGCAGCCGCGGCGTGCTCGCCGCCGGGCTGCGCCTGGACCGTGGGGAGGAGCGCCGGCTGCTCGCCGAGGCGGCGCGCCAGATCGAGCGCGTGGGCCTCGGCGCAAGCATGTTCGAGCCCGCGGGCAGCCTCGCGCTGGGTCAGCAGCGCATCGTCGAGATCGCGCGTGCGCTCGCCGCCGACCCCTGCCTGCTGCTGCTCGACGAGCCTGCCGCCGGGCTGCGCCTGCGCGAGAAGCAGGCGCTCGCCGAACTGCTGGCGAAGCTGCGCGACGACGCGGTCGGCATCCTGCTGGTCGAGCACGACATGGACTTCGTGATGGGGCTCGCCGATCGCGTCGTCGTCATGGACTTCGGCGAGAAGATCGCCGAGGGCCTGCCCGCCGAGGTGCAAGCCAACCCGGCAGTGGTCGAGGCCTACCTGGGCGGGGTCGCGTCGTGAACGCCGGAGCGCGCGCCACGCCGGTCGGCACTGCCGCGGCAGCGCCGATGCTCGAGGTGCGCGACCTGTGCGTCTCGTATGGCAGGGTCGAGGCGCTGCACGGCGCCAGTCTGCGCGTCGATGCCGGCAGCATCGTCACCGTGATCGGTCCGAACGGCGCCGGCAAGACGACGATGCTCGCGGCGATCATCGGCCTGCTCGCGCGCGGCCGCGGGGAGGTGCGCTTCCTCGGTCAGGACGCGTCCGGGCTGGAAGTCGAGCGGATGGTCGAGTGCGGCATGGGTCTCGTCCCCGAGTCGCGCGCGCTGTTCGGCGGCTTGAGCGTCGCCGACAACCTGCTGCTCGGCGCGTTCGCGCGGCACCGCACCGGTGCGCGCGACCATGCCGCGGCAATGGAGCGCGTCTTCGACCTCTTCCCGCGCCTGAAGGAGCGGCGCACCCAGGAGGCGGGAACGCTCTCGGGCGGCGAGCGCCAGATGCTCGCGCTCGGCCGCGCGCTGATGGCGCAGCCGCGCCTGCTGCTGCTCGACGAACCGAGCCTCGGCCTGGCGCCGCAGATCGTGCGGGAGATCTTTCGCATCATCGGCGAACTGCGCAGCAGCGGCGTATCCATCCTGCTCGTCGAGCAGAACGCGCGCGCGGCGCTGCAGGTCGCTGATCACGGCTACGTTCTCGAGAACGGCCGGATCACGCTCGAAGGGCCTGCCGCCGACCTGGCCCGCAATCCCCGCGTCATCGAGTCCTACCTCGGTCTGGGGCGCGGGCGGTGAAGCGGCAGAGTCCCGGCGCCGGAGGCGACTTCCACTCGCCGCCGGACCGTGTGCAAGGCAGAATCGATCCACCACGCTGAAGGAGCAAGACGATGGCAGAAGTGCGCAACACGATCCTCGCGGCCCTGACTGGGCTGGCGCTGGCAGCGGCGATCCCGGTTCAGGCGCAGGTCAAGATCGGGGTCATCACCTCGGCTACCGGCCCGACCGCCTTCGTGGGCATCCCGCAGAAGAACACGGCGACGCTGCTGCCGACCCGGATCGGCGACCTGAGCGTCGAGTACATCCAGTACGACGACGCGAGCGACTCGACGCAGACCGTGCAGCTGACCAAGAAGCTGCTGTCCGAGTCGCGCATCGACGCGCTGATCGGGCCGTCGGGCTCGCCGAACGCGATCGGCGTGCTGCAGTTCATCGCCGAGGCGAAGACGCCGATGCTCGCTCCGGTCGGCACCGGCGCGGTCGTGTTGCCGATGGACGACCAGCGGCGCTGGGCGTTCAAGGCGCACCCGAACGACTCCGTGGTCAGCGAGGGCCTGATCAGCGCGATGACCAAGCGCGGGGTGAAGACCGTCGGCTTCATCGGCCGCAACGACCCGTACGGCGACGTCTGGTACAAGACCTTCGCGCCGATGGCCGAGAAGGCGGGCCTGAGGATCGTCGCCAACGAGCGCTACAACCGCGAGGACACGAGCGTCACCGGCCAGGTGCTGAAGCTGATGGCCGCCAGCCCCGACGCAGTGCTCGTCGCCGGCGTTGCCGCCGACGCCGCGTTGCCGAACATGCAGCTCGTCGACGCCGGCTACAAGGGTCCGATCTTCCAGACGCACGGCGCGGCGACGCCGGCGTTCATCAAGATCGGCGCCAAGAAGGTGGAGGGCGCGCTCGTCGTCGGCCCGCTGCTGCTCGTGATCGACGAGATCCCGGACAGCGTGCCGACCAAGAAGGTCGCGCTCGAGTACCTGGCGAAGTACGAGAAGCAGTTCGGCGCGCAGCCGCCGATCTTCGGTGCCGGCGTCTGGGACTCGGGCCTGCTGCTGCAGCACGCGATCCCGCAGGCGGCGAAGAAGGGCAAGCCCGGAACACCCGAGTTCCGCGCCGCGCTGCGCGATGCGCTCGAAGGGGCACAAGACCTCGTCACCTCGCAGGGCGTCGTCAACATGACGCCGCAGGACCACTCGGGCTACGACGAGCGCGGTCGCGTGCTGATGACGGTGAAGAACGGCAAGTTCTCGCTCGTGCGCGACTGACGAGTCGCGGCCCCGACGCGGTCCAGGTCCACGCTGCGCCTGTCGGCTGTGGTGATGCCTCAGCGCTGCAGGCGGTTCGATCCCGCGACGATGTCGAAGCGGAACAGCCGGCATTCGATGCCGCCGTTCCATAGCGGCACGCGGCGGCTTTCCTTCAGCCGCAGCATCGACGGCAGCCGCGGCTCGGGGCTCAGGCACCAGGCGCTCCAGCCGGCGTAGTGGCGCTTCCAGTGTGCCGCCAGCGCGGCGAAGAAGTCCGCGGCGCCGGCTTCGCCGTCGAAACCTTCGCGCGCGGGACGCGTTCCCTTGGGGTCGATGCGCGCGCCGTACGGCGGGTTCATCAGCAGCGTTCCGCGCGCCGCCGGCGGCAGGCGCTGCAGCGCGTCCGCGGTCTTGAACGCGATGGCGTGCGCGACGCCGGCACGCTCGGCGTTGCGCGCGGCGAAGTCGGTCATGCGAAAGCTCACGTCGCTGGCGAACACCGGCGCGGCGGGTGCATGCACGCGCGCTCGCGCGGCCTGCTTCATCTGCTGCCAGTCCGCGCGCAGCGGCTCGAAGGGCAGCTGCCGCTCGAAGGCGAAACGCCGCTGCAGGCCCGCAGCGATGCCGCAGGCGAGCTGCGCGGCTTCGATCGCGATCGTGCCGGCGCCGCAGAAGGGGTCCAGCAGCGCGCCGTCCTCGGCGCGGCCCTGCCAGCCCGCGGCAGCGAGCATCGCCGCGGCCAGCGTCTCCTTCAGCGGCGCCTCGCCCTTCACCGCCTGGCCGCCGCCGCGCGCGTCGCGCCAGCCGCGCTTGAACAGCGCCTCGCCGGAGGTGTCGGCGTACAGCCGCGCTTGCGTGGCGTCGAGGAAGAGGACGAGCGGCAGCGTCGGGTGCCGCGTGTCGACGCTCGGACGCGCGCCGCTGGCTTCGCGCAGCGCGTCGCAGACGGCGTCCTTCACGCGCAGCGCGGCGAAGTTCAGGCTTTGCAGCGGGCAGCGCTGCGCCGAGACGTCCACGCGCAGCGTCTGCTGCGGCGTGATCCATTGCGGCCAGGCCACACGCCGGGCGAGCGCGTAGAGGTCGTTCTCGTCGCGATACGGCCCATCGGCCAGCGGCCAGAGCACGCGCTGGCCGAGCCGGCATTCGAGGTTGAGCCGCATTGCCGCGGCGAGTTCGCCGTGCACCCAGGCGCCGCCGCGTACGGCGGTCGCGCGCTCGCCGGTGATCGTCTGCAGCTCGGCGGCGAGCAAGGCCTCCACGCCCTGGGCGCAGGGAACGAACATCGCCGGCGTCATGCCTGCGCGCGGCGCATCGGCGCGGGCTCGATGCGCAGCAGCTCGCGGTACTTGGCGACGGTGCGCCGCGCCACCTGGATGCCCTGCTCCTCGAGCATCAGCGAGAGCTGGCTGTCGGAGAGCGGCTTCGTGCGGTCCTCGGCGTCGACGAGCTGCTGGATGAGCGCGCGCACCGCGGTGCTGCTGGCGTTGCCGCCGGCCTCGGTGTGCAGGCTGGAGCCGAAGAAGTACTTGAGCTCGTAGGTGCCCATGGGCGTGCTCATGTACTTGGCGGTGGTGACGCGCGAGATCGTGCTCTCGTGCAGGTTCAGCTCGTCGGCGATCTCGCGCAGCACGAGCGGCTTCATGGCGATCGCGCCGTGGGTGAAGAAGCTCTTCTGGCGCTCGACGATGGCCTGCGAGACGCGCAGGATGGTGTCGAAGCGCTGCTGGATGTTGCGCACGAACCAGCGCGCCTCCTGCAGCCGCGCCGAGAGCTCGGGCGCGCTGCCGCGCTGGCCGCGCAGCGCCCGGGCGTAGACGTCGTTGATGCGCAGCCGCGGCATCACCTCGGGATTGAGCACCGCCTTCAGGCCGCCGCGCGTGCGCTGCACGATCACGTCGGGAACGACGATCTGCCCGTCGACGTCGGCGAACGGGCGCCCGGGCTTGGGCTCGCAGGCGGTGATCATCGCCTGCGCCGCACGCAGCTGGGCCTCGCTGCCGCCGGTGAGGACGGCCAGGCGGCGCAGGTCGCGGCGCGCCAGGTGCTCGAGGTGCTTTTCGCAGACGAGGATGGCCAGCCGCCGCTCGGGGCTGGGCGGTTGGCGTTCCTGCAGCTGCAGCACCAGGCATTCGGAGAGGCTGCGCGCGCCGACGCCGGTGGGCTCGAGGTTGTGCAGCCAGTGCAGCGCGCAGCGCAGGCGCTCGCCGATGTCGTCGAGCGCCTGCGCGTCGGTCCGGCCAAGCAGTTCGGCCAGCCGCGCGGCGATCTCGTCCAGCGGGTCCGCGAGGTAGCCGTCCGCGTCGAGCGACTCGATCAGCGCTTCGAGCGCGAGCCGGTCCTCGGGGCCAAGCCGCATGCCGGTGATCTGATGGCGCAGGTGGTCCTGCAGGCTCGTTCCGGCCGTACGGCGCTCGTTCGGGTCGTCGTCTTCGTCGCCCGCGGCGTTGCCGGCGCCGCCGCTGGTGCCCGAGGGCGTCTCGCGGATGCCGTCGAAGTCATCGCCCTCGGTGCCGTTCTCCCAGTCCTCGCGCGCGGTGGTGCCGAAGTCGCCGCCGCCGACTTCGGCCAGCGCCGGGCCCTCGCTGGCGCCGCTGTTGTCGTCGGCGTCGCCGTCCTCGGCCTGACTGCGCGCACCCGCGCGGTCGTCGGGCAGGCGGCGGTCCAGCGGCGACTCGAAGGGGCTGCCGGCGTCCTCGTCGAGGTCGAGGAAGGGGTTCTGGTCGAGCATCTGCCCGACCTCCTGGTGCAGCTCGAGCGTCGAGAGCTGCAGCAGGCGGATCGACTGCTGCAGCTGCGGCGTCAGCGCCAGGTGCTGCGAGAGCCGGACCTGAAGCGAGGGCTTCATGTTCACATCCGGAAGTGCTCGCCCAGGTAGACCTTGCGCACCTGGGCGTTGGCGACGATCTCGGTGGGCGTGCCCTCGGCGAGCACGCGGCCCTCGCTGATGATGTAGGCACGGTCGCAGATGCCCAGCGTCTCGCGCACGTTGTGGTCGGTGATGAGCACGCCGATGCCGCGCTGGCGCAGGAAGCCGATGATGCGCTGGATCTCGATGACGGCGATCGGGTCGACGCCGGCGAAGGGCTCGTCTAGCAGGATGAAGCGCGGTTGCGTCGCCAGCGCGCGCGCGATCTCGACGCGGCGCCGCTCGCCGCCGGAGAGCGCGGGCGCCGGCGAGTCGCGCAGCTTCTCGATGCCGAGGTCGGCCAGCAGCTGCGCCAGGCGCTCGTCGATGCGCGCGGCGGACAAGGGCCTGCCGTCGGGCCCGAACTGCAGTTCGAGCATGGCGCGAATGTTCTCTTCCACCGTCAGCTTGCGGAAGATCGACGCCTCCTGCGGCAGGTAGGACAGGCCCAGGCGCGAGCGGCGGTGGATCGGCAGGCCCTGGATCGGCGTGCCATCGATGCGGATCTCGCCGTCGTCGGCGCGCACGAGGCCGACCACCATGTAGAAGGTCGTCGTCTTGCCGGCTCCGTTGGGCCCGAGCAGGCCCACGACCTCGCCCGCGCCCACCGCCAGGTGCACGTCGTGCACGACGCGGCGCGCGCCGTAGGACTTGGCCAGGCGCTCGGCCTCCAGGCGGCTTGCGGCCGCGGCGGCAGAGGGCACGGCCGCCGTCATCGGCGTGCGGGCTCCGAAGCCGCGTCGGCGGCGCGGCGCGGCACGAGCACGGCGCGCACGCGGCCGTCCGCTCCGCTGGCCGCCGTGCCGCCCCCGGTCGCGCTGCCGCCTCCTTGCGCGCTGAACAGTTCGGCGGCATGGTTCCAGGTGATCTGCGCGCCGGTGATCTCGTCGAGCGTGCGGCTGCCCTCGGTGCGGCGCACGAGCGCGTTGCCGATGAAGCGCAGGATCTCGGTCTTGCCGTCGAACTCGACGCGCAATGCCCGGCCCTGGACGTATTCCTCGACTCCGTCGCGCTTCTGGCGATAGTTGACCGGCGCTGCCGCGCTGCCCCAGGCCGTGGCCTGGTAGAAGCCGTCGGGCGTCTGGCGGATCTCGACGCGCTCCGCCTCGATGCGCATCGTCCCCTGCGTGATGACGACGTGGCCTTCGAAGCGGCTCACCTGGTTCAGCAGGTCGGCACTGCCCGAGCGGTCGGCCTGGATCTCCAGCGGCAGGCGGCTGTCGGCCTTCTCCGCCCGCGCGCCCGGACCCGCCAGAGCGCAGGCGACCAGCAGGACCGCCAGGCGATGGACAGGCCGGGGGGTGAGCGCGATCGGATGATGCATTTGCGGCATGAAACTTGCAGGCATTCTAGTTGCAGGCTTCTGCCGCGGGACGCGAAAAGTGGGCAATCTGTGCGGCCTTGCCGCACTCGGCGTCTTCGCTGCCGGCAGGCTCAGCCCTTGCGGGCGAGCTGGATCAGATAGTCTGCCACCTGCAAGGCCCGCTCGTGGCTGCCGGCAAGCGAGGCGGACGTGAAATATCGACCGCCAAGGCCGAGCAAGGGCACGCCGTCGACCTTGTAGGCGTCGGCGAGTTGGCGCGCCTTGGCGGCCTTGGTGTTGACCTGGAACGAGCGGTAGGCGTCGACGAACTTCGTCTTGTCGGCGCCGGCGGCGGTCGCGAGCGCGACGGCGTCGTTCTCGCTGATCAGCCGCTGGCCCTGGGTGTGGATCGCGGCAAAGATCTTGCGGTGCGCCATCTCCAGCGCGCCGATCTCCTCCAGCGCGTAGTACAGCTTCTGTCCCACCTGGTGGCGCGCCGTGAAACCGACCGGGACACGGCGAAACGCGACTTCGGCGGGCAGGCGCTTGGACCACGCCTCCAGCAGCGGCTCGAAGACGTTGCAATGCGGGCACTCGTACCAGAAGAACTCGCTCACGTCGATCTTGCCCGGCGGCGGCAGCATCGACGCCGGCAGCGGTTGCGCCAGCTTGACGTACTGGCGGCCTTCGGCCGGTGCCTGTGCGTGCGCCGCTTTGCCGGTCGCCGCCGCGAGGCCGAGGCCGGCCAGCTGAATCGAGAAGTCGCGCCGCTTCATGAGCGTCCTTTCGGGATCTGGGTCTTGAGAGGCCGCCGGTGGATCCGGCTGCCGGGGTCGGAGTTCCGCGGGGCCTCGGGTCGAGTGCCTTGGACGTCGTGCGGTCACGGTTGCTGCTCCGCGCGCACGAGCTGCGACTCGATGCTCGAGGACAGCAGGCGGCTTTGGATCCCTTCGGCCTCGCCGCGGGTCGTGTAGGGGCCCATGCGCACGCGATAGACGACGCGGCCATGCTGCTCGCGTTCGCTGATGCGCGCGCCGTGGCCGAGCATCGCCAGTCGCGCCCGCTGCTGCTCGGCTTCGTCGATGCGCGAGTACGCCCCGGCCTGGACGAAGAAGACGATCGCGCCCGGCACTTGCGGCCCGGGCGTCTGCGCGCCGGAGAGGATCGCCGCCGGGTCGCGCGCGCCGGCGGCGCTGCCGGCGCCGGCGGGCACGGCCGGCACGGCCGGCACGGCCGTCGCGACGGCGGCCGACGCCCCGCCTGCAGCGCCAGCGCTCGCGGCCTCCACCACGCGCGGGGGTTTTCCCGCCAGCGGCGCGTTCGGATCCCAGTTGCGGTTGCGCTGCTGCTCGGCCTGATCCTGCTCGGCCGTTCGCTGCGGCACCTTGTCGATGAAAGGAACCGGCACCTTGGTGATGTAGAGCGCCACGCCCAGCGCGAGCGCCAGCCCCAGCAGCAGCCCGGACACGAGCCCGAGCACGAAGCCGCCATGCTGCGGCTGTTTCGCGGGCGCGCTTCGACGCGAGCGCTTCATGCCTGCGCCTCCGCGGTCGCGGGAGCCCGCTGCAGCGATTGCGGCGCGCTCACGCCCAGCACCGCCAGGCCCGCCTGCAGCACCTCGCGCGTGGCCGCGAGCAGCGCCATGCGCGCGCGCGTGAGCGCGGCGTCCTCGCCGAGGAAGCGCTCGGCGGCGTACCAGGCGTGCAGCGCCGCGGCGAGCTCGCGCAGGTAGAAGGCGACGTCGTGCGGCGCCAGTTCGGCCGCGGCGCGCGTCAGCATGTCGGGATAGTCCGCCAGGCGCAGCAGCAGCGCCTGCTCGCTGGGCGCGCTCAGGCGCGTCAGATCGGCGCCGGCCAGCGCCGCGTTGGAGGCATCGCCGCCGCGCTCGGCGTACTGCGCCAGCACCGAGCAGATGCGCGCGTGCGCGTACTGCACGTAGAAGACCGGGTTCTCGTCGCTCTGCGCCAGCGCCAGGTCGACGTCGAAGACGAACTCGGTGTCGGCCTTGCGGCCGATGAGGAAGAAGCGCACGGCGTCGCGGCTGGTCCACTCGACGAGGTCGCGCAGCGTCACGTAGCTGCCCGCGCGCTTGGAGATCTTCACCTCCTGGCCGCCGCGCATCACCGTCACCATCTTGTGCAGCACGTAGTCGGGGAAGCCCTTGGGGATGCCCATGTCCAGGGCCTGCAGCCCGGCGCGCACGCGCGCGATGGTGCCGTGGTGGTCGCTGCCCTGGACGTTGATGACCTTCGTGAAGCCGCGTTCGAACTTGTCGACGTGGTAGGCGACGTCGGGGACGAAGTAGGTGTAGGGCGAAGCCGCCGCGGCAGCGTCGCCCGCGGGCGCGGACTTGCGCATGACGCGGTCCTTGTCGTCGCCGAAGTCGGTCGTGCGCAGCCACAGCGCGCCGTCGCGCTCGTAGGTGTGGCCGCTGGCCACCAGGCGCTCGACGGTGGCCTGCACGCGGCCGCTGCCGTAGAGGCTGGACTCGAGGTAGTAGCGGTCGAAGCGCAGACCGAAGGCCTGCAGGTCCAGGTCCTGCTCGTGGCGCAGGTAGGCGACGGCGAACTGGCGGATGTCGTCGAGGTTCTCGACGTCGCCGCTGGCGGTGTAGCTGCGATCGTCGGCGCTCACCGTGCGCCGCGCGCGGTAGGCATCGGCGATGTCCTGGATGTAGTCGCCGTTGTAGGCCGACTCCGGCCAGCCCTCGTCGCCGGGGGCGAGCCCACGCAGCCGGCACTGCGTCGACAGCGCGAGGGTGGCGATCTGCACGCCGGCGTCGTTGTAATAGAACTCGCGCTGCACGGCATGGCCCTGGGCGGCGAGCAGGTTGCACAGCGCATCGCCGAGCGCCGCCTGGCGCGCGTGGCCCACGTGCAGCGGTCCGGTCGGGTTGGCGGAGACGAACTCGACCATGACGCGCTGGCCGCTCGGCGCGCGCTGGCCGAAGGCCTGGCCGGCGGCCAGCACCTCGGCGACGACGCGCTGCCGCGCCTGCGCCGTGAGGCGCAGGTTCACGAAGCCGGGGCCGGCGATCTCGAGCGAAGCCACCCAGCGCTGCACGGCCGGCTGCGCGCGCAGCGCCTCGACGAGGGCCTGCGCGATCTCGCGCGGATTCTTCTTCAGGCTGCGCGCCAGCGGCATCGCCGCGGTGATGGCCAGGTCGCCGTGCGCGGCCTGCTTCGGGGATTCGAAAGCCGCGACGGGCGCGGCCCCGGGGGCCAGCACCGCCAGCGCGCGCGACAGCGCCTGCAGCAGCTCCTGCTTGGCTTGGATCATCGCCGGATTCTACTTTTCGGCCTGCGCGCGTCCGCCGCTGCCGGGATTGCGCCGCGATCGCCGGCTTGTTCAGCGCACCAGGAGGCCATGCCGACGACGATGATGCGTGCTCGGGACGTGCCCCACGGCCCTGCGTCCGCCATGACCGATTCGGCCACCGCCACCTCCGCCTCCCCCGCCGCCGCACTGCCGCCGCAGATCGGCAAGTACCGGGTGCTCGCGCGGCTGGGCGAGGGCGCCACGAGCGAGGTCTTCCTCGCGCACGACGCCTTCCGCGGCTGCAACGTCGCCATCAAGCGCGTGCGCCTGGGGCTGCTGCCGGACTCGCGCGAATCGCACTTCCAGCGCCGCTTCTTCGCCGCCGAGGCGGCGCTGGTCGGGCGGCTGAACCACCCGAACGTGGTGCAGATCCTGGACGCCGTCGCCGACGACGCCGCACCCTACCTGGTGATGGAGTACGTCGACGGCGTGACGCTGCGGCGCTACTGCCGCGCCGACGCGCTGCTGCCGCTGGACCAGATCGTCGAGATCGGCTTCAAGTGCGCGATGGCGCTGTCCTACGTCTACCGCCAGGGCGTGATCCACCGCGACGTGAAGCCGGCCAACCTGCTCGCGGTGCTGGACGGCGATCAGGTCATCGACGTGAAGATCACCGACTTCGGCAGCGCCTTCAACCAGGCGTCCGACGCCACGCAGGTCTACCGCGTGGGTTCGCTGGCCTATATGTCGCCGGAGCAGCTCGACGGCGACACGCTCGACTGCCGCGCCGACATCTACTCGCTCGCCGCGGTGCTCTACCACCTGATCGCCGGGCGTCCGCCCTTCGACGCCACGCGGCAGGCGGCGATCATGCACCAGATCTACAACCTCGAGCCGGCCTCGCTGAGCAGCCTGCGCGAAGGCGTCTCCAGGCGCCTGGACGCGCTCGTTCTGCAGGCGCTGGCCAAGGACCGCGCGCAGCGCCCCGACGACTGGGAGCAGTTCGCCGCCGCGCTCGCGGCGCTGGTCACCGACCACGAGGTGCCGCGCGCCTCGCTGCAGCGCGTCCTCGATTCGGAACGCTTCAACCTGCTGCGTTCGCTCGAGTTCTTCCGCGATTTCGGCGACGTCGAACTCTGGGAAGTCGTGCACCGCGCGCGCTGGCAGCGCCTGCCCTACGGCCACGCGATCTATCGCAAGGGGCAGGAGGGCGACGACTTCCACATCCTCGCCGGGGGCGGTGTCGACGTCTACCGCGACGGCGAGCGCGTGGCGCGCCTGGGCGTGGGCGATTCCGTCGGCGAGATGGCCTACCTCGCCCCCAACCCGGAACTGCGCGTGCACGCCGCCGACGTGCTGGTGTGCGATCCGGCGACGACGATCTCCTTCACCCCGCAGACGCTGTCCCAGCTCTCGATGGCCACGCGCCATCTCTTCGACCGCGCCTTCATCGAGGTGCTCGTGCGCCGCCTGCACGCCGCGCACGAGGCGCTGGCGCAACCGCGGCGCATTCTGTAGCGACTTTGTCATCGTGGCACCTGCCCGCTGCGTTGTGGGGCCTGGCCGAAGGGCGGCATCCATGCTGCAATCGCCTCGGCCGCTCAGGCGCGTGGCGCCGTGCCCCAACCAGGAGAAGCGATGAAGAGAATCTTGACCTTGCTTGCCGTGTCCTGTGCCGTTGTCGTGCTGCCGCTGCGGGCGGCGACGACTGCAACGAATACGGCGGCAGAGCAGAACGACGCGCCAACCGCCCAGCAGGCCAAGATGGGCAGTTGCAGCACCGAGTTCAAGGCGACCGGCAGGCCCGGATCCGAGCGCCAGGCCTTCATGAAGGAATGCCTGAAGAAGGAGTCCGACGCCAGGACGGCGCAGCAGAACAGGATGAAGACCTGCAGCGCCGACTTCAAGAAGACCGGCAGGCCCGGCGCCGAGCGCCAGGCCTTCATGAAGGAGTGCCTGAGCAACTAGCGGCCTGTTGCCGAGGCTAGGGCAGGGAGCCCGGGCTCCAGTATCCCGGGTCGCCGAAGCTCTGCCTGATGAAGTCGAGCCACAGCCGCATCCGAAGCGGCAGGTGCTTGCGCTGCGCGAAGATCGCGTAGATGCCGCTGGGCGGCGCGGCGAATTCGTCGAGCACGACGACGAGGCGGCCTTGCGTGACCTCGCGCTCGACCTCCCAGGCGCTGCGCCATGCGATTCCCATGCCCGCCAGGCACCACGCGAAGAGGACCTGGCCGTCGCTGCAGTCCAGGCGCCCGCGTGGGCGCCAATGCGTCAGCGCGCCATCGACGACGAAGGCCCAGCCGCGCGTCTGACTGGCTTCCGACGACAGGCTCAGGCACTCGTGCCGCGCGAGGTCGGCCGGCGTGCGCGGCACCCCGGCGCGCTGCAGGTAGGCGGGTGCGGCCACGCACAGCCGGCGGTTGTCCGCCAGGCGCAGGCTCACCAGGCTGGAGTCACCGAGGTCGCCGACGCGGATCGCGCAGTCGAAGCCCTCGTGGACGATGTCGACGACGCGGTCCGAGAGGTTGAGCGAGACGCTGACCTCGGGATGCCGCGCGATGAAGTCCGGCACCAGCGGCGCCACGTGCCGGCGCCCGAAGCCCGCGGGGGCGGTGAGACGCAGGTGGCCGCTGGCCTTGATGCCGCCGGCGCTGACGCTGGCCTCGGCGTTGGCCAGTTCGGCCAGCAGGCGCTGGCAGTCCTCGAGGAAGGCGCTGCCCTCGTGCGTCAGCGAGATGCGACGTGTCGTACGGATCAGCAGCTTCACGCCCAGGCGCTTCTCCAGCGCGTCGATGCGCCGGCCGATCACCGCCGGTGCCACGCCCTCCGCGCGCGCCGCGGCCGTGAGGCTGCCGCGTGCGGCCACGGCGACCAGCGTCTCGATCTGCTTGAGCCGGTCCATGAGGCGCGACTATGCATCAAACGGGCAACAATCCATGAAGCCTTGCGTCATTAGTCGCTGTGGATGGTTCGAATAGAGTTCGGGTCTGCGCCCAGACGATCCCGGAGGAAAACACCATGACCGAACGCATCACCGTCCATGGCCTGCAGGTGGCCACCAGCCTGCACCGCTTCATCGAGCAGCGGGTGCTGCCGGGGACCGGCATCGAGCCCGCGGCCTTCTGGGCCGGCTTCGATGCCATCGTTGCCGACCTCGCGCCGAAGAACGCCGCCCTGCTGGCCGAGCGCGAGCGGCTGCAGGCCGAGATCGACGCCTGGCACAAGGCCAACCCGGGGCCGATTCGCGGCATGAAGAAGTACAAGGCTTTCCTGCAGAAGATCGGCTACCTCGTGCCGGTGCCGGAGAAGGTGCGCGCGACGACGAAGAACGTCGACGCCGAACTCGCGCTGCAGGCCGGGCCGCAGCTGGTCGTGCCCATCACCAACGCGCGCTACGCGCTCAACGCCGCCAACGCGCGCTGGGGCAGCCTCTACGACGCGCTCTACGGAACCGACGCCTTGCCCGAGGACGACGGCGCGACCCGCATCGGCGCCGGCGGCGAGGGCTACAACCCCGTGCGCGGCGCCAAGGTCATCGAGTACGCGCGCCACGTGCTCGACCGCTGCGCGCCGCTGAAGAAGGGCTCGCACCTGGATTCGGTGTCCTATCGCGTCGTCGACGGGGCGCTGGCCGTCACCCTGGCCGACGGACGCAGCGTGGGGCTGCAGACGCCGGCGCAGTTCGTCGGCTACCAGGGGCCGGCCGATGCGCCCTCGTCGGTGCTGCTCGTCCATCACGGCCTGCACCTGGACATCCGCATCGACGCCGCGCATCCGATCGGCAAGAGCGACCCCGCCGGCGTCGCCGACCTCGTCATCGAGGCCGCGCTCTCCACCATCCTCGACCTCGAGGACTCGGTGGCCGTCGTCGACGCCGAGGACAAGGTGCTGGCCTACGGCAACTGGCTGGGCATCCTGCAGGGCTCGCTCACCGAGACCTTCGACAAGGGCGGGCGCACGGTGACGCGCGGCCTCAATGCCGACCGCGTCTACACCGGCCCGCGCGGCGAAGAGGTGCTGCTGCACGGGCGCAGCCTGCTCTTCGTGCGCAACGTCGGCCATCTCATGACCAACCCCGCGATCCTCTGGGGCGAGGGCGGGCGCGAGATCCCCGAAGGCATCCTGGACGCCGTCATCACGACGACGATCGCGCTGCACGACCTGCAGAAGACCTCGGGCCTGCGCAACAGCCGCAAGGGCAGCGTCTACATCGTCAAGCCGAAGATGCACGGCCCGGTGGAAGTGGCCTTTGCCGCCGAGCTCTTCACGCGCGTGGAGAAGATGCTGGGCCTGCCCAAGGCGACGGTGAAGCTCGGCATCATGGACGAGGAGCGCCGCACGAGCGTCAACCTCAAGGCCTGCATCGCCGCCGCGGCCGACCGCGTGGCCTTCATCAACACCGGCTTCCTCGACCGCACCGGCGACGAGATGCACACCGCGATGCGCGCCGGCCCGATGCGCCGCAAGGGGGACATGAAGAGCAGCGAGTGGATCCAGGCCTACGAGCGCAGCAACGTGCTCGTCGGGCTGGAATGCGGCCTGCGCGGCAAGGCGCAGATCGGCAAGGGCATGTGGGCCATGCCCGACCTCATGGCGGCCATGCTGCAGCAGAAGATCGGCCACCCGCAGGCCGGCGCCAACACGGCCTGGGTACCGAGCCCGACGGCGGCCACGCTGCACGCGCTGCACTACCACCAGGTCGATGTCTTCAAAGTGCAGAGGGCGCTGGAGAAGACCGACTACGACGCCGTGCGCGGCGAGATCCTCGACGGCCTGCTCACGGTGCCGGTGGTGAGGACGCCCAAGTGGAGCGACGCCGAGAAGCAGCAGGAGCTCGACAACAACGCGCAGGGCATCCTCGGCTACGTCGTGCGCTGGATCGACCAGGGCGTGGGCTGCTCCAAGGTGCCCGACATCCACGACGTCGGCCTGATGGAGGACCGCGCGACGCTGCGCATCAGCAGCCAGCACATGGCCAACTGGCTGCTGCACGGCGTCGTCACCAAGGCGCAGGTGCGCAGCACCTTGAAGCGCATGGCCAAGGTCGTCGACAAGCAGAACGCGGGCGACCCGGCCTACAAGCCGATGGCGCCGGCCTACGACGGCGCCGCGTTCCAGGCCGCCTGCGACCTCGTCTTCAAGGGCCTGGTGCAGCCCAGCGGCTACACCGAGCCGCTGCTGCACGGCTGGCGGCTGAAGGTGAAGGCCGCCTCCTAGCCGCCGATGCGCTCGGCCAGGCGTGCGGCCTGGTCGATCGCTCGCACCGCATCGAGCTCGGCGGCGCGGTCGGCGCCGCCGATGAGGTGCACCGTGAACCCGCGTGCGCGCAGCGCATCGTGCAGCGCGCGGTCCTCGACCTGCCCGGCGCAGACGATGACGTGATCCACCGCCAGGCACTGCGGCTTGCCGTCGGCGTCGCGCAGATGCAGCCCCGCGTCGTCGATGCGCTCGTACTTCACGCCGGCGTGCAGGCGGAGATCGGCCTGGCGCAGCAGCGCCTTGAGGATCCAGCCGGTGGTGCGGCCCAGCGTGCGCCCCGGCGTGCCCGGCTTGCGCTGCAGCAGATGCACCTCGCGCCGCGGCGGCACGGGCTGCTGCGGTGCGGCGAGGCCGCCAGCGCCCTGCAAGTGCGCGTCGACGCCCCAGGTGCGGCGGAAGTGCGCGACATCGGTGGCATCGCGCACGTCGCCGAGCAGGAAGAGCGCGACGTCGAAGCCGATGCCGCCGGCGCCGATGATGGCCACGCGCTCGCCCACGGCGGCGCCGCGCGCGAGCACGTCGACGTAGCTCAGGACCTTGCGGTGGTCGATGCCGGCGATGTCGGGCACGCGCGGCGTCGCGCCGGTGGCGAGCACGACCTCGTCGAAGCCGCCTTGAGCGATCTCGTCGGCCGTGACGCGCCGGCCCAGGTGCAGCTCGACGCCCAGACGCTGCAGCCGCGTGCGGTGGTAGCGCAGGGCTTCGTCGAACTCGCGCTTGCCCGGGATGCGCCGCGCCATGTTGAGCTGACCGCCGAGCTGGGCTTGCGCCTCGAAGAGCGTGACGCGGTGGCCGCGCTCGGCGGCGTTGACGGCGAAGGCCATGCCCGCCGGCCCGCCGCCGACGACGGCCAGCTTCAGCGCCTGCGCTGCCTTCGCGCCGCCGAACTCGATCTCGCGTCCGGCGCGCGGATTGACCAGGCAGCTTGCCGCGCGCTCGCTGAAGATGGCGTCCAGGCAGGCCTGGTTGCAGGCGATGCAGGTGTTGATCTCGTCGCTGCGCTGCTGGCGCAGCTTGAGGGCGAAGTCGGGATCCGCCAGCAGCGGCCGCGCCATCGAGACGAGGTCGGCCGCGCCGCGCGCGAGGATGGCCTCGGCGACCTCGGGCGTGTTGATGCGGTTGGAGGCCATGACCGGGATGGAGACGGCCTGCTTGACGTTCTGCACGGAGTCGATCCAGGCTGCACGCGGCACCGCGGCAGCGATGGTGGGCACCAGCGACTCGTGCCAGCCGATGCCCGTGTTGATGAGATCGGCGCCGGCTTCCTCGATGAGGCGCGCAAGCGTCGCCACTTCGTCGGACGTCATGCCGCCGGGCATGAGGTCGACCGCCGAGATGCGGTAGATGATCAGAAAGCCCGGGCCCACCGCGGCGCGCACGGCGCGCACGATCTCGACCGGGAAACGCAGCCGCGCGTCGAAGGAGCCGCCGTACTCGTCGTCGCGCCGGTTCGTGATCGTCGAAGTGAATTCGTTGATGAGGTAGCCCTCGGAGCCCATGATTTCCACGCCTGCGTAGCCGGCCTCCTTGGCCAGGGCGGCGGTGTGCGCGTGGCTGCGGATGGTCGCGCGCACTTCGTCCAGGGTCAGCACGCGCGGCTCGAAGCTGTTGATGCGCGCGCGGCCGGCCGAGGGCGCGACGCAGCCCGGCACGCGCGCGTAGCGCCCGGCGTGCAGGATCTGCAGCGCGATGCGGCCGCCGGCCCGGGTGACGGCGTCGACGATGGCGCGATGCGCGTCGACCTGCGCCTCGCGGTCGAACACCGGCGCGGCCTCGTCCATCGCGCCCTCGGGCACCGGGGCGTGGCCGCCGCTGAGCAGCAGCCCCGTCTCGCCGCGCGCGCGTGCGGCGTAGAAGGCGCACAGGCGCTCGTGTGCACGATCGAGCGTCTCCAGGCGCGTGTGCATGGCGCCCATGACGACGCGGTTGGGCAGGTGCAGGCCGCCGACGGTGAGCGGCGAGAGCAGCAAAGGGAAGCGGGACATGGGCAGTCTCGAGCGGGGTGACGGGGGCTTGGGGTGCGGCGCGGCTGCCTAGAATCGCCGCGCCATGCCCGATTCTGCGACGACGACGCCTGTTGCCCTGCCCGGCGCCTGCGACGTCGCCGTCATCGGCGCCGGCCCGGCGGGGAGTGCAGCGGCCTGGCAGCTCGCGCGGCGCGGCTTGGACGTGGTGCTGGTCGACCAGCACGTCTTTCCGCGCGACAAGGTCTGCGGCGACGGCCTCATCCCGGACGCGCATGCGGCGCTGGCGCGCATGGGCGTACTCGAGGAGGTGATGGCCCGGGCGCGGCGCGTGCCTTTCGTGCGCTGCACCGGGCCCCGGGGCCGCCATGTCGACGTGCCCGGGCGGCTGGCGGTGCTGCCGCGCGTGCAGCTCGATCATCTGCTCTTGCAGTGCGCCGAGCGTGCGGGTGCGCGTTGCCTGATGCCGGCGCGCTTCGAGGCGCCGCTGCTGGAGGGTGGTGGGCGTGTGGTCGGTGTCCGGCTGCGCGTGGGGCAGGAGACGCACGCGCTGGCCGCGCGCTGGGTCGTGCTGGCCACCGGCGCGAGCGTTCAGGGCCTGCTCGCCTCGGGACTTTGCGAGCGCCGCACGCCCAGCGGCATCGCGATGCGCGGCTACGTCCGCAGCGAGATCATGGTCGGGCGCATCACCGGGCTCGAGATCTTCTGGCACCCGCGCCTGGCCGGCGGCTACGGCTGGATCTTCCCGGCACCCGAGGGCTGCTTCAACATCGGGGCGGGGCTCACCGGCAGCCACGCGGTGGAGCGCGGTGACGGCGGACTGCGCATGCAGGACATCAACCTCAAGCGTCTCTTCGAAGCCTTCTGCGAGGTCTACGCGCCGGCGCGCGAGCTCATGGCCACGGGGGCGCTGCAGGGCGAGCTCAGGGGCGCGCCGCTGCGCTGCTCGCTGGGCGGTGCGCGCTGGTCGCGCGCGGGGCTGCTGGCGGCTGGCGAGGCTGCGGGCAGCACCTACGCCTTCACCGGCGAGGGCATCGGAAAGGCGCTCGAGACCGGGCTGCTCGCCGGCGAGGCCATCGACCTCCAGGCCACGGACGAGGCCGTGCGCGCGCGCTACGAGGCCGCGCTGCAGGCGCTGCGGCCGCGCTTTGCGCTCTACGAACAGGCCGCGCACGTGAACCACCGGCCCTGGCTCACCGACCTCGTGATCTGGCGCGCGCAGCGCAGTCCGCGCATCCTGCAGCGCATGAGCGGCGTGCTGGAGGAGACGCAGAACCCGGGGCGGCTGCTGTCCTGGCGCGGCATCACCAAGCTCATGTTCGAGTAGGGCCGCAGCGCGCCTTGCCATGTGCCAGCTCCTGGGCATGAACGCCAACACGCCGACCGACGTGATGTTCAGCTTCGCCGGCCTGGCCTGTCGCGCCGACGAGCACAAGGACGGCTTCGGCATCGCCTTCTTCGAGGGCCGCGGCCTGCGCCACTTCATCGACTGCCAGTCGGCGCGCCACTCGCCGGTGGCCGAGCTCGTCAAGCGCTGGCCGATCCGCAGCGAGATCGTCATCGCCCACATCCGCAAGGCCACGCAGGGTGCGGTGGCGCTGCAGAACACGCACCCCTTCGTGCGCGAGCTCTGGGGCCGCTACTGGGTGTGCGCGCACAACGGCAACCTGGAGGGCTTTGCGCCGCGCCTGCACGCGGCCTTCCGCCCCGTGGGCGACACCGACAGCGAGCGCGCCTTCTGCTGGCTGATGCAGGAGCTGGCCAAGGCGCACGCCGGCGTGCCCACGGTGGACGAGCTCAGCCACACGCTGCGCGAACTGCTGCCGCTCATCGCCCGCCACGGCAGCTTCAACCTGCTGCTCTCCAACGGCCAGGCGCTGTGGGCCTTCGCCACCACCAAACTTCATTCGCTGCTGCGCCAGCACCCCTTCGGCGCCGCCACCCTGGCCGACGAGGACCTGAGCGTGGACTTCGCCGCGCTCACCCGACCCAGCGACCGCGTCGCCATCGTCGCCACCGAGCCGCTCACCACCGGGGAAGCCTGGTCGGCCTTCGCCCCCGGCGAGATGCGCGTGTTCGAGCACGGCGTGCCGCGTCCGCAGGCGAGCTGAGCGCGCCGGCGCGAGTCGGTCATTGCGCTGCCTCGGGCGGCGCAGGCGGCACAATGGATTCCCTCGCCGCCAACAGTCGCCGCTCCCGCATGACAGCCATCATCCCGGTTCCCCGCTTCGAGCACTTCTACCGCTACGACGAACTCACGCGGCTGCTGCAGGACTACGCCGCCGCGCTGCCGGGGCTGGTGCAGCTCGAGGCCATCGGCAGGAGCCACGAAGGCCGGGACATCTGGCTCGTCACCGTCACCAACAGCGTCACCGGGCCGGCCGAGGACAAGCCGGCGCTCTGGGTCGACGGCAACATCCACGCCGCGGAAGTCACCGCCAGCACCGCCTGCCTGTACTTCCTGCACCAGCTCGCCACGGGCGCGGACGACGCGCGCATCCGTCACCTGCTGGACACGCGCGCGGTCTACATCTGCCCGCGCCTGAACCCCGATGGCGCCGAGCTCGCGCTCGCCGACCGGCCGCGCCACATCCGCTCGGGCACGCGGCCCTATCCCTACGACGAGCCGCACGTCGAAGGCCTGACCATGGAGGACATCGACGGCGACGGCCGCATGCTCTTCATGCGCATCCCCGATCCGCACGGCCCCTTCAAGAAGCACGCCGAGGACCCGCGCCTGATGGTGCCGCGCGAGCCCGGCGAGTTCGGCGGCAGCTACTACCGCGTCATGCCCGAGGGCCTGATCAAGAACTGGGACGGGCTGCAGATCACGGTCAACAAGGACCGCGAGGGCCTGGACTTCAACCGCAACTTCCCCGGCTTCTGGCGCCAGGAGTTCGAGCAGGCGGGTGCCGGCCCCTATCCGACCAGCGAGCCCGAGGTGCGGGCGATGGTCGACTTCGTCGTCAAGCACCCCAACATCGGCGCGGCGGTGAGCTTTCACACCCACAGCGGCGTCATCCTGCGCCCCATGTGCGGGGAGAGCGACGAGCAGATGATCCCCGAGGACTTGTGGATGTACAAGCGCCTCTCGGAGATCGGCGAGCAGCTCACCGGCTACCCGGCGGTGAGCATCTACCACGACTTCCGCTACCACCCCAAGGAGGTCACGACCGGCGCGCAGGACTGGGTCTACGAGCACCTCGGTGCGCTCTTCTGGACGGTCGAGATCTGGGGGCCGAACCGGGAGGCCGGGGTCGAGACGCGCAAGTGGACCGAGTGGTACCGGGAGCACCCGGTCGAGGACGACCTCAAGCTCCTGAAGTGGAGCGACGAGCAGTGCGGGGGCAAGGCGCACGTCGACTGGTACCCGTTCAACCATCCGCAGCTTGGCATGGTCGAGCTTGGCGGCTGGGACCGCATGAACTACTGGCGCAACCCGCCGCCGCATCTGCGCGAGCGCGAGGTCGCGCGCTTTCCCCGCTGGCTGACGCAGATCGCGCTGACGCTGCCGCGCCTGGAGGTGCTGCGCACCGAGGTGCGCGCGCTCGGCAACGACAGCTGGCGCGTGCGCTTTGCCGTTGCCAACGCCGGCTATCTGCCCAGCCACGTGAGCAAGCGCGCGCTGGCGCGCAAGACGGTGCGCGGCACGATCTTCCAGATCCACCTGCCGCCGGGCGTGGCGCTGCTCAGCGGCAAGGAGCGCGAGCAAGGCCCGCACCTGGAAGGGCACGCGCCCAAGACCTCGCTGCAGGCCTTTTTGCCGCACCGCGAGATCACCGCCGACCGCGCCGTCGTCGAGTGGATCGTGCACGGCGCGCGCGGCACGGCGATCGCCCTTAGCGCCAGCGCCGACCGCGCCGGCACGGTGCGCGCCGAAGTCACGCTGGACTGAAGCGCGCCGCGCAGGGCTTCGGCCCCGATCCCGATCGCAGTCCCGCCATGCCCGCCGCCCGCGCGCCGCTGCAGCTAGCGCGCGCCCTGCGGACGCAGCACCGAAGCGCGACCCTCCGTGATCAGCGAACAGTGCAGTTCCAGCGGCTGAGCCTGCAGCACCGCGTCGACCTCGCCGTCGATGAAGTCGCAGCTCAGGAGGTTGTCCGCGTGGCTGCGGCGCGAGGAGAAGGCGTTGACGTTGACCTTGGGCGCGCCCTGCGTCCAGTGCAGCCGGTAGCGCTTGACGCCCTGGCCCGTGATCTGCGCCGGCCCGCCGCGCGCGGACAGGCGCAGCTCTTCGCCGCCGAGGTCGATCTGGCCGACCTCGTTGGCGTGCTTGCGCGCGGCGACGGTCGGATCGCCGTAATAGCGCGCCGACACGGTGATGCCTTCCTTCGTCCGCTGCAGCAGCGACGCCGCCTTGGGCGAGAGCGTGATGTTCAACGCGAAGCCCAGCGCCGGCGCGTCGGCGGCGTGCGTGGCCGGGGCGTAGAGGGCGCTGAAGGCGCTGAGGCCCGTGAGGGCCGTCAGGACGGCGAGCGCGGCATGCAGGCCGCAGGCGGGTGTCTTGGGTTTCATCTTCGAGCCTCCCTGGATCGACTTCGGCCGCAGGTCACGCGCGCGGGCGTGGATTCAGAAGCACCAGGCATGCAGGCGCGCGCGACCGTCGATCAGCACCTCCAGCATGGCGCGCGCGCCCTGGGGCGTGTCGGGGCCGCAGCCCGGTTCGCTGAGCACGTAGTCGACCTTGTCGTTGCGGAAACGCCAGATGCGGCGCGCGCACGCGCCGCGGCCCTCGACCTCGGTCCTGCCTTCGAGCTCCAGCGCCGGTGGGCCCGAGGCCGGGTGCGGCTTGTTCCAGGCGCGGTAGCGCGGCGTGCCGTCGTCGGGGCCGTCGATCACGACCTGAACCTTGTCGGTGCTGCAGGCGAGCAGCGTCTTGCCCTGCGGCGCCTGTGCCACTGCCGCGGGGAGATTGACGGCGGTGATGCGCCACTGCGGGCTCGTGCCGGCCTCGACCCGGTTGACCCAGAGCTCGCCCGCGCCGTACATCAGGCCGTCGGCGTTGCAGAACAGCGCCTCGGGCCTTTGCCGGGCCAGCACCGCGCGCAGCGCCGGCGCCAGCACCTGCGGGTACTGCGCTTGCAGCGCGGTGGCGTTGGCGAGCACGACGTGGCTGCCGTCGGCGCGGTTGAGCCGCAGCGGAAAGCTCACCAGCGGCGCCAGCGCCGTCGCATCCTGCTGCTCGAACGCCTCGCGCAAGGCGCGGTCGAAGCGCAGGAACACGGCCGTGTCCGTCGCGCCGAGGACGGCCAGGTCGCAGCTCTCGCCCAGCCGCGTCTGGGCACGCACCGGCATCGTCGCGCTCACCGCAAGCAGCAGCAGGATGCGGATCAAACTCGCGCCCATGGGCCTTCCTCCTTCGAATCGGTGCAGCGCCGCCGGCTTGCCCACGGCGCCGCGCCGGCTGCTGGCGCGCTTACAGCCTGGAACCCCAGTCCGTGCCCTCGAACCAGTAGGCGCTGCGCGCGTCCAGCCAGCCCGAGGTGCGCTCGAAGGTGATCCAGGCGTTGAGCACGCGCAGCAGGCCGTCGTCGCCCACGCGCAGCGCAAGCCCGTGTGCGGTGCGCGCGAGCGGGGCGCCGTCGAGCACGCGCAACTGCTCGGGATGGGCGCGCGCCAGCGCCAGCGGCAACGGCGCCTCGGCGACGAGGGCGGCAAGCCGGCCTTCGCGCAGCGCGGCGATCGCTGCGTCCTCGCTCTCGAGCTCGACGAGCTGCGCCGTCGGCATGGCGCCGCGCGCGACCTCGGCCGTGACCGTGCCGGCAAGCGCACCGATCCTGGCCTGCGCCAGCTTGCCGAGCTCGGCCAGCCCCCCCTCGGGCAGGCTCGTGCGGCTGACGACGACGTCGACGTCGAACGCGCCCAGCGCGTCGCTGAACTGCACGAAGCGCGCACGCTGCGGCGTGATCGACAGGCCCGAAATGACGACGTCGTAGTCGTTGCTGCGCAGCCCCGCCAGCAGCCGCGGCCACGACGTCTCGACCAGTTGCAGCTTCCAGCCCATCGCCTTGCTGAGGCGCTCGGCGACGTCGACCGAGTAGCCCATGGGCCGGCCCTGCTTGTCGTGCATGACCCAGGGTGCGTTGATGGCGATGCCCACGCGCAGCACGCCGCTGCGCTCGATGCGCGCCAGCGTCGGCGGGCTGGCCGGGGCACGGCGCTTGGCCGCCGCGCGCGGCATCTCCGCGCGGCTGGCGGCGGCTTTCTGCTGCGGTGCTGTGCTTTGTGCGGCCACGTGGGCGGCACCCAAGGCGAGGCTCAGGCTGAGCGCGAGGCCGAGGAGGAAGTTGCGCATATGGCCTCCCCTTTCAGTTGCGCGTCAGGTCGAAGCCACTGCGGCCCTCGCCGACGAGGCGGATGCCGTCGCGGGTCTGCATGAGGCCGTACTCGCGGTTGCCGATCCAGGCCTCGTTGCCGCGCACCTGGCCATAGAACTCGCGCCCGCCCTGATAGCCGTCGATGCGGCCCTTGCGGTCGATCGCGAGCTCGATGCCCACGCCGCTTTCGAAGTCCTGGCCGGCAAAGCGGCCGACGGCCCAAGGCGGCACGCTGGCGTCGACATGCTCGGCGCCGTCGTCGTCTCCGTGATGCCGGCTCTGCGAGCCGACGATCGCGGCCACGATGAGGGCGCCGGCGAGCTCGGCCGCGACCTTGTCGCCGTGGCTGCCGCCGCCGCCGTGCGACCTGCCGTAGCGGAAGCTCGCCGCGCAGCCGTTGTCGACCCAGATGCCGCGCGCGTCGTAGCCCCAGCTGCGCCCGAACTTGCAGGCCGACGAGGAGATCTGCTGCACCAGCTCGACGTTGTTCTCCGTGTCGGCCGAGCAGTACTGGTAGCGGTAGCCGGAGCTGCGGCATTCGAGCTGTCCGGCGGCCTGGGTTTGCGCGGCGACCAACATCATCACCGTGCCGCTCGCGATGATCCAAGGCTTGAACATCGGGTGTCCTCCTGGTTGAGTTCTGGCGATCGAATCCGATGCCTGGAATGGCCGCGCGCGGCGCCTGCGCCGCGGGGGTGGCGACCTGCGCCAATGTAGCGAGCCATCGCCGCTTGCGGGGGGCGGTCGAACCCTGAGTTCGGTGGAGGCGGCGCCGGGGCGCAAGCTACGCTCGCGCGCGGCCGCTGTGGCGCCGGCCGCGGCCGCGCGGCGATCTAGTCGCCCTCGCCCGACAGCAGTTGCACGCCGACGTCGGCCGGTGCGGCGTGGTAGAGGCTGCTGGTGACCAGGGCGTCGACGCCGCTGGCGGCGTACTCGGCCGCATTGGCCAGGCCGATGCCGCCGGCGGCGAGCAGGTGCACGGCGGGGGACAGGGTGCGCAGGGCCGTGCTCCAGGCGCGCAAGTCGGCAGGATTCGCCTTGTCGAACTGCAGCACCTCGGCGCCCGCGGCCAGTGCCTGGCGCGCGTCGTCGAGGGTCTGGACCTCGACCACGATCTTCTTCTCGGCCAGCGCGTGCCCCAGCGCCCGCAGGCGCGCGCCCAGCGCGGCCCAGCTGCCGAGAAGCGCGCGGTGCTGGTCGAACACCAGCACCGTCTCGCCCACGCCCAGCCGGTGCGGAAGAGCGCCGCCACAGAGCGAGGCCTTGAGCGCGATCGCCTTCAACCCGGGGGGGTGCTTGCGCGTCGTCAGCACGGCCACGCCCGGTGCCACCGCGCGCACCGCCTCGACCATGGTGGCGGTGGCGGTGGCGATGCCGCAGGCCGACTCGAGCAGGTTCTGCACGACCTTCCAGGCACGCAGCAGCGCCTCGGCCGGCCCCTGGGCGTGCAGCAGCAGCGCGCCGGCTTCGGCGCGAGCGCCCGAGGGCAGGGCAATCCGGGCGCCTCCGCCACAGCGCTGGACGACGCGCGCCGCTTCTTCGGTGCAGGCCACGACGCCCGCGCCGCGCAGCCGCCAACGCATGGTTGCCGCCGCGTCCCCCACGGCCAGCACGTGGGTGGTGAGATCGAGCAACGGCGCGTCCTCGGCGATCCAGCGATCGATCAGCGCCTCATCGAAAAAGACGGAGTTCATGGACCCTCACATGCCCGCGTGTGGATAGCTCGGAGGCCGTCCGTGGTGCGCCTTCGCGTTCGTCCGCAGGTCCGGCATCGCGTCGCCGAGCTTCAGCTCGACGCCGGTGGTTCGTCCGCGGGCAAGGCGACGGCCTCGTCCACGCCGATCCAGTCCTGGAACAGCATATAGGCCACGGCCAGCACCACCGGCCCGGCGAAGATGCCGATCAGCCCGAAGGCGAGCAGGCCGCCGATGACGCCGGCGAAGATCAGCACCAGCGGCAGGTCGGCACCGACGCGGATGAGCAGCGGGCGCAGCACGTTGTCCATCAGCGTGACGACGGCCGCGGCGACGAGCATGAAGACGCCCCAGCCCGGCTTGTCGCCGTAGAAGAGCCAGATCGTCGCCGGCACGAGCACCGGCAACGCACCGAGCTGGGCAATGCACAGCACGAGGATCAGCGCCGTCAGCAGGCCGGCGAAGGGGATGCCGGCGACGAACAGCGCGACGCCGCTGAACGCCGATTGCAGGAGCGCGGTCAGGCCCACGCCCAGCGCGACGCCGCGGATCGCCGCCGCGGCCAGCGCCACCGTCGAGACGCCGGCCTCGCCGGCGAGCCGTTGTGCGAAGCGGCGCACCTGGTCGGCTGCCGTCTCGCCGCAGCCGTAGAGCAGGCCGGCGACGATCACCGTGAGCAGGAACTGCAGCACCAGCATGCCGACGCCGCCGAGCTCGGTGAGCAGCCAGCGCGCCGCGGTGCCGGCGTAGGGTGTCAGCCGCTGCAGCCAGGTGCCCAGGCCCGCCGCCACCGCCTGCTCCCACAGGCGTCCGAGCCAGGCGCCGACCATCGGCAGGCCAAGCAGCCACGCCGGCGCCTCTCGCTCGGGGCGGTAGGCTGCGGCCACGCGCGTCCACGCCAGCAACTCGTCGGCGTTCAGGACGAGCGTCGCGATCGCCAGCACGAGCGGCACCACCAGCAGCAAGAGCAGCAGCAGCGTCATCGTGCCGGCGGCGATCCAGCGCCGGCCGCCGGCCAGGCGCTGGAGGCGCAGCATCAGCGGCCAGGTGGCGACGACGACCATCGTTGCCCACACCGCGGGCCCGATGAAGGGCCGCAGCACCCACAGCGCGGCGCCCACCAGAAGCGTCAGCGCCAGCACGGCGAAGGTGACGCGCGTGAGGTCGGTGGGATCGCGGATCATCGTCGGTGAAGTCTTCGCGAGGCCGGGTGCGGTCGGGGGCGACAAGCATACGCGGGCGCGGCCGGCGTGTACCCGGCGTGACTATCATGTGCCGATGTCCGCCAGCCTCGAAGGCCGCCTCGTCGTCGCCATCAGCTCGCGCGCGCTGTTCGACTTCGAGGAGGAGAACCGGGTCTTCGAGGCCGGCGACGACCGCAGCTACATGCAGCTGCAACTGCAGCGCCTGGATCAGCCCGCGCGCGCGGGCGTGGCCTTCTCGCTCGTGCACAAGCTGCTGGCCTTCAACGACGAGGCGGCGGCGCGCGTGGAAGTCGTCATGCTCTCGCGCAACGATCCGGTCTCGGGGCTGCGCGTGTTCCGCTCCTGCCAGCACTACGGGCTGCCGATCGAGCGCGGCGTGTTCACGCGCGGCGCCAGCCCCTGGCGCTACCTGCGCCCGCTGCGCGCGCAGCTCTTCCTCTCCGCCAACGAGGCCGACGTGCGCGCGGCGCTGGCCGCAGGGGTACCTGCTGCGCGCGTCTACCCGCAGAGCGCGCGTGCCAGCGACGCTCATCCCGACGAGGTGCGCATCGCCTTCGATGGCGACGCCGTGCTCTTCAGCGACGAGGCCGAGCGCATCTTCCAGCAGGGCGGCTTGCCCGCCTTTCAGCGCCACGAGCACGAGCGCAGCAGCACGCCGCTGCCGCCGGGGCCCTTCAAGCCGCTGCTGGCGGCGCTGAAGGAGATGCAGCAGACGCCGCATGCGCGCATGCGGCTGCGCACCGCCCTCGTCACCGCGCGCGGCGCGCCGGCGCACGAGCGCGCGATGCGGACCCTGCTGGCCTGGCGCATCGAGGTCGACGAGGCGATGTTCCTCGGCGGTCTGCCCAAGGGCGGTTTCCTGCGCGAGTTCGAGCCCGACTTCTTCTTCGACGACCAGACCGGCCACGTCGAGCAGGCCGCCGATCACGTGCCCTCCGGACTCGTCGTCGCCGGTGTCTGTCAGGGCTGAGTGACGGCCTGGACGGGCGCGCCGCTCATGGCGCCCCGATGAACAGGTAGGTGTTGGTGGCGCCGGAAAACGAGTGCGCCAGCCCCACGTAGACCGGGCCGAAAGGGGTGTCGCCGCCGACGTAGGCGGTCAGCGAGTACAGCGTTCCGGTGAAGCGCGTGGGGATGTAGGTCCTGCCGACGCGCGCCAACTCGAGCGCGGTGCCCACGCGCATGTCGCCCCGCATGCCCAGCGGCATGCGGCCGATGACGCGCTCGGTGCGGACATGCCCGTAGCGTGCCGAGTCGCCGGCGACCTGGTCGATCGAATACGCCGAGAGGTTGAGGAAGCCGCCGAGCGTGGCGCTGTCGTGGTTGGGCAGGCGGCCGCGCGGCGAGCCCGTCCACGACAGCCGCGAACCGAAGACCCAGGGTCCTTGCGACCAGGCATGCCGCAGTTCGAACGAGGCCCGCGTGTAGTCGGGTCTGCCGCCGCCTCGATTGTCGACGGCGTGCAGCTTCAACGCCCAGCCATCGGTGGGGAAGAAGCGACGGTCCAGATGGTCGAGGTCCAGGTCGAACGTGAGCCCGTGCTTGCGAACCGTGCCGCTCTCGAGCAAGGGCAGGCCCGTTCGCAGCGAGGGACGCCAGCTCGCCGCGTGCATTCCCAGCCGCACGCGGCCGAGGGCGCCGAAGCTCAATCCCAGGCTGGCAGCCGCCCTTGTCCGCTCGATCACGTACTCCGAGATCCGGTCCTCGTCGGCGTAGAGGTCCAGCCGCTGGCCACGATATCCCGCCGTCGCGTCGAAGAACCAGCGCGACGCTGGCGCCAGCGGCTGAAACCATTCGACGCCCAGGCCGTTGGGGTTGCCCAGCTCGCCCACCGCCATCAGCTCGCCCCCGGCGCGGTTGATCCAGGTGCGGTGCCAGGCCACACGCAGCGCGTAGCTCGATCCCTGGCGCAGCGTGCTCGACAGGGAAAGGCCCAGGCGCAGGTACTCGGGCCCCCAGGGCTTCTCGCGCGCCTCGATGTGCAGCACGTCGCGCCCGCCTTCGCGCACGAGCCGATAGTCGATCTTCTCGAAGTCGCCTTCACCGTAGACGTTGACGAGGTCGCGCGAGAGCTGCGCCGTGTTCAGCGGCTTGCCCACCTCCTGGTGCAGGTGCTGCGACACGATCAGCGGATCGACGCGCAGCAGCGGACTGATCTCGATCGCATCGACCTTGGGTGGAACGCGTGCGCCCTCGTCGAAGCGTCTGTGCCAGGCTGCGTAGGCAGCGGGCGGAAGCGCCAGCCGCGAAAGCTGCGCCGCCATCGCCTGCGCGGCCGCGCGTCCGCGTGCGGCCGCCTCGGCGTGGCGGTCGAAATCGGTCGCGCCGATGCCATCCAGATCGGGCCGGATGTAGATGTCGTCCGGGCCGAGCTGTGCGATCGACCGCGTCACGTTCTGTTCGGTCAGGATGTTGACCATCTGCGCGGTCACGCTCAGCAGCGAGCCGATCTCGTCGGGCTTGAGCAGCGGCGAGCCGACGTTGACGGCGACCACGACGTCGGGATTGCACAGGTCGCGCACTTCGGCCACCGGCAGGTTGTCGACGAGACCGCCGTCGACGAGGCGTCGCCCCCTGACTTCCGCCGGCGCCAGCAGGCCCGGCACCGACATGCTCGCGCGCATCGCCTGCGTCAGCGGGCCATCGCGGAAGACGACGCGTTCGCCCGTGCCGATGTCGGTGGCGATCAGCGCCACCGGCAGCGCCAGCTGCGCGAGGTCGGGTTCGCCGAGCTCGGAGCGCGAGAGTTGATCGAAGAAGAGCTGGATCTTCTGCCCGGCAACGACCCCCGGCGGCGCCGTCAACCCCCGCGGGGTGAGGCCGAGCTCGATCCCCGGCAGGAAGCGCTGCACCAGCTGCTTGTTTCGCAGATTGAGGTCACGGTAGGCCGTGATGTCGAGGAAGAGATCGCTCCAGTTGGCCGCATCGAGTTCCTTGCGCATGCGCGCAGGGCTCGAACCCGCGGCCCAGGCGCCGGCGACGAGCGCGCCCATGCTCGTCCCCGCGACGCAGTGCACGGGCACGCGCAACTGCTCCAGCACCTCCAGCACGCCGATGTGCGCGGCGCCGCGCGCGCCGCCGCCACCGAGCACGAGGCCGATGCGCGGCGGGCCGGCCGCCAGCGCATGGCTGCCGACGGCGCCAGCCAGCAGACCCGCAGCCAGCCTGGCAAGAAGCGGGCGCACGGAAGGCGCCGTCAGCAGCGCAGCGCGGCCGCGGCCGAGTCGCGGATGCCTTGCAGCACCGCCGCGTCGAGGCCGACGTTGTTGTGCTCCAGCACGCGCTCGGCGCGGTAGCTCGAGCGCACCAGCGGCCCGGCCACGGCCTCGACGAAACCCTTGGCCAGCGCCAGCTCGCGGTAGCGCATGAATTCCTCCGGGCTCACGAAGCGCTGCACCGGCAGGTGGTTGCGCGTCGGGCGCAGGTACTGGCCCATCGTCACCACGTCAACCTCGGCGCGGCGCATGTCGTCCAGCGCCTCCTCGATCTCGGCGTCGGTCTCGCCCAGGCCCAGCATGAGGCTGGTCTTCGTCACTGTCCGCGGCGCGTGGCGCTTGGCGAAGGCGAGCACGGACAGCGTCTGCGCGTAGCCCGCGCGCGCGTCGCGCACCGGGTGCGTGAGGCGCTTCACCGTCTCCAGGTTCTGCGCGTAGGTCGCCAGTCCCGCGTCCAGCACCTGCGCGACGAGATCGAGGCGGCCCTGGAAGTCGGGCGTGAGCGCCTCGACGGCGGTCTGCGGCCGGCGCGCGTGGATGGCGCGGATGCAGGCGGCGTAGTGGCCGGCGCCGAGGTCGGGCAGGTCGTCGCGGTCGACCGAGGTCAGCACGACGTAGCGCAGGCCCATCAGCGCCACGGCATCGGCCACCTTCTGCGGCTCCTGCGCGTCCAGCCAGCCCCTGGGGTTGCCGGTGTTGACGGAGCAGAACTTGCACGCGCGCGTGCACACCGAGCCCATCAGCATGAGCGTGGCCGTGCCGCGGCCCCAGCATTCGGCGATGTTCGGGCACTTGGACTCGGCGCACACGGTGGCGAGCTGGTGCGAGCGCACGATCTCCATCACCTCCTGGTACTTGGCACCGCTGGGAACGCGCACGCGCAGCCACGCCGGTTTGCCCGAGACGTCGGGCATCTCGGTCAGCGCGCTCGGCTTGATGCCGTCCATCACCGCGCGCAGGCCTTGCGGCGTGGTGAACTTGCTGCCCGAGGCCGGGCGTGCGGGAGCTGGGTCGGAGTCGTTCATGCGCGCGTCGACCCGCGTGGGTCTGCCCTGGATCGGAGCCTGGCGGGCGCCCCGTGCGCACCGCCTGCCCTCATGCTAGCGCGCCCGGCGCCTTCGCGCCGCCGCGGTCTTCAGTGCGTGAACCCGATCGGGTTGCGGCGCGCCGCCGGATCGGGCAGGTCGCGCAGTTCGAGCGTGCTGCGGCCGTCCAGGCGCGCGTTGCCGAAGGCCGTCATCCAGGCGCGGCGCATCTCGCGCGGCGCCAGCTGCGCGCAGCCTTCGAGCACGGCCTCGGGGGGCTCGGCGTCGAAGCCGCGGCCCCAGTCGTGCTGCGCGCGGATCTTGCGGTACAGGCGCAGCGCGATCGTGCGCGCGGCGTCGCGGTCGGGTGCCTGCACCTCGAACACGTTCATGCGGTTGAGGATGGGCTCGGGGATGGCGCGCGCGTCGTTGGCGGTGGCCACCCAGATCACCTGGCTGGCGTCGATCGGCACCTCGGCGAACTCGTCGACGAAGGCCTCGGCGGTGTCGTGCTCGAGCAGGCCGTAGAGCGCGCCCAGCGGGTCGTAGGCGTGCTCGCCGCGCGCCTTGTCGATCTCGTCGACGACCATCACCGGGTTCGCGTACTGGCCCTCGACCAGGGTCTCGAAGACCTTGCCCGGGCGCGCCCCCTTCCACTGCGAGGAGGCGCCCGAGAGCACCCAGCCGGCGGTGAGGCTGCTCATGGAGACGAAGCCCAGGCCCGTGCCCAGCAGCTCGGCGACTTCGCGCGCGAAGTGCGTCTTGCCGATGCCCGGCGGCCCGAGCAGCAGCATGGGCGTGATCTCGAGCGGATCGGCGCTGTGCTCGCAGAGGGCGAGCTGGCGGCGCAGGTCGTCCAGCACCTCGGCGAAGTTGGGCAGCTCCTCGTAGAGGTGCGCCATCGCCGGCAGGCCCGAGGGCTTGACCTGGAAGCGCTCCGCGCCCTTCTCCAGCATGCGCTCGTAGGTCGCGCGCAGGGCCTCGTGCTCGCGCTGGGGGAGCTTGTCGAGGCGCTTCTCGACGTCGCCGACGCGGTAGAGGCTGCGCAGGCTGGCGATGGGAAGTCGCCCGCGTGCGATGGGGACCAGATCGTTGCCGCTGCTCATGGCGCCGACTCCTTGCATCCTTGCACCGACATTCAAGCAGAGCCTGCCACAAGTGCGGCCCCGAACAACACCCGCGAGGCCCCGCAATCCGGGGCTTCGTGCCGGGCGTTCACCCGCGCCCGACAATGCGCGCCACGCGCCGGCTGGCGCACAAGGAGCAAGAAGGAGACGCGCATGGGGTTGCTGGGGCTGGTGCTGGGGCTGGTCGTGTTCCTGGGAGCGCATTCGGCGCGCATCGTCGCCGAAGGCTGGCGCACGCGCGTCGTCGCGCGCTTGGGTGAGCGCACCTGGAAGGGCTTGTATTCCGCGGTCTCCCTGATCGGCTTCGCGCTCATCGTCTGGGGCTATGCGCAGGCGCGCCAGCAGCCCGTCGTGCTGTGGAGCCCGCCGGCCGTGTTCAAGCACCTCAACTCGCTCTTCACGCTGCTCGCCTTCATCGGGCTGGCCGCGGCCTATGTGCCGGGCAACCTCGTCAAGGCGCGGCTGCATCACCCGATGCTGCTGGGCGTCAAGCTTTGGGCTTTCGGCCACCTGCTGGCCACGGCCAAGCTGGCCGACCTGCTGCTCTTCGGCGCCTTCCTGCTGTGGGCGATCCTCGACTACCGCGCCGCGCGCCGGCGCGACCGCGTGCCGGGCACGGTCCATGCGCCGGGACGCGTGGCGCCGACGGTGCTGGTGCTCGTCCTCGGCGCGGCGGCGTGGGCCGCGTTCGCCTTCTGGCTGCACGCGGCCTGGATCGGCGTGATGCCGATCGCGCGCGGCGGCTGAGGGCCGCGGCGGCCCGTTCACTTCACCCAGGTGTTGATCTGGATGATCGGCAGCAGCACGGCGAGCACGATGAGCATCACCACCGCGCCCATGACGACGATGAGGAGCGGCTCGAGGACGGTGGCCAGCGCCAGCGCGCGGCGCTGCACCTCGGCGGAGAGCTGTGTCGCCCCGCGCTGCAGCATCAGCGGCAACTGGCCGGTCTGCTCGCCCAGGCGCGCGAACATCGCCAGCAGCCCCGGGAAGCGCTTCTTGCCGGCCAGCGCGCTGCCCAGCGGCGCGCCCTCGCGCACGAGCGTGAGCGCCTCGAGCGCGTCGGCGCGCATGGCGCGGTTGGACAAGGTCTCGGCCGCGGCCTGCAGGGCCTTCAGGATGGGCACGCCGGCGCCGGCGAGCATCGCCAGCGTGGCGCCGAAGCGCGCCGCGTTGTAGCCGCGCACGAGACGCCCGACGAGCGGCAGCCGCAGGATGAGGGCGTCGCTGCGTCGACGAAAGGCCTCGTCGCGACGCGCCAGCAGCAGCAGCGCGACGCCGGCGGCCAGCAGGGCGGCCAGCGCCGGGCCCCACTGCCGCACGAAGGCGCTGAGGCCGATCATCATCACGGTGAGCAGCGGCAGGGCGCGCTTGGAACTCGAGAAGACCGTGGCCACTTGCGGCACGACGTAGGTGACGAGAAAGCCGACGATGACGAGCGCGATCAGCGAGACGATCGCCGGGTAGAGCATCGCGCCCAGCAGCCGCGCGCGCAGCGCCTGGCGCGCCTCGAGGTCGTCGGCCAGGCGTTCGAGCACGGCGCCGAGCGCGCCGCTTTGCTCGCCGGCGGCGACCACGCCGCGGTAGACCTCGTCGAACTCGCGCGGCGCGGTGGCGAGCGCGCGCGCGAAGGGACTGCCGGCGTTGACCTCGCTCTTCAGGTGCGAGAGCAGTTCGCGCTGGCGCTCGTCCTCGCTTTCGTCCGCGAGCGCCGCGAGCGCGCGCTCCAGGGGCAGCCCCGAGCCGACGAGCCCGGCGAGCTGCCGCGTCCAGACGGCGAGTCCGGCAGTGCCGAAGACGCGGCGTGCGAAGCGCAGCGCGCCGCCGCGGTCCGTCGCCGCCTGCGCCAGCGGGGTGACGGCCAGCGGCACCAGCGCAAGGGCGCGCAATTGCGCGCGCGCGGCCTTGGCGCTGTCGGCTTCGACCGTGCCCTTGGCCGCCTTGCCGTCGACATCGAGCGCTTCGTAGCGGTAGGCCGGCATGGCCTCAGTCCCGCGTCACGCGGATGACCTCCTCGGGCGAGGTCGTGCCGTCCTGCAGCAGCCGCTGCCCGTCCTCGCGCATCGGGCGCAGGCCCGCGGCGTGCGCGGCAGCGATGAGCTCCTGCTCGCTGCCGCGGCCGTGGATGAGCGCGCGCAGCGCGTCGTCGACGACCATCAGCTCGTAGACGCCGGTGCGCCCCTTGTAGCCGCTGTGGCTGCAGGCGGCGCAGCCCACCGCGTGCCAGAGACCGTCGCCGCCCTGGCGGCGGCAGTCGGGGCAGAGTTTTCGCACCAGGCGCTGCGCGAGCACGCCCAGCAGGCTGCTGGAGAGCAGGAAGGGCTCGACCCCCATGTCGACCAGCCGCGTCACCGAACTCGGCGCGTCGTTGGTGTGCACGGTGGCCAGCACGAGGTGGCCGGTGAGGCTGGCCTGGATGGCGATCTGCGCCGTCTCGTGGTCGCGGATCTCGCCGATCATGATGACGTCCGGGTCCTGGCGCAGGATGGCGCGCAGCGCCTTGGCGAAATCGAGGTCGATCTTCGCGTTCACCTGCGTCTGGCCGATTCCCGGCAGCTCGTACTCGATCGGGTCCTCGACCGTGAGCACGTTGGTGGTCGCGGTGTCCAGGCGCGAGAGGCTGGCGTAGAGCGTGGTCGTCTTGCCGCTGCCGGTGGGGCCGGTGACGAGCACGATGCCGTGCGGCTGCTGGATGAGGCGCTCGAAGGCCGCCAGCACCTCGCCGCTCATGCCCAGCGCGGGCAGGGTGAGGCGCGACTCGGTCTTGTCGAGCAGGCGCAGCACGGCGCGTTCGCCGTGCGCGCTGGGCAGCGTGGAGACGCGCACGTCGATCGCGCGCGCGCCGATGCGCAGCGCGATGCGGCCGTCCTGCGGCAGCCGCTTCTCGGCGATGTCGAGCTCGGCCATGATCTTGAGGCGGCTGATGAGCGCGGCGTGCAGCGCCTTGTTGGGCTGCACGACCTCGCGCAGCGTGCCGTCGACGCGAAAGCGCACCGAGCTGGCGCGCTCGTAGGGCTCGATGTGGATGTCGCTGGCGCCGTCCTGGGCCGCCTGCGTGAGCAGCGCATTGAGCATGCGGATGATGGGCGCGTCGTCGGCGGCCTCCAGCAGGTCGGCGACCGCGGGCAGGTCCTGCATCAGCCGCGAGAGGTCGACGCCGGACTCGACCTCGCCGATCACGGCCGCGGCGCTGCCCTCGCCGCCGGCGTAGGCCGCGGCGATGCGGTCGGCGAGCGTGGCCGCGGACTCGAACTCGTGCCGGCTCACGTCGTGCACGCGGCCGACTTCGGAGAGCGCGGCGTCCGGCGTCGTCTCCGCGGCCCAGAGCACGCGCTCGCGGCCGTCGTCCTCCAGCAGCAGCGTGTTCGCCTTGGCGAAGGCGTAGGGCAGCGGGTGGCGCGGCATGGTCCGTTCGCGCGCCTAGGGCGCTTCCTGCAGCCGCATCGGCACCGGGGGCGGCGGATCCGGCCGTGCCGGTGCCTGCGCGGGCGCCGAGGCTGCGTCAGCCGGCGGCTCCAGCGGCGCCAGCGGCACGGCGCTCGCCGGCGCGGGCGGCGGCAGCACCGGCGCGCGCTCGATCGGCAGCACCAGGCTCGGTCGCGGCTGGTTGCCCATCTGGTAGGCGCGGATCTGCTCGTAGCGGTCGTCCGAGAGGCGCTGCTGCGCCTGCGCGTCGCGCATCACGATCGGGCGCAGGAAGACCATCAGGTTCGTGCGCTTGCGCTCGCGGCTCTCGCTGCGGAAGATCGTTCCCAGCAGCGGGATGTCGCCCAGCAGCGGCACCTTGCTCTGCGTCGTCGTGTAGGTGTCCTCGATGAGGCCGCCGAGCACGAGGATCTGGCCGTCGTCGACCGTCACCGTGCCCTCGATCGAGCGCTTGGTCGTCGAGGGCCCGGCGTTGCTCGTGCCCGCGGCGGTGGTGCTCTTCACCGCGCTCTGCTCCTGGTAGATCTGCATGCGGATGGCGCCGCCCTCGCCGATCTGCGGGCGGATGCGCAGCGTGATGCCGACGTCCTTGCGCTCGATGGTCTGGAAGGGGTTCGTGGTGCCGGTGCCGGTGTTGGTGAACTGTCCGGTGATGAAGGGCACGTTCTCGCCGACGACGATCTTCGCCTCCTCGTTGTCGAGCGTGATCAGGTTGGGCGTGCTGACGATGTTCGTCTGCGTCTGGCTCTGCAGCAGGCGCAGGATCGCCGACAGGGAGGTGACGCCGTCGATCACGCGCGCCAGTCCCAGGCTCAACCCGTCGCCGAGCGCCAGGTTGCCCTGTGCGAGGCTGCTGTTGACGCTGATGATGTTCGGCGCCGCGCCGCTGGTGAGGCTTTGCACGGCGTTGATGTCGTGGTTGCCGCTGCGGCCGAGCTTGCCCAGCCACTCGAAGCCGAAGTCGGCGGCGTCGCCGCCCGCGACCTCGACGATCATGCTCTCGATGTAGACCTGCGCGCGGCGCTGGTCGAGCTGCTCGATCATCGCGCGCAGCTGCCGGTACAGCGGCTCCGGCGCGGTGATGATGAGCGAGTTGCTCGAGGGGTCGGCCTGGATGAAGCCGCCGGTGGAGGGCTGCGCGGCAGCCGTCAGCGGCGCCGTGGCCTGTGTGCTCGCGCCGCCCTGCGCGGACAGCTGCGCCGCGTTGGCCAACGGCGTGACCGCGGCCGTGCCGGGGAGCGGGCTCGCGCCCGTGGCCGTGCCCGCGGCGCCGGTGCCGGCGTTGGCGGCGAAGGCCGCGCGCAGCACGGTCGCCAGACGCGTCGCGTCGGCGTTCTTCAGGTGCACGACCCACATCCCCGGCGCACCCGGGACGCCGCCGCCGGCCGTGGGGCGGTCCAGCCGCGCCACCAGGGCGTGCACGCTCGCCAGCCGCGCCACGCTGCTGGCGCGCACCAGCAGCGCGTTGGTGCGGGCATCGGCGATCACCGTGGTCGCGCCGGTGGCGGTGCGTGCGACGCCGGGGGCCGCGACCGCCTGGCCGCCATCGGCCAGGCGCTGCACGACCGCGGCGATGTCCGCCGCGACCACGTGTTCGAGCGGGATGATGTCGACCTCGCCCTGGTCCGGCTGGTCCAGCGCGGCGATGATCTTGCCGATGCGGCGCAGGTTGGCGGCGTAGTCGGTGATGACGAGGGCGTCGCTGCCGGGGCTGGCGTTGATGGTGTTGTTGGCGGTGATGAGCGGCCGCAGCACGGCCACCAGGTTGTTCGGGTTCTGGTGGCGCAGCGTGAAGATCTGCGTCACGATCTGGTCGCCGCGCGGCGTCGCCTCGCCCACCGAGACGGTGCCCGTCTGCACCTTGGCCTCGGCCTCGGGAACCACCTTCAGCAGTCCGCCGACCTCGACCACCGCGAAGCCCAGCCCGCGCAGCGCCCACAGGTAGCTCTGGTAGGCCTGCGCGATGCTCTGCGGCTGTTCGCTGTAGACCGTCATCGTGCCGCGCACGCGCGGGTCGACGACGATCGAGCGGTTGATCATCGCGGCGAAGGCGCGCGTCACCGCTTCGATGTCGGCGTTGACGAAGTTCACCGTGACCGGCGCGCGCGCCGCGGGTGCGCTCCCCTGACCCAGCGCCGGGGGCAGGGGCAGCGCGAGAACGCCCGCCAGGGCGAGACAGCCCAGCCGTGCAGGCAGGCGCGCGGACATCGGACCGTGGCCGCGGAAGCGGGACGGTGCGCGGCGGAAGCGGCAGGCGCGGTTCATTCTCATCCGATCGCGAGCAGTGCCAGCGGCCCTTGCCGCTGGCCCAGGAGGTTGAGCAGATTGTTCAGCATCGCTTCGCTGCCCGGTTCGGCCTCGGCCTGGCCGCGAAAGCGCAGCTTCGCGCCGGCCCAATGACCGTGGCCGGAAAGCCGCAGCGGGCCTCGCAGCGTCTGCAGCGCCAGGCGCGTTCCCTCGGCGGGGTCCTGCGCGCCGCTGAGAACGAGGCGGTAGCTGCCGAGCGCCGGCAGCGTGCTCAGGCGCGAGGACAGGTCCTGCAGCCGCAGCTCGGCCTGCCCCGCCAGGCGCACGCGACCTTGCACCCATTCCACGCTCAGGTCCTCGGCCTGCAGTTGCAGGCTGCCGCCCAGATGCAAGGTGTTGAAGGGTGCGCCCAGGCCCGCGAGCCAGGCCGCGGGCCAATGGGCATGCGCGGGAGCCGCGCGGTCGATGGCGAGGCGCAGGCGGCCGATGCCCGGCTGCGCGCGCACGCGCAGCGCGTCGTCGATGCAGCATTCCTGGCGCAGCGCCAGTTCCAGCCCCGGACCGCCCGCGCCGCCGGGCCCGCGCAGGCCTGCGCGCAGGCGCCAATGCAGTCGCCCGGGCAGCGCACGCGCGTCGCGGCTGCCGGGACCACCGCCGAGCACGGCCACGGCACTGCCCGACCACAGCGTTCCGCGCGCATCGGCAAGCAGCAGCCGCTGCCCGCTCTGCGCGGCCACCCAGCGCGCGAGCCAGGTCGCCGGGGCGAAGGCGGCGAGCGCCAGCATGGCGCCGAGCAGCGCCCCCGCCACGGCCCAGCGCCAGGGCGTGCGCAGCGGTGAGGGAGGCAGCGCCCGCGCCATGCCTCAAGCTCCCGGCACGCTCAGCACCAGCGTTCCCGCCAGCGCACCGGCGCCGCTGCCGCCCGCCTGCAAGGCCAGCCGCAGTTCGAGCGCGCGCGCGCGTGCGCCGACACGCGCTTCGGCGAGGAGATCGCGCAACTCGTCACCGCTCACCCCGGACAGCGTGAGCACGATGCGCTCGCCCTGCTCGGTCAGCCTTGCGCGTTCGCCCAGGCGCGCCGTTGCCGCGCGCAGCGCCGCCAGCGCCTGCGTGCGCGGCAGCGGCGCGATCGCGCGCAGTTGCTGCGCCTCGACGGCCTGGTCCTGCATGCGCTGCAACTCGGCCTGAAGGGTGTCCAGGCGCGGCGGTGCGTCGCGCAGCGTGCGCAAGGCCGGCTGCAGCGCCAGCGACCACAGCAGGTAGAGGCCCAGCACCCAGGCGGCGAGCAGCACGAGGCGCTGCTCGCGCGCGTCGCGTGCGCGCCAGGCGCTCAGGAGCGGCTGCAGCGCGGCGTTCATCGCGCGTCCTCGAGGGCGAGAACGAGCTGCGCGCCCTCGGCCTGCGCGCGATAGCCGGCCGCGCGCACGGCGAGCGCGAACTGCTGCTGTTGCGCCGCGGTCCAGGCGACGGTACCGAGAACCAGCCGACCGGGTTCGAAGCGCAGCGCCTGCACCGGGCCCTGGCCCTCGGGCCAGGCGGCGGCGGCGGCGCCGAGCATGGTCTCCAGGTCGGCGGCCCCGGGCTGGCCGGCGGCCTCGCGCAGGCGCTCGGTCTCGCGCTGCATCTGCAGCGGCGCGTCCAGCACGACGCGCACCTGCGGATGCGTTTGCTGCAGCAGTTGCACCTGGGCCTGCTGCCGCTCGTGCAAGTCGTGCCGCAGCTTCCAGGCCCAGGCCTCGAGGCCGGCGAACTGCACCAGCAGCAAGGCCGCGAGACCCCAGCGCAGCGGTCGCCACGCGCGTTCGCGACGCAGGCGCTGCAGCGCCTCGCGCAGCGCCTGCAGGCCGCGGTGGCGCGGCGCGAACTCGAACTGGCGCAGATTCCAGGCTGAACCCAGCGCGCGCAGCGCACGTTCGGCGTCAGCGAGAACCTCGACGCCTGCGCCCAGCCAGCGCTCGGCCTCGGCCACGGCGGCCGGATGCGCACTGCACGCGAGCGCCGTGCGCTCGAGCGAGGCCAGCCGCTGGCGCGCGAGCGTTCCCGAAAGGCGCAGGCAGGCGACTCCGCCACCGTGGCTGTGCACGAGCAGCGGCGCGTGCCCCTCGTCGTCGCCGGGAAGGAAATGCAGCGTCGCCTCGTCCTGAGGCCAGCTCGACGGTGCGACGCGATCGACCGCGACGCCGCTGCGCTGCAGGTCGGCGAGCACTGCCGCCAGCCGCTGCCGCTGCACCACCGCGATCCAGCCCGGCTTGCCGCTGCCGGCCGCGCCATCCAGCGCCAGGTGCAAGGCTTCGTCGTCCTCGAGCAACTGCTCCTCGAGCACCGCGCCGAGCGCGGCACGCCGCCGCGCCGGCGGCGCCTTGGGCAGGGTCGCGTGTTGCCAGCTCACGTCGACATCGGCCAGCAGCAGCGTCGTCTCGCCGGCGCGCGGCAGCAGCGCCGCTGGGGCCTGGCCCGAGCGCGTCACCTGGCGGCCATCGGCGCTGAAAACCCAGCCGTACTCGGCCGGCAGCGCGGCGGCCGCGTCGGTGCGCGGTCGCGGCGGCAGGAGGATGACGAGCGCGGACATCAAGGGCAGTCGACGGCGGTTGCACGACGCCGGGCTTCGGGGCTCGAAGCGCACCGTCGCCCGGGAGAGGTGGCGGCTATTGTCGCCGTCGTCTCGGCCACGCTTGCGGCGGCGGCAGGGGCGTCGAGTCCGTGGCTCATCCGCCCGGCCCGGACAGGCTGCGGCGATCGCTGCGGAGGAGGTTCACCTGCGCGCCGGCGCCGACACCCCGACGCTCGAAGAGCCAGCGCTCCTCGAGCAGGCGATCGTCCCAGCGCAGCCGCGCCTGCACCTCGAAGTGGCTCGAGTGCACGCCCACGCGCGCCTCGTCCAGTGCGATGCCCGCTGGAAGCAATGACCGCAGCGCCGCCACCGACAGCGCCGGATCGCGTTGCAGCGTCTGCGCCAGGCGCTGCGCGTCGGGCAACTCGAGGCCGTCGATCGCCGCGAGCAGCGCCGGTGCCGCGGCGGTGTTGGCATTCAGCGCCGTGCGCGCCGGCAGCAGGGTCACGTAGGGGAGGATCGCCTGCAGACCCGGGGCGTCGAGGCCGAGCCAGGCGATCTGCTCGACGCGCTGCGGCGCCAGCGGTGCCGTCGGCTCGTGCGAGTGCCAGGCGGCGGCGAGGCGGCTCGCGAGGCGGTCGGCCAGCGTCGCGTCGGCGCCGGCCGCGACGCAAAGGCGCCCCAGTGCAGCGATCTCGGCGGGAACCGGTTGACCGTCGTCCGCGACCAGGCGGCGCAGGTTGTAGCGCGACTGGGCATCGTCGATCTCACCCGAGAGGTAGAGGTCGAGCGCATCGCTGCCGCCGTCGGCGCCGTCGGCGCCGCTCGCGGCGAGGAACTGCGACAGGCGCGACTCCTCGAGCTTGCGCGCCCAGCCCGCGTTGGGCGGGAAGGCGCGGCCGGCGTCGCTGCGCAGCATGAGCCGCGCCCAGTCCTGTGCGCCGACGAGAATCCAGCCCGCCTGTGCACGCACGCGCTCGGCCGCCAGCAGGTCGACTGCGCGCTGCTGCGTCCAGACCATCGCCGCTGCGGCGCTCGCCACCAGCGTGAGGATGAGCATCGCCAGCAGCAGCGCCGCGCCGCGCTGCGCGGCTGCGGTGCGCATGCGCGGCGGCGGCGAGGCCACCCGGCGAGGGTTCGCGCTCATCGGCCGCCGACGACGAGGACGTCGCGCGTCAGCGTGCGGCCGCCGGCAAGCTGCAGCACGAGGCGAATGCCGCGGGGCAGGAGCTCGACGCTGCGTGCGGAGCCGCTGGCCGCGTCTGCGGCGGCGGGTGCCAGGTCGGCGCTCGACTGCGCATTGCTCCAGGCGTTGCCGCGGTAGAAGTAGAGCTGCCAGCCCTCGACGTCGTCCAGCAGCGTCAGCGCGGCGACCGTTCCGGTCTGCAGTTGCTGGCTTTGCAGCCAGGTCTGCTGCAGCGTGCCGAGCTGCGTCGTCGGCGGCGCGGCCCAGCGCGACCATCGCGTGCCGTCGAGCGTCCAGGCCACGAGCTGCAGCGCGCCGTCGCTGCGCCGCACCAGGCGCAGCGTGCGACCGTCGAATGACAACGCGGGCACGCCGGCGTCGGCCTGCAGGCGCTGCAAGTCGGTCTCCCACTGCGCGACGACGGTGGCCAGACGCGTCGTGCGGTCGACGCCGGCGCGGCCGGCGTCGCGGCTGGCGAGCACGCCGTCGATGCCGCGCCAGGCGAGCGCGGCCATGAGCGCCATCACCGCCAGCGCCACCAGCACCTCGACGAGCGTGAAGCCGCGCACGCGGCCGGGCCGGCGCCTGTCCATCAATAGCGAGAAATCACGGTGGTGAGCGTCACCAGCGGGTGCCCGGCCTCGTCGCGCACGACGGCGTCGATGCGGCGCATGTTCGGGTTCGGCGTCGGTCGCGTGATGAGCTGTCCGGCCCAGCTGCGCCCGAGCTGCTCGCAGCGGAAGTCGGCGTCGCCGATGCCGGGCAGCACGCGCGAGAGGCGCAGGCCGACGAGCTGGTTGTCGGCGCACCACTGCGCGGCGGTGACTTCGTGCAGGCGCTGCGCGTTCTCGATCACCGCCTGCGAGGCGCGCGCACCGGCGGCGAGCGCAACGGCGACGATCGCCAGCGCCACCATCACCTCGACGAGCGTGAAGCCGCGCGCCGCGCGCATCGCCATGCTCAGTGCGCGCGCGCCTCGGCGTCCAGCAGCGCGAATGGCTGCAGCCCGTCGGTGCCGACGCTGACCTGCTGCGCGCCACGGCGCAGCGTCACGCGCTGCGCACCGATCAAGGGCTCGGGGCCGAGCGTGAGCACGCCGCGCCCGCCGTCGACCTCGGCGACGAGGGGCTCTTCGCCGTCCGCGGCGAGCCATCGGGTGGGCAGCTGGCTCGAGGCCGGCAGGCCGGTGAAGCGAAACGCCTGGTCGGGGATTTCGGGCGTCGGGCGCCAGACCACCACGAGCGCCGCCGCACGCGCCTGGGCGCGTGCGTTCTCCAGCAGGCTGGCCAGGCGCAGCGCCTCGCGCTCCAGCCGGTCCTGCGCGCTGTCGCGCAAGGACAGGCCGACGCCGGCGCTGGCGAGCGCCACCAGCGCCACCACGACCAGCAGTTCGACCAGCGTGAAACCCGCCGTCCCGCGTCCTGCCGGATGCGGGCTATTGCCAGGAGCCGATGTCGGCATCCTTGCCCTCGCCCCCCGGCTGGCCGTCGGCGCCGAAGCTGAAGACGTCGATCTCGCCGCGTACGCCCGGGTTCAGGTACTGGTAGGGGCGGCCCCAGGGATCGGCCGGCAGCTTGTCGAGGTAGGGCCGCCAGTTCGCCGGCGGCACGCCCGCGGCCGGTTTTTGCACCAGCGCCTGCAGGCCTTGCTCGGCGTCGGGATAGCGCAGGTTGTCCAGCTTGTAGAGCTTGAGTGCCTGCACGAGGTTGTTGACGTCGGTGCGCGCGGCGGTGGCGCGCGCGTCGTCGGTGCGGTCGAGCACGTTGGGCACGATCAGCGCCGCCAGCACGCCGATGATCACCAGCACGACCATCAGCTCGATCAGCGTGAAGCCACGGGGCGCGCGCAGGGAAGGTCGATCTTGCATGGGGCAGCAGCGGCAGGCGGCGCCGGACGCACCGCGATCGCGGGAAATGGGAGGGCGGGTGCCCTGGGCGGGGTCGGTCGGCGAATCATAATCGCCGCATGTGGGCGCGCATGCTGGCCTTCCTCGTCTGGGCGCTGGTGGCCGCAGGCGCCGTCGCCTGGGGCCTGAAGCTGTTCGCGCGAGCGCTGCCCGTGCCGCCGCATGCCACCGTGGCGGTGCTCGCGCCGGCCGCAGGCGGCGACTGGTCGCGCCTCTTCGGGCGGACGCCGCCGCCGGCCGCGATGCCGCAGGCGACGGTGCCGGAGCCGGCGGCGGGCGATCGCTTCCGGCTGCTGGGCGTCGTGGCCGCGCGTGCAGCACCGACCGCGGCGCCGGGCGTGGCGCTGATCGCGATCGACGGCAAGTCGCCGCGCGCCGTGCGCGTCGGTGCCGTGGTCGAGGGCGACTGGGTGCTGCAGGCGGTTCAGCCGCGCGCGGCGGTGATCGGTCCGCGCGGCGGCGCGGCGGCGTTGCAGCTCGAATTGCCGGCGCTGCCGCCGCCTTCCGCAACGGCCCCCGCGGTGCCCGCGGCAGCACCGCCGCGCGTGCCGCCGCCGCTGCGGTCGGGACTTCCGGCACCGCCGCAGAACCCGCGGAGCCGGGAGCGCTGAACGGCGCCGGGCGCGCCTCGTGCCTGGCGCCGTCAGTCCGTCGCCGGGTCGTCGACGCGATCGAAGGCGTCGAGTTCCCCGCGCACGCTCTCGAAGGTCTCGTCACCCGGGGCCGGTTCGTCGTCGCTGACGTCGGTGAGCAGCGCCGCGGCGCATCGGATCATGGGCCACGCCAGCGTTGCGCCGGTGCCGTCCATGCTCTGCAGGCCGAGCTCGAGCAGCGCCGAGGCGCGAAAGAGGTTCAGCGCCTGGTCCAGGCCTTGGTGTGCGTGGCTGCGGCAGAAGACGCAGTAGTCGGTGACCGCGGGCGCGATGCGTGCCGCCACGAACAGTGCGGCGCAGGCCGCCATGCCGTCGATCACGAGCAGGTGGCGGCGGCTCGACGCGACGAGCATGACGCCGACCATCACCGCGATGTCGAAGCCGCCGAGCGCGGCGAGCGCGGTGCTCGGCTCGACCGCCTCGTGATGGCGCATGAGTGCGGCCTGTCCGACCCGGGTCAGGCGCGCGAGTTCCGCGCGTGCCATATCCGGACCGCTCGCCAGCAGGTCCGGCAGCGCGCAGTCGGCGAGGCGGGAGAGGACGAGCGCGGCGCTGAAGTCCGCGCCGATGCCCAGGCTGGCGTAGATGGAGAAGTTTCCGCGCAGCCGGTAGCCGAGCTGCATGCCCGCCCGCATCGCGGCCTGGCACTGCTCGACCGACATCGCCGCGGTGAGGCGGGCGTTGCGCGTGCCGTGGGCGATCTTGCGCACCATCAGGCGCTCGTGTGCCTTCAGCTCGGCGGCGACGCCGCAGTCGATCACCGTCAGCTCGAGCTGCTGCGCGCGCGCCAGGCCCGCCAGCGGCAGGCGGCCGTCGAGCAGGCGCTGCACGCGCTCGTGCGTCGGCGTCGCGTCGGCGTCGACGAGGCCCTCCACCGCGACGCCGTGGTCGGCGGCGAAGACGAGCAGTTGCGGATCGCTGAACTGCGGCTTGAGCGTGCGCTGCATCAGGCCCAGGCGCAGCGCCAGCGGCTCGAGCTCGCCGAGGCTGCCGCCGGCCTGGCTGCGCCGACGCAGCGCCGCGACGAGCTCGCGTTCGAGGTGCGGATGCGAGGTCGGCGAGACCAGCGAGCGGGAGGGCTGCATGGCGCGGCAGTCTACGGGCTGCGTCGGCTCCGGCGTCGCGCGTTCGTGGTCAGCGCAGGAAAAGCCGGTACACCGGGTTGTCGGTCTCTTCCACGTGCGGGTAGGCCAGCGACTGCAGGAACTCGCGCAGCGCGCCTTCGTCGCCCGCCGGCAACTGGATGCCCACGAGGATGCGTCCGTAGTCCGCGCCCTGGTTGCGGTAGTGGAAGAGGCTGATGTTCCAGCCCGGATGCAGCTTGGCGAGGAAGCGCATCAGCGCTCCCGGCCGCTCGGGAAAGACGAAGCGGAAGAGGCGCTCGCCTTCGGCCAGCGGGCAGCGTCCGCCCACCATGTGCCGGACGTGCTCCTTGGCCATCTCGTCGTCGGTGAGGTCCAGCGTCGCGAATCCGTGGCGCACGAACTGGCGCGCGAGGCGTTCGGCCTCGTCGCGGCGGCTGATCGAGAGGCCGACGAAGACGTGCGCGGCGCGCTCGTCGCTGATGCGGTAGTTGAACTCCGTCACCGCGCGCGCGCCGACGAGTTCGCACAGGCGCTTGAAGGCGCCGCGCTCCTCGGGGATGGTGACGGCGAACAAGGCCTCGCGCTGCTCGCCGAAGTCGGCGCGCTCGGCGACGAAGCGCAGGCGGTCGAAGTTCATGTTGGCGCCGCTGGTCACCGCCACCAGCGTCTGCCCGCGGCAGCGGTGTCGCGCCACGTACTGCTTGACTCCGGCCACGCTCAGCGCGCCCGAGGGCTCCATGATGCTGCGCGTGTCCTGGAAGACGTCCTTGATCGCCGCGCACACCTCGTCGGTGTCGACGACGAGGAAGTCGTCGACGAGCTGGCGCGCGACCCGAAAAGTCTCTTCGCCGACGAGCTTCACCGCGGTGCCGTCGGCGAACAGCCCGACGTCGTCGAGCTGCACGCGCCGGCCGGCCTGCACCGAGCGGCGCATCGCGTCCGAATCGCGCGTCTGCACGCCGATCACGCGCACCTCCGGCCGCACCGCCTTGATGTAGGCCGCGATGCCGCTCACCAGGCCGCCGCCGCCGATGGGAACGAACACCGCATCCAGCGGCCCCTGGTGCTGGCGCAGGATCTCCGCGGCCACCGTGCCCTGGCCGGCGATGACGTCGGGGTCGTCGAAGGGATGGACGAAGGAGAGGCCTTGCGCCTGCTGCAGGGCGCAGGCGTGCTGGAAGGCGTCGGAGTAGCTGTCGCCATGCAGCACCACCTCGCCGCCCAGCGCCTGCACGGCATCGACCTTCACGCGCGGCGTCGTCTCCGGCATGACGATCACGGCGCGGCAGCCCAGTCGCTTCGCCGCCAGCGCCACGCCTTGCGCGTGGTTGCCGGCCGACGCGCAGATGACGCCGCGCTGCAGATGCTCGGGCGCCAGTTGCGCCATCTTGTTGTAGGCGCCGCGCAGCTTGAAGCTGAAGACGCTTTGCCGGTCCTCGCGCTTGAGCAGCACGGGGTTGGCCAGGCGCCGCGAGAGGCTGCGCGCGGGCTGCAGCGGCGACTCGACGGCGACGTCGTAGACGCGCGCCGAGAGGATGCGGCGCAGGTAGTCGGCCGCCAGGCGCCGCGCCCGCGGCGAAAGGACCTGTGCCGACGGCGCAGGCGTGGAGGCGGCGGTGCCAGCGGACATGTCTGGGCTTTTCGCGAACGTTGAGGGCGGTGGTGGCGAGCGTGTCAAGGCGGGCTGGCCCCGGGGAGGGCGCGCATCATAGGCCTACGTCCAAACCGGGGCCGGATCGGCGCGCGCAAAAAAAAACCCCGGGGCCTTGCGGCACCGGGGTCGAATCCACCATTGGAGGAGGTGGAGGAGACAAGCGGCGGGTCGCGGGCGACCCATGGAGCACAGTCTAGCATCGCCATGCTGCGGCGCAATAGAGAGCCCAGTCGAGAGCCCGGTCGAGAGCCCAGTCGAGACTGCGAACGAGCGCAGAATCAGTCGTGCCGGCCCCGGGGTCACAGGGCGGCGCGGGACCGCCCACAGGAGGAGCGACGATGGAATGCAGCGTGAACTGGACGCCGGCCCTGGGAATGGCCTTCGTCGCCGAGACCGGCAGCGGCCATGTGCTGACGATGGGCGGCGCCGCCGACGGCGGCGGCCGCGACCTCGCGCCGCGGCCGATGGAGACCGTGCTCGCCGGTGCCGGCGGGTGCACGGCCTACGACGTGGTGCTGATCCTGCAACGCGGCCGCCACGACGTGCGCGGATGCCAGGTGCGTCTTTCGGCGGAGCGCGCCGAGACCGAGCCCAGGGTCTTCACGCGCATCCACATGCATTACGTCGTCAGCGGGCGCGATCTTCCGCCCGCGGCGGTCGAACGCGCGATTGCCCTCTCGCACGAGCGCTACTGTTCGGCCAGCATCATGCTCGGCAAGACGGCCGCGATCAGCACCAGCCACGAGGTGGTCGCGGCCTGAGAACGCCCCCGTCGCGGCGTTTGTCGTTTGTAAGCATATTTTGCATGATGTTTGTGCTTACTCACATATGAAGCTCCCGAATCATGTCGAAATCCGCGCTTTCGGGGATGGCGCGGGCTGTGACAGGTCCGGCAAGCGCCTGGCGATGCGGATTGCTCGTTGTTGGCAGACAACAGACGGCGCCCCAAAACCGGTGCCCGCCGGCCGTTTGGCTTTGCAAGCCGCTGGGGGTCTGGTGAAATGCATGCAACTTCCGCAAAGGAGGTTGGCCTGATCAGCCCCTTGCCGGGTGACCTCCCCGATCGGGACCTCTTGTTCAACCTAGGAGATCGCTGCAATGAAAAAATCTCTGCTCGCCCTGGCTACGCTGACCGCGTTCGCCGGCGCTGCATCGGCCCAGTCGTCGGTGACCCTGTTCGGTATCGTCGATGCGGGCGTGGCTCGCCTGTCGGCCGGCGGCCATTCGGTCACCGGCATGACCAACTCCGGCTACAACAGCAGCCGCCTGGGCTTCCGCGGCGTCGAGGATCTCGGCGGTGGCCTGAAAGCCGGCTTCTGGCTCGAAGGCCAGCTGGCCAACGATTCCGGCGAAGGTGCCGCCGGCGGCGGTGGCCTGAACTTCCAGCGTCGTTCGACCGTCAGCCTGATGGGCGGTTTCGGTGAAATCCGCCTCGGCCGTGACTACACGCCCGAGTTCTGGAACCTGACCGTCTACGACCCGTTCGGCACCAACGGCATCGGCTCGAACAACACGATCGCGATGCTCGCAGGGAACGCGAATGTCACGACCGCGGTGCGCTCGAACAACGCCGTCAGCTACTTCACGCCCAATCTGGGTGGGTTCTCGGCCCAGGTGATGTACGCCTTCGGTGAGAAGTCCAGCGCTCTGGGCAGCGCGAAGAAGGAAAACAACTACCTCGGCATTCGCGCCGGCTACGCGGCGGGTCCGGTTTCGGTCCACGTCGCCTACGGCAAGACCGAAGGCGCCGCCGATGCGGCCGATCACAAGGTCTGGAACGTCGGTGGTTCGTTCAACGCCGGCTTCCTGACCGCCAGCCTGCTGGTTTCGCAAGAGAAGAACGGCGCTGGCCTGCAGGCCCTGGCGATCGAACCGGGTATCCAGGTTCCCGTCGGTGCCGGCGTGATCCGCGCTTCTTATGGCCACTATGACCAGAAGAAGGGCTCGGCCGCCTGGAACGACAACGATTGGCAGAAGATCGCCATCGGCTACCTGCACAACATGTCCAAGCGCACGACGCTCTACGCGACCTACGCCCGCGTCTCCAACGACGGCACGCAGACCAAGACCGTTGCCAACAATGGTCTGGGCGGTGTGGTTTCGTCGCCGGGCGGCAACTCGAGCGGCGTCGAGTTCGGCATTCGTCACGCCTTCTGATGCAGCGCCGGGGGAACCCGGCCGCACAGCAAGAACCGCCCTTCGGGGCGGTTTTTTTGTGATGCGCCCCGCGCAGCGGGACCACGGCTTGCGCCGTGAGGGGAACTGCGCTCAAGGTCCGGAGACCAGCAGTCGTTCGTTCGAGAACAGCGCGCCGACGGATTCGCGCGTGCGGATGAGCGTCGCTTCGCCGCCGGCGATCATCACTTCCGCCGGGCGCGGCCGCGTGTTGTAGTTGCTCGCCATGGCCATTCCATAGGCGCCGGCCGAGAGCACGGCGAGAAAATCGCCTTCGGCCAGAGCCAGTTCGCGCTCGCGCCCCAGCCAGTCACCGGACTCGCACACCGGTCCGACGACGTCCCAGCGCTGGGTGGCCGACGCGCGCTGCTGCAGCGGCTCGATCGCCATCCACGCGTCGTAGAGCGTCGGCCGCACGAGATCGTTCATCGCCGCGTCGACGATGCAGAAATTCTTCGTCGGCCCGGGCTTGAGGTAGAGCACCTCGGTCAGCAGCACGCCGGCGTTGCCGACGAGCGAGCGGCCGGGCTCGAGCAGCAGTTCGCGCCGGCCGTGACCGCGCGCGTCCATGCGCGCCAGCATCTGGGCGACGAGTTCGTCGGCGTGGGGCGGGGACTCGTCGGTGTAGGTGATGCCCAGGCCGCCGCCGAGGTCGATGTGGTGGACCTCGATGCCCGCGCGTTCGACTTCTTCCACGAGATCGAGGATGCGATCGAGCGCGTCCAGGAAGGGCGCCACCTGCGTGATCTGCGAACCGATGTGGCAGTCGATCCCCGCGACCCGCAGCCCGGGCAGACTGGCCGCCAGGCGGTACGCCGCCACCGCGCGATCGTGGGCGATGCCGAACTTGTTGTCACGCAGGCCGGTGGAGATGTAGGGGTGCGTTCCCGCGTCCACATCCGGGTTGACGCGCAGGCTCACCGTCGCGGTGGCGTCCGCGCCGGTGGCAACCTCCGAGAGCCTTCGCAACTCGGACTCGCTCTCGACGTTGAAGCAGCGCACGCCTGCTTGCAGCGCCTGGCGCATTTCCGCGCGCGTCTTGCCCACGCCCGAGAAGACGACGCGATCGGCGCGTCCGCCGGCGGCGAGCACGCGTTCCAGTTCGCCGCCGGAGACGATGTCGAAACCGCAGCCGGCCGCGACGAAGGTCTGCAGCACGGCCAGATTCGAGTTCGCCTTCATCGCGTAGCACAAGAGGTGCCTGCGCCCGGCGAGCGCGCGCTGGTAGCGCGAGAGCGCGTCGAGAATCGCCGCCCGTGAGTAGACATAGAGCGGTGTGCCGAAACGTTCGGCGAGCGCCTGCAGCGCCAGGCCGTCGAGTTCGAGCGCGCCGTTGCGGCGGGAGAGAAAGGGGCTGCCGGGGAGCGTCATCGGGGAGTCGGGGCCGGAGCGGTGGGAGCCGCGGAAGCTGCGGAAGCTGCGGATGCGGCGCCCGGCGGCGCGGGCAGCGTCAGCGGGCCCTTCTGGCCGCAGCCGCTCGTGGCCAGCGCCAGCAGCATCGCCAGCAGCGCCTTCGACGGTGCATGGGTGCGCCGGTGATCGACGGCCTTTGCGGCGGCGCGAGGGGAGGGCGGGGACATCGCGCTGATGATTCTAGACATCATGATCACCGCGCCAAGCGCGGCGCAAGGCGCGCTCGCTCAGCGGCGGAACAGGTCGAGGATGCTGTTGCGCTCTTCGCTGCTGGGGGCGGAGGGCACGGCGTCCTCGAGCCCGAGGTCTTGCACGATGCTGCCGCCGCCATAGTCCTCGTAGCGCCAGCCGCCGGCCTCCTCGATGACCCCCGCGGGCGCCGTGATCTCCTGCACCGGAACGTCCTTCAGAGCGTGCGCCATCCACTCGATCCATACCGGCAGCGCGAGGCCGCCCCCGGTTTCGCGGTTGCCGAGCTTG